>ENA-OWOD01000037-OWOD01000037.1-gut-metagenome-genome-assembly--contig:-NODE-37-length-113115-cov-27.003831_pt1 | contig 113115 bp, 120 predicted proteins | sample MGYA00248256_ERZ651792 | MGnify/ENA primary metagenome ERZ651792 (study PRJEB26908, sample SAMEA4031714) | gut metagenome | biome: gut; feature: normal infant; material: stool | place: China | collected...
ATCTGCCGCTTTGTAGAACTGTATCACTCCGAATATAACAAAGGCCGTCTGATTGCCAAACTGCGGCAGGTCGATGCATTCACGATTTTTCGCCTTGCACGAACCGCAGGCGTAAGCCTTCCCGGCAAGACGAAGTACCTTCAGCAGGTCTATACTATTTATAATGGTGGCAGCCGCCGGGCTGCATTGCCGCTCAAGTTTTAACTTTAAGTATATTTAACGAGGTATTATCCAATGATTATCCATGAAGAACCTTCGCCCAACTCGGTTTCCTCCCCTGTTTCCACAGCAAAGGACAGCCGCTGCTATCCCGTAGAAGACCTGATGGAAATGCTGCTCCTGAGCCGTCCCACTGTCTACCGTCTACTGAAGCAGAACGAATTCCGCTGGTTCAAGGTAAGCGGCGCTTACCGTATTTCCAAAGCCAGCTTTGAAGCATGGCTCAATGATGGCACTGTTGAACGCAGTCCTGCTGTTTGACATCCTCAACATTTCAAGCGAAATCTGCTATTCTTTAGCCGGGATGAGAAATCCCGGCTAAACTTTTACATAGATAGAGAGGTGTCTTTCATGGATGATATGCGGAATACTTCGGCTCCCTTATACGGAAAAGCTGAACCTGCCACTACTAAAACCACCATGTCGGTTCGTGAGATGCGGCAGCTTCTCGGCCTTGGCAAAACAGACAGCTATTGGCTACTTCATAAGAATCTCTTTGAAGTCATTCTGATAAACGACAAAAGGCGTATCGTTATTTCCAGCTTTGAGAAATGGTATGCCAATCAGGTCAAATATCATAAGGTCAATGGCTCGCCACCGGGCGAGGAACTTTGCAAACGGTCCTATTCCGTTCCTGACGCCGCCGAGATATTGAAGGTGAAACCCGAAACGATCTATACACTCATCCGACAGGGCAAGTTAAAAACAGAAACGACAGACTTCTGTATGAGGATTCCCAAAGAGGAATTTGAGCGGTGGTACCGGTCACAAAGCCGCTACCGCACAGCAGCTGACCGGGAGCGTGACCGGAAGATTGAAGCGCAAACCATCTCCATCCCGGAAATGGCAAAACTACTCGGTATCCCACGCAAGAATGTTTATGGGATTCTTGATTGCAAAAAATACCGAGATTGTTTTGTCATTGAGCGCGTGGCCGACAGGCCGCGCATTACCAAAAAAAGTTTTAAGGCATGGCTTAAAAGCCAATCTACATACCAACTTCAAAAATCGAAAAAAGAAACGCATGAGGAGCCGCCGCTAAAACTACAATGTCCCAAGAATGGGAAATACTACAGTTTTCAGGAAATTCAGGCTTTCTACGGAATCAGCCGCCCAACACTTGACTCGTGGGTTCTCAAAGAAGGAATTCCAACGATGGAGTTAGGAAGGGTAAAACGCATCCAAAAAGAAGCTTTTGATGAAGTTCTGAAGTCCAAACGTAAAGTAGAGGAGGATGTATAATGGCCAGCATTGTCAAACGCAATAACAGCTACTGCGTTGTCTATACCTACAAACACACTAATGGAACGCAAAAGCAGAAATGGGAAACCTTTACCGACCTTACAGATGCCAAAAACCGTAAGAAAGAGGTCGAATACAAAGAATCCGTCGGTACCTTTGTGGCACCCCAGTGCCGAACTCTAAAAGACTTGCTTACAGAATATGTTGCCCTGTACGGAAAAACCAAATGGGCACTCTCAACCTATCAATCAAACAATGCTCTGATTTCAAACTACATAATACCGCTTATCGGCTCAATGAAGCTGCAAGATCTCACCACCCGCGTAATTGAGGGATATTATCAGCGGCTGCTTAAATACGAAGCCGTTGACCCTATGTGTGGAAAGCGTCAGCATCAATACGTTTCTCCCGGCACGGTTCGTTCGGTTCACAAAATTTTGAGAAGTGCCTTTGAGCAGGCTGTAAAGTGGGAACTTATGGAAAAGAATCCCTGTATTTATGCCACCTTGCCCAAATACACTGCAAAGAAGCGTGATATCTGGACTGCCGAGACCTTGTTCCATGCCTTAGAAGTCTGTGATGATCCACGGCTCCGGCTCTGCATCAACCTCTCCTTCTCTTGTTCTCTGCGCCTTGGCGAACTGCTCGGTTTGACTTGGGATTGCGTGGATATCTCTCCTGAAAGCATCGAAGCCGGGCGAGCCTCCATTTACATAAATAAGGAATTGCAGCGTGTAGACATTGCTTCGCTAAACGCCTTGGAAAACAAAAATGTCATCACTCGTTTTCCCTCGCTGAGTTCCCGCTGTACCACGGTTCAGGTTCTGAAAAGCCCCAAAACAGACAGCAGTATCCGAACCATCTTTCTCCCCAAAACAGTTGCTGAAATGCTTGTCCAATATAAAGCCGAGCAAGACATGACAAGGGATGCACTGGGCACAGAGTACGCTGACTATAATCTTGTGGTCGCCGGCCCGCTGGGAATGCCGACCGAACAATCCACCATCAACGGTGCATTGAAGCAGCTGATTGAGGAAAACAATCTTCCCAAAGTAGTTTTCCACAGTTTTCGACACTCCAGTATTACATACAAGCTCAAGCTGAACGGCGGCGATATCAAAGCCGTGCAGGGCGATTCCGGTCATGCACAGGCTTCGATGGTCACCGAGCAGTACGCACACATTCTGGATGATGATCGGCGTTTGAACGCACAACGATTCGACGATTTCTTCTATCAGCATCATGGTGCAGAGCCTGAAGTTCTCCCTCGCGCAGAGCAATCCGCTCCCAAAGCCAGCCCAGTCGATGCAGATGCGGCAGCAGCTCTTGCCAAACTGCTGGCTGACCCCTCTATGGCTACGCTCATTAAAAATCTTGCAAAAAACCTATAAATCTCTATACATAAGCAGCGGCAGTTTCCGTATATGGAAATCTGCCGCTGCTTGTTTTATGATGATCCCGTTTCCTTGTATTTTTTCGCCTTAGCTTCCTCTATATCCATCTTCAGCTGATGGGCAAGCTGTTTTACATAGTCGAGTGAAACTTCATAGTCTTCTGCGATTTTTTCTGCCGGCATCCCATCAAGGATACGGGAGATCACAATGTTCCGGGTGGCTTGTTTTCTCGATTCTGCAATCATTTCCTCAATAGAGGGGCAATATTTATTATGCATCCAATTCAAGTAATCCAATCGTTCAGCTTCTATCCGTGATAGAAGCCTGACTGCATAGAAATTGTCGTCTACTTCGAATCGAACTTCCTCCCCGGGTCTGACTTCAAGTTTTTCCAGAACCGCATCCGGGAGTTTTACAGTTCCATCTTCACCGACTACAATATTAAATTTCTTTTCCATTGCACACTCCTAAGATCACGCAAAGTTCCTCGCATCCAGTGCCTCTACTCCCATAAGAATACCATAAGACCCTTCCTTTTACAAGACAATGCACATTTCCAATCATACTGTTACATAGGCCAGAGTTTTCTCTCAGAAAGCTCTGGTCTTTTTCTACTGAAAACATTTGTCCATCACACCAGTTACAGCTGTATGGTCTGGTTCACGAATGCTAAACAATCAAATATCCGTAAGGAAACGCACACCTCCCAGCGAATGAAAGGTGGGCATTTTACAATCGGACACGACAAAGGCGGCTTCGATCTCTCGAAGCCGCCTTATCAACTGTGGAAGTGGAAACTCATTGGGTGAACTCAGTTTTCCAGCCAACCGTAATCAAATTCTGTAAAGTCGTGGATGTAGTGGTCTGCTCCCAGTGCCAGCAGCTCGGACCCGTCTGCCGTCTCTCCGACGCCCACGATCCGGCCTGCGCCGTTTCGTTTTGCCAGAGCGATGGCGGTGACGCTGTCCTCGATAACCAAGCACTCAGAGAACGGAACACCCAGCCTCCGCGCAGCTTCCAGATGCATCTCGCCTTTGTCGGCATAGCTTCCGTCGTCGTACACGACGTCCTGTTGTTTCAGCCAGTGACCGATCGGAAACGAGTCAAAGTAGAAATCAACATTTGCTTTTATGGAAGCACTCGCCAGCGCGAACGGGATGCCGCGCTTCTGTAAGCCTTGCAGCAGCTCCTCAGCACCTGCTACGAGGTGTAAACTGGCAGGGTCGTTCCTGCATGCCTCCCGGTACAGCGCCTCTTTCTTTTCTGAATACTGCTGGCGCTCCGCAGGGGTGAGCCACGGGGCCATGTTCTTCAGGATGACATCGTTGCAGGGGCCGCAAATCTTCGTCGATGCAAGAGGGCTTTTATCTTCGGGATGCAGTTCATGATAGATCTTTGACCACGCCTCCATGTGGAAGCGGGTATCAAAGAACATCGTCCCATTAAAATCAAGAAGTACCGCGTGCATTGTGATTCCGGCTTATGCCTTAAGCAAAGATGCCGAAGAATGCGCCGACCAGACCGATGACCAGCAGCAGAGCGATGCAGGTAACGGGCTTCCAGTTCTTCTTCTTCATCAGGAAGAACAGGCCGAGGGTCAGAGCCAGAGGGATCAGCTTGGGCAGGACGCCATCCAGAATGCTCTGGATAACGATGGGGCTGTCGCCGTTCTCGATGACGGTAGCAACGGTGGTGCCGCCGTAGTTGGAAGTCAGAGCACCGACGATGAAGACGCCCAGCATGGAAGCCGCACGGGTGAACTCCTTCGCGTTGGCAGTCAGGATGTCGATAGCCTTGGTGCCCAGATTGTAAGACCAGTACATCAGGAAGAAGCGGCATATGAACTGCACGATGTTAAAGATAAGCAGGAACAGGATGGGGCCAGCCAGCGAACCGTTGATGGCCATGTTCGAGGTGATACCTGCGGTGATGGGAACCAGAGTGAACCAGAAGATAGCATCGCCGATGCCGCCCAGAGGGCCCATAGCGGCGACACGCACGGCACGGATGGTGTCGATGTCAGCCTTCTGCTGCTCCAGAGAGAGGATGATGCCCATGACGAAGGTGACCAGGAACGGGTGAGTGTTGAAGAACTCCAGGTTGTTCTCCATGGAGAGCTTCAGGTCGTCCTTGTTGTCTGCGTGGATCTTCTCCAGACCGGGCAGGATGCAGTACAGCCAGCCGGCGGCCTGCATACGCTCGTAGTTGAAGGATGCCTGCAGGTTCAGGGAACGAAGCACCATCTTGTTCAGCGTAGCCTTATCCAAAGGCTGCGCGGGAGTCAGATTGTTGTAATGAGTTGCATTAGATGCCATCTTCGTCGTCGCCTCCATTCGCAGCAAAACCAGAACCAGCAGCCTGCTTGATAGCAACGCGAGTCTGGTAGTCATACAGAGCGATCGCAACACCAACGAATGCGATCAGCAGCAGAGCAGAACCGGACAGCTCGGGGATGTAGCCGATGATGGTTGCCAGAGCGAAACCAGCAAAGTAGATGCCCCAGAACTCGTTGGAAAGCATGATGCGCAGCAGGGTAGCGAAACCGACGAAGCGCATCATACCGCCAGCAGCGCCCAGACCAGCCATGATCCATGCATACTTGGCGGCCAGGTTGCTCAGGGTGTTACCCATTGCAGAGCCGCCCAGCATACCGAGGGTGCAGACGATGGCGAACAGCAGGCCCAGCAGAGCCATTGCCAGATAGTTCAGACGAACGATGCCCTTGGTGTCGCCCTTCTCAGCCATCTTGTCGGCAGCGGACATCATGGGGGACATAGCGGTGAACAGGAGGGTGACCATGTACTGGCCGATCAGAGCAAAGGGAACTGCCAGACCGACAGCAGCGGTGGTATCCAGATGAGAAGAGATCGCAAACACGGTAGCCATGACGCCGCCGATGACTGCGTTTGGCGGCTGAGCGCCGCCGACAGGCATGTTGCCGATGGTCATCAGCTGGTAGGTACCGCCGACGACGAGGCCAGTGGGAAGGTCGCCCAGGATCGCACCGATGACAGCACCGGAGACGATAGGCTGGTACAGGGATTCCAGGAAATCAAACTGGTCGATGGCGACGATGAACACCCACACAAAGACCAGAATGATCTGAAGTGCACTAAAGCCCATAATAAATACTCCTTTTCAAGTATTTTCGAAAGCACCCGGAAAGCTTACTTGAACAGCTTTTCGATGTTTTCAGCGTGTTCGGTAGGAACGCGGCGGATCTCCAGTTCCACACCAAGCTCCTGCAGCCGCTTGAACGCAGCCACATCGGCGTCGTCAACTGCGACGGAACCTGCCACCTGGCGCTTGCCTTCTGCCATGTGCATGTTGCCGATGTTGACTTTCTTGATGGGAACGCCACCCTCCACCAGCTTCACGACATCCTGCGGGTTCTCGCAGACGATGAAGATCAGCTGCTTGGCGCTGGCCTTGTGGATGGTGTCAATCGTCTTCTGGATGGTCCAGTAACGCATTGCAGCGTAGGCAGGAGCGGCCATATTCATCAGGCCCTGACGCAGGCTGTTGCCAGCCACCTCGTCGTTGGCCACCAGAATAAGGTTTGCACCAATGGCGCCACACCACTGCGTTGCGACCTGACCGTGAACAAGACGGTTGTCGATCCGCGTAAGAACAATGTTCGGCATTCTCAAATTCCTCCTTGAGTTTTTTGTCTGAGTTTCCAATTCAGAGTAACTACATTATAGGCTATATTTGAACAAATGTCTTTATATTTTTTAACAAACTGTTTCGAAAAATCGGTTAAATTCGGTGAGTCTCATTACAATCTACCAAAAAAGTATAAATAAGACTAGTCAAAATGCCAAAAAAATGATATACTTTTTCAGTAAGGAGGGATTTGAATGCAACGCGAAACTTCCAACGACAGTTTTCTGGACTACGGCTCGGTCTACCACCAGCCCATCGGCCGCGAGCACCCGGAGCTCATCCACCAGACGATGGTTGCCCTCACCCGCCGCTATGTCTCCCAGTTCTACTGCTTCAACTGCGATACTTATTTACAGGTAAAGAGCGGCATTGGCGTTCTGCTGGTCTCCCACACGGCGGAGTCTGCCGATGTGCAGGAGTTTGCGATGAACAGGCTCATCCACATCAGGCCAAATATCTACTTCGCCGTCGTCTCCACGACCCAGAAGCTCGAATACGACCTTTACGCCGAGAGCAGCTACTCGCTGCATATCACAGACTTTCCTTCCCCGTACGAATTTCTGGCCGTCCTGCCCCGCATCGAGATCCAGAAAATTCTGGGCTACTACTACCGCCTCCGCACCGAGAACTACTGTTTCCATGGTGAGCGGCACGATTTCTTCGAGCTGACCTACGTGGACACCGGCGAGCTGGAGACCGAGGTGGACGGCACGCTCTACCACTTAAAAGAAAAAGACCTGATGATATACGGCCCGGGCCAGTTCCACACCCAGTACACCGACGAAGAGCACAGGGCCTCCTATATTACCATCCTCTTCGATATGCGCAACCTGACTCCCGTGGAGCGGGAGGTCTGGTATGACGCCCTCATCAACCGGGTGTTCCACTACGACCAGAAGATAAACACCTTATTAAAAGCCTTCGTCCGGGAGAGCACCACCGGCATCCCCTATATGAACAGCCTGATGCTCTGCCTGCTGACCGAGACCATCATCCGGCTGCTCCAAGGCACCTACGCCTCCCCCATGGCCCCTGCCAGCAGCACGGCCCACCAGAGCGCCATGGACGAGCTGTTCGACCGCATCATCGCCTATATCGACGACAACATCTACGACCCGCTGACCATCCCGGAGATCTGCGAGCATTTCTCGCTGTCCCGGTCCGCCCTGCAGCTGCTGTTCAAGAACTCGGTGGACCAGTCGCCCAAAAAGTATATCAACGACAAGAAGCTGGAGCGCAGCTGTCAGATGCTCCTCGAGAACCGCTATACCATCAGCGAAATTTCGCTGCGTCTGGGCTACAGCTCCATCCATTATTTCTCCAAGTCCTTCAACATGAAGTACCACATGTCCCCCAGCGAATTCGTCAAGCAGAACTGTCAGAGCAGCGTCTGATACCCATTGTATATAAGGAGGGGCGTTCCTATGAATATCGGCATCCTCGGCACCGGCTCCATCGCCCGCACGATGGCGGCAGAGTTTGCAAAGGTCCCTGCGTTCCGCTGTGAGGCGGTCTGCTCCCGGCAGCAGGCCACCGGCGAGGCGCTGGCACAGCAGTTCGGCATCCCGAAGGTCTACACCGACTATGACGCTATGCTGGCCGACCCGGACATTGAGCTGGTCTATATCGCCACCCCCAACAGCCTGCACTATGCGCAGACCAAGGCGGCGCTTCTGGCCGGAAAGAACGTCCTCTGCGAGAAGCCCTTCGTCCCTGCCGTGGCGGAGGCTGACGAGCTCATCGCGCTGGCGAAAGAGAAGCACCTCTTCCTCTTCGAGGCCATCACCACGGCCCACCACCCCAACTATGCACTTGCAAAGCAGTATCTTGACGACATCGGTTCTCTCCGCATCGTCTCCTGCACCTTCTGCCAGTATTCCAGCCGGTACGACGCCCTGCTCTCCGGGCAGGTGCCGCCGGTGTTCGACCCGGCCTGCTGCGGCGGCGCGCTGATGGACCTGAACCTCTACAATGTACATTTCGTGGTGGGGCTGTTCGGCGAACCCGTGCTGGTGAGCTACCATCCGAACCTCTACCGGAACGGCATCGACACCAGCGGCATCCTCCTGCTGGAATACCCCGACTTCCTCTGCCAGTGTACCGGCGCAAAGGACTGCGCCGCGCCGGGCAGCGTCCAGCTCATCGGCAACGCGGGCCGCATCCTCATCGAGCCGGGCAGCAGCAACTGCCAGAAGCTCCGCCTCGTCCGTCCCGGACAGGAAGATATTTGCAGCGAGTACAGTGAGTCGCCGTGGTTCTACGAGGTGGCGGAGATCGCCATGATCCTGGCCCTCAAGGACTATGATGCCTGCTACGCCGCACTGAAAAAGACCCGGCAGGTGGTCACCGTTCTGGAAGCCGCCCGGGAGGACGCACAGCTGGGCTTCTGAGCTTTCAACCGCAAATGACAAACTCTTTGGCGTTTTTTGCTCTTGCCAAATTAGCCGGGACTATCTATAATAAGGATGAATCGTTAATCTCTTAACGCTTTTTGAAGAAGGTAACGTTTTTGGAGGTTTTACTATGTCCTTAGTTACGACCAAAGATTTGATGCTCGACGCTCAGAAGAACCATTACGCCATCGGCGCGTTCAATGCCGAGAACATGGAGATGGTGCAGGCCATCATCGCCGCCGCCGAGGAGCTGCGCGCTCCCGTCATCGTCCAGACCACCCCGGGTACTTTGAAGTACGCTTCTCCGGCCATGTTCCACGCCATGGTGGCCGCAGCCGCTTCTGAGGCCAGCGTCCCCGTCGTGATGCACCTCGACCACGGCAGCAGCTACGAGCTGGCCATGCAGGCATTCCGTGCCGGCTACACCTCCGTCATGATCGACGGCTCTCACCATGTGTTTGAGGAGAACATCGAGATCACCAAGTCCGTTGTCCGCGCCTGCCACGCCGCCGGTATCCCGGTGGAGGCTGAGCTGGGCAAGGTCGGCGGCAAGGAAGACGACCTTGACGGCGGCAATGGCAACGGCTACACCGTCCCCTCCGAGGCTGCTGAATTCGCAGAGCGCACCGGCGTCGATTCTCTGGCCGTCGCCATCGGCACTGCCCACGGCGTCTACAAGGGAACTCCCAAGCTGGATATGGAGCGTCTGAGCGAGATCCGCAAGGTCGTGTCTGTGCCTCTGGTGCTGCATGGCACCTCCGGCGTGCCGGATGACGCTGTCCGCGAGTGCGTCGCACGCGGTATGTGCAAGGTCAACTACGCCACCGACCTGCGCATTGCCTTCAGCAAGGGCCTGAAGGAATACCTCGCCAAGGACCCCGAGGTCTTCGACCCCAAGAAGTACAGCGCCGTCGGCCGCGAGTACGTCAAGGAATATGTCAAGAGCAAGATCCTGGTCTGCGGCAGCAACGGCAAGGCTTAAATCTGAAACTCACATAACATCGCAGCGGGAGCGGATGTCCTTCAGGATGTCCGCTCCCGCTTTTTGCCGCACAAATGACAAGGCCCCCGCAGAATGCCGAACATTCTGTGGGGGCCTTGCCGTTATGAAAGAAAGGCAAAAGCAGCAAATATGGGGGGAATGCCGCCTTATTTCAGCAGGCTCTGGACTGCGTAGCGGGAGATGGTGATGATGACCTTGGGGGCCACCTCCACCCGGAGGGTGTCCTCGTCGTCGATGCTGACCACCTTGCCGTAGACGCCGCCCGCGAACATGATGCGGGAGCCGACTTTCAGCTCCGTGTGTACCTCACCCAGCTCCTTGCGCTTGCTGCGCACGTTCTTGGCCGAGATGGCGTAGAGGATGAGGCCGATGACGCTCATGAGCACGGCCAGCGTGATGCAGGTCCAGATGATAACTTCCCAGTTGATCGTCATAAATCAGATCCCGTCGCTTTCTTCAGATTCGGTCTCGGCAGTGGCAGCCTCCAGCTCAAACAGAGCGATGCAGTCCCTGCCGGTTTCGATAAGCTCGTCTGCCAGCGAGCGGGGATCGTCCTCCATGTCCAGCATGGTCACGGCGGTGACGATCATGGGCAGGTTGGTGCCTGCGATGACTTCGATCTTCTGCTCCGGGCGTGCATACATGCACTCCACAGCAGTCTTGAAGGGAGAGCCGCCGGGCAGGTCGGACAGCACCACGACGCCGTCGCAGCTCTTGAACTCGTCAAAGGCGGCGTTGAACTTCTCGGCCAGCTGCTCGGGAGTCATCCCCTCTTCAAAGTTGATGTAGCGGACATAATCATTTTCGCCCGCGATCATCTGCGCAGAGGTGTGGATACCGTCTGCAAAATGGCCGTGGCCGGTAACTACCAAACCGATCATACTCGTTGCCCTCCTGAATTTATGACGTTGTTTTGATTATTTCAGCGTGTAGGGGTACAGGGTGACGCCCTTGACCACGCGGTTCACCTCGCCGGTGGGGCAGGGGTTATCCGGGGTGATGCCCAGAGACAGGGACTTCATCAGAGCGATGGTCTGTGCGAACAGGATGAAGTCCAGACCCAGCAGGACGTTCTCCATATCGGCGCCGACCTTGATCTGGACGGGATAGTCGGCCAGCTCCTCGATGCCCTCGCAGTCGTGGTTGTAGACGACGGCGATCTTGTTGCCCTTGCGCTGGTGCGCCATCTCCTTGACCAGATCCAGCTCGTAGCGGCGGCGGTACTCGTCATCGCTCAGGTAAGCGACGGTCAGGGTGTTGTCGTCGATGATGGACTTGGGGCCGTGGCGGAAGCCCAGCTCGGAGTCGTACATGGTGGCCACCTTGCCGGCGGTCAGCTCGAGGGTCTTCAGAGCGGACTCCTGAGCGACGCCCTTCAGGCCGATGTTGCCCAGATAGACGATGCGGTTGTAATCGAACTCGTCCACGATCTTCTGTGCCAGACCGAACTGGTCATCGAGGAAGCGCTGACCGGCGGCGGCCAGCTTCTCCACCTCGGCGGTGATCTCATCCAGCTTGTCGAGGTTAAAGGCCAGATAGGTAGCCAGATACATATTGCTGTAGCTGGAGGTCATGGCGAAGGACTGGTCGTGGGTCTCGGGGGTCAGGTTGATGGCGAAGCAGTTGTGACGGGTGTTTGCCATCTTGGACAGGGTACCCTCGTGGTTGCAGGTCACGAACAGGTGATACAGGTTCTGGCAGACGACCTCAGCGGCCTCCACATTGCCCAGAGACTCGGGGGAGTTGCCCGAACGGCCAAAGTTCACCAGCAGGGTGGGCTTGGTGCGGGAGAGGAAGTTCTCGGGAGAAGGCACGAGGTCGGTAGAAGCGTAGGACTTGACCTTGAAGTCGTACTTGGGGTTCAGGGCCTGGAACAGGGAGTTGCCGACGAACTCGCTGGTGCCGGCACCGGTGAGGACGATGTCGAAATCATCCTGCTTGACGACCTGATCGATAAAAGCCTGAAGCTCATCCTTGCAGGCAGCGAGCTGTGCGCAGGTCTTGCGCCAGGTGGCAGGCTGCTGATAGATCTCATGGGCCGTAAAGGTGGAAGACGTCCCCTTCATCTTCTCCTCGGTCAGATTAAAAATGCTCATCCTAAATCTACCTCCTAATGGACACGGTAAAACTTTTTTCTGATAATTCCACAGCAGAGTTGTTCCGCTCTCTTTTGTTTGTTATATCACAACCAAACCGCAGAAAACAAGGGGGTAACTGAAAGCCATAACTTTTTGGTTGAAAAAGACAAACCAGCCGCCGCGCAGCGGCCTGTCAGGCCGTTTTCTCCATCATTTTTATGTCTTTTTGCCGAAACGAATAACAAATCGATTGAAAATTATAAATATTTTTCCGAAGCCGTGCGGTATAATGAAGTCAAGCTATCGGCCCCAGAAGGAGGGTATCTAAAATGGTAATACAAAGCAAAAAGGTCTGGCTGGCAGACCAGTTCGTCCCTGCTGCCATTGAGGTGAATGACAGCAGGATCACCGCCATCCTGCCCTATGGAACCAAGGATGTGGACGACGATTACGGTGACAAGCGCATCGTCCCCGGCTTTATGGACATCCACTGCCACGGCGCCTACGAGTTCGACACCAACGACGCCAACGAGGACGGCCTGCGCTACTGGGCAGAGCACATCGTCTCGGAGGGCGTCACCAGCTTCCTCGCCACCACCATCACCCAGAGCGTGGAGGTGCTGACCAACGCTGTCACCAACGTGGCCAATGTCATGGAGAGCGGCTACGACGGCGCAGAGATCCTGGGCATCCACTTCGAAGGCCCCTATCTCGACATGAAGTACAAGGGCGCACAGCCTGACCAGTACATCGTCAAACCCACCATCGAGCAGTTCGAGCACTACCAGAAAGCGGCCCGGGGCCACATCCGCTATGTCACGCTGGCAACGGAGCATGACGAGGACTTCGCCCTCACCCGCTATCTGACGGCCCACGGCGTGGTGGTCAGCATCGGCCACAGCGGCGCGACCTACGAGCAGGCTGTCATGGCCTGCGCCAACGGTGCGCGCTCCATGACCCACGTTTATAACGGTATGTCGCCCTTCAACCACCGTGCAAACGGTCTGGTGGGCGCAGCTTACCGCATCCGCACCATGTACGGCGAGATCATCTGTGACGGCTGCCACTCCACCCCCGCCGCCCTGAACAACTACTTCATGAGCAAGGGTCCCGACTACGCCATCATGATCTCCGACGCCCTGATGGCCAAGGGTACGCCCGTGGGCAGCAAGTACCTGTTCGGCGGCAACGAGATCCTCATCTACCCCGACGGCAGCGCCCATCTGACGGCCACCGGCGGTCTGGCAGGCTCCACCCTGAACATCAACAAGGGCCTGCGCATCCTCGTGGAAGAGGCTCTGGTCCCCTTCAACTACGCTCTGAACTCCTGCACCATCAACCCGGCCAGGTGCCTGCATCTGGACGACCGCAAGGGCTCCATCCAGGTGGGCAAGGACGCCGACCTCGTGGTGCTGGAGGACAACTACGACGTCCTGCAGACCTACTGCATGGGCCAGCCCAAGCTTTGATTCAATGCATCCACCCAAGCAAGCACGAAGGAGATAGCGAACATGAAACACCCGCTTCAGGAAATGATGGACAAGCGCCGCCAGGGCATCCGCTGCGGCATCCCCTCTTATTGCAGCGCCAACGAGCTGGTCATTGAGATCGCGCTGCGCCGCGCCAAGGAGCGCAACATCCCCGTCCTGATCGAAGCCACCGCCAATCAGGTCAACCAGTTTGGCGGCTACACCGGCATGAAGCCCGCCGACTTCTACCAGATGGTCCTGAAAATGGCCAGGGACATCGACCTGCCCGAGAACATGATGATCCTGGCAGGCGACCACCTCGGCCCCCTGACCTGGCAGAAGCTGCCCGAGGCCGAGGCCATGAAGAACTCGGTCGAGCTGGTCTACCAGTATGCCCGCGCAGGCTTTACCAAGATCCACCTCGACACCAGCATGAAGGTGGCGGACGACGCTCCCGGCCTGCTCAAGACCGAGGTCATCGCACGCCGCGGCGCGCAGCTGTACAAGGCAGCTATGAAGGGCTACGAAGAGCTGAAGGCCGAGAAGCCCGATGCAATGCGTCCCGTCTTCGTCATCGGCAGCGAAGTGCCCATCCCCGGCGGTGCTACCGAGGCTGAGGACACGCTGGCTGTCACCCGCCCCGATGCTTTCCGCGATACCGTTTCCACCTACCAGCGCGTCTGGACCGAAGAGGGCGTGGGCGACGGCATGAAGGATGTCATCGCTGTGGTCGTCCAGCCCGGCGTCGAGTTCGGCGACGAGCAGGTGTTCGACTATGACCCTGCCGCCGCTGTGGACCTCTGCGCAGCCCTGAAGGAGTTCCCGGACATCTGCTTCGAGGGCCACTCCACCGACTACCAGACCGCCGCCGACCTGTACAACATGGTCACTGACGGCATCGCCATCCTCAAGGTCGGCCCGGCCCTGACCTACGGCCTGCGTGAGGCCCTGTTCTCCCTGAGCATGATGGAGAAGGAGCTTGTCCCCGAGGAAAAGCGCGCCAACTTCATCGAGACGCTGGACGCCGTCATGCTGGCCTCCCCCGCAAACTGGGAGAAGCACTATCACGGCGACGAGAAGCATCTGGCACAGTGCCGCAAGTACAGCTACTCCGACCGCGCCCGCTACTACATCGGCCAGCCCGAGGTGGTGGCCGCCATGAACAAGCTGTTCGACAATCTCCGCGAGTACCCCATCCCGATGAATATGCTCCACCAGTATATGCCCATCAGCTACGCAAAGATCCGCGAGGGCAAGCTGAAGCTCGACCCGCGCGAGCTGGCCATGGACGGCATCGTGCAGTTCATGCTGGACTACGAGAGCGCTGTCTGATTTTTTGAACGACCCGAATCCCCCTTTTATCCGACAAGGAGACTATGAGCCATGAAACAGTTCCAGTATACCATCAAAGATGAACTCGGCGTCCACGCACGCCCCGCCGGCCTGCTGGTCAAGCTGGCCAAGCAGTATGCCAGCGCCATCACTCTCGAGAAGAACGGCAAGACCTGCGATATGCGCAAGCTGATGGCCGTGATGGGCATGGGCATCCGTCAGGGCGAGATCGTCACCGTCACCGCCGAGGGCGAAGACGAGGCAGCTGCCATTGAGGCTGTCGAGAAGTTCCTGACCGAGAACGTCTGAGTCTTACAGCAATGCAAAAGGACCGCCGTGCAGCTGCACAGCGGCCCTTTTTATTTATAAGAGCTTGATAAAATACAGGATCGCCATCAGGACGATGGCACCGCCCGCCACAGCAAGGAAGCTGCGGTCTTTTTTGCCCGGCTCCGGCGCAGGGGCGGCAGGCTGCTGCCCCTTTTTCAGCGAACCGATGCCGTCTCCCAGCTTCTTGCGCTTGGGGTTATTGCTCCGGCGGTAGATGCGGTTCAAAGTCCCCATGTAACGGCTGTAGTCCTCGGGTTTGGGCGATTCCTGTGCCGTCTCCGGCTCTTTCTTTTCGTTTTCGTCCATGCGTTCCTCCGGGCCTTACAGCAGGCTCAGGGCCTCTTCATCGGCCACGAGGATGCAGTCGGGGTGCATCTGCAGGATGGAACCCGGGCATTCGGGGGTGACGGGGCCGGAAACGACAGCCTTGACGGCCTTGGCCTTTGCCAGACCGTTGGCCACCACCAGCACCTTGCGGGCCTGCATGATGGTCTTGATGCCCATGGTGTAGGCCTGCTTCGGCACAAGGTCCTCGTTGCCGTCGAAGAAGCGCTTGTTGGCCTCGATGGTGGCGGGGGTCAGGTCCACACAGTGGGTCTCCAGCTCAAAGGCCTCACCCGGCTCGTTGAAGCCGATGTGGCCGTTGGGGCCGAGGCCCAGCAGCTGCAGGTCGATGCCGCCCACGCTGTGGATGATGTCGTTGTACTTGGCGCAGGCGTCGGCCGCGTCGGGGTTGGTGCCGTCGGGCAGATGGATGGCCTCGGGGCGGATGTTCACATGGTCGAACAGGTTCTTGTGCATGAAGCTCCAATAGCTTTCGGGATGCTCTTTGGGCAGGCCGCGGTACTCGTCGAGGTTGACGGTGGTCACTTCGGAGAAGTCGAGGTCGCCCTTGTTATACCACTCCACCAGCTGTGCGTAAGCGCCCACAGGGGTGCCTCCGGTCGCCAGACCCAGCACACAGTTCGGTTTCATGATGACCTGCGCGGAGATGATGTTTGCCGCCTTGCGGGACATATCCTTGTAGTCTTTTGCACGAATGATCTTCATTGGTAGAACCTCCTGATGCATTTTTGCTATCCTATCGTTTATTATATCACACTTTTTGCCAGTTTCCCTCATTTCATGTTGCAATTTTGTGTCATATTTTTATAATTTTCGGTTATTTATCGGAAAAGCAGGAGGTTTGTAAGGATGCCGAGGATGAAAATATGGGCCGGGTAGAACCAGTAGAACGCCCACTGCTCGAGTTTGGAGCTGCCGCCCCGCTCGCCGCTGTAGAGCCAGACCAGCCCGAAGGCCAGCGGTGCCACCGGCTCGAAGAGGGAGAACACCGCGCCCGCGATGCACTGCGCTCTTTTGTCCTTCCGGGTCATGTAGAGGGCGAGGATGAGGGTCAGCCCCAGCACGTCGTAGTCACAATGGAGCAGCGCCGCCGCGAGGAAGCAGGCTGCCACCCCGAGGATGCCTTTCAGCACCGGCATCCCCTCCGGCGTCCGGTATGTATCCAGAGCCTTCATGGCCAGCAGCCCCAGCAGGAGGGTGAAATAGACATTCTGATGCCCCCAGTAGACACCCGAGAAGAAGGCCCAGTCGAAGGGCCACTCACTGATGAGGGCAAAGCCCAGCATCCGCAGGGCGTATTTTTTGAAATCGTGGGTGTGGAGAAAGCCCTCCACCAGCAGAAAGCAGTAGATGGGAAAGGCCAGCCGCCCCGCCAGCCGCAGAACGTCGTCCAGCTGAACACCCCCCGGCCAGAACGATTCCTGCTTGAACAGGCCGTTCTCGAGCAGGGACGCGCCGATGTGGTCCAGCAGCATCGACAGGCAGGCAATGCGTTTCAGGGCCGTGCCGCTGAGGGAAAGGCCCGGGCGGGAAAGTGTGTTGTTTTGCATTTTGTCAGACCTCACATTTGAACTGTCCCCATTCTATCGGTTCCGGGGGATCGTTTTCAACCGTTTTCCCTTCCTGTGTGAAAAAAGACCTCCCCGCCCCCTTCGACACAGAGAGGTCTTTTGTTGTTATCTTCTCACCACAGCCGGATGACCTTGATGACCCCCTCGGCCTTGTCGCGGGCGATCTCCAGATGCTTCTGCAGGGCGTCGGCGGCGGTGTTGAAATCCCCCCTCAGGGCAGGCTCCAGGATCTCCAGATGCTCTTCGCAGGTCTGCTCCCGGTTGATCATGCTCACCTTGCCGGTCATGATGCGGAACCGGGTGTTGAGGCCGGTGATGCGGTCATAGGCCGAGCGGAGATACTTGTTGGGCAGAGTGCTCATCAGCAGCTCGTGGAAGTCGTCGTCCACCTTGCAGAAGTCGTCGATGAGGTCCGGCTCGTGCATCATCCGCACAAAGTGTTCCAGCTTCTCCCGGGGGATGTCCGCGCCGTAGGTGCGCAGCGCATAAGGCTCCACCAGCAGGCGCATCTCGAACATGCTGTGTACGTCCTCCTCGGTGATGCCCGCCACCATCAGGCCCTTCTTGGGCAGGATGGTGATGAGCCCTTCCTGTTCCAGACGGCCCAGCGCATCCCGCATGGGGGTGCGGCTGATGTTGCCCATCTCGGCGCAGAGCTTCTGCTCGTTCAGAAACTCGTTGGGGCGGTACTCACAGTTCAGGATCTTGGTTTTCAGGTACTGATACGCCTGTAATTTCAGGCTCAGCTTTGCCTGTGCTTCCGTCTCTTTCATCTTCTTCTTCCTTTTCTCCAGTCTCTCTCCGGTCGGATGTTTCGTCTTCTGCTTGTATCCCTAAAACCATCCAACTATCACCTCGATTTCATTATCACACAATAGGATATTTTTTACAAGAGTTTCTGCTGAAGTTTGGCTTGATTTCCGTTTTGGCCAAATATCTTGACTCATTTTTGCACATATTCCACAACGGTTTTTGTGCTTGTTGCCAGCATTTGGCTGTTGTTTTGCATCGAAAGATAAAATGTGGTACACTACAGACAGAAAGAAGGTATCAGCATCATGGCACGAAGCGACGGCTACAACACCAAGACCCGCCAGCTCATCCTGGATTATCTCATCCGCAACCGCCAGCACGCGGTCAGCGCGTCCAATATCCTCGAGCATCTCGAGGCCGAGGGCGCCAGCCCCAACCCCACCACCGTCTACCGCTATCTGGACAAGCTGGCCGGAGAGCAGCGGGTGATGAAATACGTCGCCGACAAGGGCGAAAAGGCCGTGTTCCAGTATGTGGACGAGGGCCGTCACTGCCGGGAGCACCTGCACCTCAAGTGCGTGCGGTGCGGGCGCATCTATCATCTGGACTGCCACTTCATGGACGAGGTGCGCGCCCACCTGATGGCAGAGCACGGCTTCACGCTGCAGTGCGAGGGCAGCGTTTTGTACGGTTTGTGCCGCAGCTGCGCTGCAAATGAGGCCGAAGACGGGCAGGCTGCACAAACCTGTAAAAATTGCTGCGCAGATGTTGACACGGACAAAAAGCAGTGATACAATTTCTGCATAAAAAGCGATGAACGGGAAAAGTAAGGCCCTGAGCGCCCTCTTCCAGAGAGTGCGGGCAGGTGTGAGCCGCGCAGATGGCCGGGCCTGAACGAACCCCCGTGAGCTTCCCCCTGAACCCCCGGATGCTGTGGCATTGCGGGCAGTAGGGGCAGACGTGCGCCGCTCGTTATCGCGGCAGTGCTTTCAACGGGGAGAGCGCACAAAGTGACTGGCACGCTGTGCCGGTAATTTAGGTGGCACCACGGATACGGCAGCATTCGTCCTAGAAAAAAGGATGTTTGCTGCCGTATTTTTTTATTTGCCGCTCCCCCAAAAGCGAGGAAGGGAAAGCCTCGCGGATACACCGGAGCGGTCCAACACAAGAGGGGTAAGAAATATGTGCTGTGTGATAGGCTATACCGGGCATGATATGAGTGCCGACAAGTTCAAGGAATACCTGATGCGCACCGTCTCGCGCGGGCCGGACGACCAGCGTGTGGTGGAAGGGCCTTTCGGCCTGATGGGCTTCGGGCGCCTCGCCATCATGGGCCTGACGCCGGAGGGGATGCAGCCCTTCTACCGCGGGGCCGACTGCGTGGTCTGCAACGGCGAGCTCTACGGCTTCCGCTTCGAGAAAGAGATCTTGAAGCGCCGGGGCTACAAGTTCACCTCCGACTGCGACTGCGAGATTTTGCTGCCGCTCTACTATGAGTACGGCCTCGATATGTTCCGCCACATGGACGCCGAATTCGCGCTCATCCTGTACGATTCCCGCAAGGACCGCCTCATCGCAGCCCGCGACCCCATCGGCATCCGTCCGCTGTTCTACGGCTACTCCAAGTCCAGCCACAAGATCGCATTTGCCTCTGAGATGCAGAACCTCATCGGCTGGTGCGATGACATCCGCCCCTTCCCCATCGGCAGCTACTACTGCGACGGCCGCTTTGTCCGCTACGAGGACATCGCCGACGTTCCCGCTCCGATGCAGGACGAGATGGACACCATCCTGACCAACATCCGCGAAAAGCTCATTGCAGGCGTGGAGAAGCGTCTGGACGCTGACGCGCCCGTGGGCTTCCTGCTGTCGGGCGGCCTCGACTCCTCGCTGGTCTGCTCCATCGCCGCCAAGAAGCTGGGCAAGCCCATCCGCACCTTTGCCATCGGGATGGACACCGACGCCATCGACCTGAAATATGCCCGCCAGACCGCCGAGTATCTGGGCAGCGAGCATCACGAGATCATCATCAACCGGGATATGGTCATCAGCAGCCTCGAGGAGGTCATCCGTCTGCTGGGCACCTGGGACATCACCACCATCCGGGCCAGCATGGGGATGTACCTGCTGTGCAAGGCCATCCACGAGCAGACCGATGTCCGCGTGCTGCTGACCGGCGAGATCTCCGACGAGCTGTTTGGCTACAAGTACACCGACTACGCCCCCACCGCCGATGCATTCCAGCAGGAAAGCCAGAAGCGCATCCGCGAGCTGTATATGTACGACGTTCTCCGCGCCGACCGCTGCATCTCCGCCAACAGCATCGAGGCCCGCGTGCCGTTCGGTGATCTGGACTTTGTGCGGTACGTCATGGCCATCGACCCCGAAAAGAAGCTGAACAGCTACGGCAAGGGCAAATACCTGCTGCGCAAGGCGTTCGAGGGCGACTGGCTGCCGCCGGAGATCCTGTGGCGCGAAAAGGCCGCCTTCTCCGACGCCGTGGGCCACAGCATGGTAGACGACATCAAGGAGTACGCCGAGAGCCTCTACACCGACGAGGAATTCCAGCTCCGCCGGGCAAACTACTCCGCCCACTGTATGCCGTTTACCAAGGAGAGCCTGTTCTACCGCGAGATCTTCGAGAAATACTACCACGACCAGAGCCGCACCATCGTGGACTTCTGGATGCCCAACAAGGCATGGCCGGGCTGCAACGTCAACGACCCCTCCGCCCGTGTGCTGGCAAACTACGGCGCTTCGGGCGTGTAAGCCTCTGAGACCCGCAGGTTATCTTGCGGAGTTCCACTTTTTACTCGATATTACGTTCAGAATCGAACATCGCACGCTTTGCGGAGTTCGACTTTCGTGCGGAGTTGGAACACCGCAAATGACCCGAACACCGCAAACCTTGCGGAGTTCCAATTTAAGACGATATTACATCAAATATTTGGAACATCGCAAGATGTTTTACCACAGTAGCGCAGCTGTAAGAGGATCACAAAGCAGGCACGCATTTCCGGCTTTTCCGGGTGCGTGCTGCTTTTATTTTGATGTTGTTTTTCAGCTGCCGGAGGTTGCCAGCGCCAGCGCACCCACGAGGACGGCGAAGCCGCCAAGGACGCCGAGGGCGATCTTTACCTCATCGGCCTCGATTTGTTCCTGGATCGCCACCTGTGTGCCGCAGTAGACATTGCAGCAGGCGCTGTGGCCGTCGGGCGTGACGGCGGTGATGACCGTCTTACCGTCGCCCACCGCCGTTACCAGCCCAAAGGGGTCTACAGTGGCGGCGGCAGGGTTGCTGCTGGTCCAGGTGATGGGTACGGCGCTGCCGTTTTCTGCCGCTACGGTGGCTTTCAGGGCCGCTGTGCCTCCGATGCCCTCCAGATACAGCCGCTCCTTGTTCAGGGTCACCCGGCCCACGTTGGACACCACCGTTACGTCACACCGCAGGGTGGTGGTGTAGGTGTTGGCCACGATGGTGGCCTTGCCGGGCTGCTGGGCCGTTACGAGGCCGTTGCGGTCCACCGTCGCCACAGCGGGATTGGTGCTGTACCACTGGTACACCCAGTCGTCGAAGGCGGCGCTGGACAGATAGAGCTGATAGACCGGGTGCAGGTCGTTGTACTCGATCTTCATGTCCAGCCAGCTCTGGTTCAGGCGGCTCTCTGCCGCCGCGGTATTTTCTTGGTCCAGTATCGCCGTGGGTGCCGCCGCAGCCGCACTCAGAGGGCCGGCCGCAGCGCCGAAGAGCAGTGTCACTGCCAGAGCGGCAGCAAGATGGGCTAAATGTTTTTTCATCCGATGTTCCTCACAGTCTTGCGGGGCGCTGGTCGGCGCGGCCCGCAGTCCACCAAAAATATCTTGCCTTTCGGAGCAGGTTCTCCTTCGCACAACCTCTCCGTTCTTACCTTTTATTATACCATCCCGCCGCTGCGTAGGCAAATAAAAGCTCTTGCACAGTTTTTGTGCAGATGTTACAATAAGGGCAGCAAGTATTTCGGCCAACAACAGGAGGAATTTATCATGGTAAAGCACATCATTCTCTGGCAGCTCAAGGACGAATATTCCGACGCCGAAAAGGCAGACATCAAGGCCGGCATCAAAGCGGGCCTCGAGGGTCTGGCCGGTCAGATCCCGGGCCTCGTGGAGGTCCACGTCAACATCAACGGCCTCCCCTCTTCCAACGCCGATTTGATGCTGGACACCACCTTTGCGTCTGCCGAGGCGCTCAAGGGCTACTCCAAGCACCCGGCTCATGTGGCCGTCGCCGACAGCAAGGTGCGGCCCTACTATAAGAGCCGCGTCTGTTTGGATTACGAAGTGTGATTTTCAAGGTATCTTCCGCACCGGCAGGCTTTTTCTTTGTACAACCTCTCAGTCTGCTTCGCAGACAGCTCCCCTAGTAGGGGAGCCTCTGGCGAAGAGATAAAGCTTTACGGAATGCCAAAGCCTCCCCTCGGTAGGAGCAACGGCGACGACCGCCGCCAGCGGCGGAAACAGGGAGGAGCTGTTGGGGCCGCGGCCAGCAGGATGCGAGCGACAGCGAAGCAGACGCTGGGAGCCGCAACCCGGGCAGTGGCATCGCGCAGCGATGACGGAGAGGTTTCCACATTATTATATTGACAAACCCACCGATTTTGCGTATATTAGATATAATAATGTAAATTGGCTGTGAAGAGAAGAGTACGCCTCGTCTGCGCCTGACAGAAAGCCCGAAGGATGGAACCGGGCAGGCCGCGCGGAGCGGAACATGGTCTCTGAGCTGCGCGGGCGAAGCGTTATGTCAGCCTGCGACGGGTGCGCCCGTTACTGCGCTCGCCGGAGGTTCCGGCGCAAGGCCGCGTCTGCAAGGGTGCGGCGAAACAAGGTGGTACCACGGAAGTTACACGCTCTCGTCCTTGTCCGGCACAGCCGGCAGGGCGGGGGCGTTTTTCGCTGTTAGCGCCAAAAGAAAGGAAGAATCGTTTTCATGAGCGAGCACAAGACATTCTACATCACCACACCGATTTATTATCCCAGCGACAAGCTGCACATCGGCCACAGCTACACCACCGTGGCCTGCGACGCACTGGCGCGCTTCAAGCGGATGCAGGGCTATGACGTCATGTTCCTGACCGGCACCGACGAGCACGGCCAGAAGATCCAGGACAAGGCCGCCGACGCAGGCGTGACCCCCAAGGAGTACGTGGATAAGATCGTCGCCACCGTCAAAGATCTGTGGAAGCTGATGGACATCAGCTACGACCGCTTCATCCGCACCACCGACGACTACCACATGGAGTCCTGCCAGAAGATCTTCACCAAGCTCTATGAGCAGGGCGACATCTACAAGGGCGAGTACACCGGCCACTACTGCAAGCCCTGCGAGAGCTTCTGGACCGACAGCCAGCTGGTGGACGGCAAATGCCCCGAGTGCGGCCGCGAGGTCTACGATGCCCACGAGGAAGCCTACTTCTTTAAGACCGGCAAGTACGCCGACCGTCTGCTCAAGCTCTACGAGGAGAACCCCCAGTTCATCCAGCCCGAGAGCCGCAAGAACGAGATGATCGCCTTCATCAAGCAGGGCCTGCAGGACACCTGTGTCTCCCGCACCTCCGTCAAGTGGGGCATCCCCGTGCCTTTCGACCCCAAGCACACCATGTACGTCTGGGTCGATGCTCTGAGCAACTATATCTCCGCTCTGGGCTACGGCAACGAGAAGTACGACGAGTACAGCAAGTTCTGGCCTGCTGACCTGCACATGGTGGGCAAGGAGATCCTCCGCTTCCACACCATCCTGTGGCCCGCCATGCTGATGGCTCTGGATCTGCCGCTGCCCAAGCGGGTGTTCGGCCACGGCTGGCTGCTGATGAACGGCGGCAAGATGTCCAAGTCCGTGGGCAACGTCGTTGACCCCGTCATCCTCTGCGACCGCTATGGCGTAGACGCCATCCGCTACTTCCTGCTGCGTGAGATCCCCTTCGGCAACGACGGCATGTTCACCAACGAGGCCCTCATCAACCGCATCAACAGCGACCTTGCAAACGACCTTGGCAACCTGCTGAGCCGCACCGTCGCCATGTGTGAGAAGTACTTCGGCGGCACTGTCCACAGAGTTGCCGGCACCGAGGCCATCGACACCGAGCTGGAGACCATGACCCGCGAACTGCTGGGCAAGGTCACGGCAGACATGGACAACCTGACCATCCCGCAGGCTCTGATGGAGATCTTCGCCGTCATCCAGCGCGCCAACAAGTATATCGACGAGACGGCCCCCTGGGCTCTGGCCAAGGATGAGGCCAACAGGGAGCGCCTTGAGAGCGTGCTGTACCACCTGTGCGAGGCTCTGCGCGTTTGCGGCATCCTGCTGAACGCTTACCTGCCCTCCACCGCTCCCAAGATGATGGAGCAGCTGGGTCTGGACGCTTCCGCTATCGACGTGGAGAAGGCCGCTTACGGCGCACAGGAGAGCTACACCGTCCACAAGGGCGAGGCGCTGTTCCCCCGCATCGACGTGGCAAAGGAGATCGCCCACCTGAAGGAAGAGGACGAGAAGCGCAAGGCCGCTGCCGAGGCCGCTAAGAAGGCCAAGGAAGAGGCTGAGAAGAAGGCCGCTGCTCCCGCTGAGGAGAGCAATGTGGACTTCACCCACGAGGCAGAGATCTCCTATGACGACTTCTGCAAGGTGGAGCTGCGCGTGGCCGAGGTCCGCGCCTGCGAGAACCTGAAGGAGAGCAAAAAGCTGCTCCACCTGACCGTCTTTGACGGCGAGCGTGAGCGCTGCATCCTGTCCGGCATCGCCAAGTGGTTCAAGCCGGAGGACCTCATCGGCAAGAAGCTCGGCATCGTCTGCAACCTGGCACCCCGCCCGATGATGAAGGGCAAGTATGTCAGCGAGGGCATGATCTTCGCCGCTGACACTGCCGACGGCGGCTGCTCCATCCCCTTCTACAGCGACGACACCCCCGTGGGCGCCCGCATCCACTGAGCGATGGAGAACAACACGACTCCTTCCCGCGCCGAGAAGCTGGACAAAATTTTCGGCACGCCGCTGTTTGCGGTGCTGCTGGCCATCTTCTGCAATGTGCTGTGGGGCTGTGCGTTCCCCTTCATCAAGATGGGCTACCGCCTCTTTGAGATCGATCCGTCCAACACCGCGTCCATCTTCTGCTTTGCCGGTGTAAGGTTCATGCTGGGCAGTCTGCTCGTCCTGCTGGGCAGCACCCTGCTCCAGAGCCGGATGCCCACCTTCCCGAAAGGGAAGGTCTTTGCCGAGTGCTGTGTACTGGGCCTGTGGCAGACCACGACCCAGTACGCCTTCTACTACATCGCCGTGGCGATGCTCACCGGTGCGTTCGGCGGCATCCTGAACAGCACCCAGAGCTTTCTGGGCGTCCTCTTCGCCCACTTCATCTACGGCAATGCCGATCGGATGACCCCGGCAAAGACTCTGGGCTGCGCCGTCGGCTTTGCGGGCGTTCTCATCGGCACACTGGGCAACCACGGCGGCGGCAGCGGCTGGGGCGTCTTCTGTATGCTGTTTGCAACGGTGGTCTTCACCCTGTCCGGCCCGTGGAACAAGTCCGTCACCAAAAAGGCGGACAGCTTCGCGGTCTGCTTCCTGAACCTGTTCGTGGGCGGCGCAGCACTCTTCGTGCTGGGCACGGCTCTCGGCGGGCGTCTGGGCCGTGTGACGCCGCTTGGCATTCTGGTGCTGCTGTATCTGGCCTTCATCTGCGGCGCCGGCTATCTGCTCTGGGCCTTGCTGATGAAGAACAACCCCGTCAGCCGCATTGCCATCTTCGGCTTCGTGAACCCGGTGGTCAACGTGCTGCTGAGCGCTGTGCTCAACGGCGAACCGCTGTTCCGCTGGCAGTATCTGGCCGCACTGGTGTTCGTCTGCGTCGGCATCTGGCTGGTGAACAAAGCCCCCGCCAAAAAGGAGGAGCAATGACCGGCCCGATTTTCGACACCCACGCCCACTACAGCGCCCGCGCCTTCGACGCTGACCGCTTCGCTCTGCTGGACAGCCTGCCCGAAAAGGGCGTGGTCGGCGTCTGCGAGCAGGCCACCCACTCGGGGGACGCGCCCCGGGTGCTGGAGCTGGCTCACCGCTATCCGTGGGTATATGCCGCCATCGGCATCCATCCCGAGAGCCTGCTGGCCCCCGAGGACTGCGGCGAGGAAGGCCCTGCCCCCACCGTCTCGGTCTTTGGCGGCGACTGGGCCGCTGAGATGAAAGCCCTTGCCCCCTATTACGACGACCCGAAAGTGGTCGCTGTGGGCGAGTGCGGGCTGGACTACCACTGGCCTGTGCCGAAGGACGCACAGCTTGCGCTGTTTGAGGCGGAGATCCGCCTTGCGCTTGAGCTGGACAAGCCCATCATCGTCCACGACCGAAACGCCCACGCCGACGTCTACGCCCTGCTGAAAAAGTACCGTCCCAAGGGCATCGTCCACTGCTATTCCGGCAGTGCAGACGACGCCGTGTGGCTGGCCCGGCAGGGGCTGTATTTCGGCTTTGGCGGCGCCTGCACCTTCAAGGGTGCCAAGCGGGCGGCAAAGGCCATTGCGGCTCTGCCTTTGGAGCAGATCGTCCTCGAGACGGACTGCCCCTACATGGCCCCGGAGCCGGTGCGCGGCGTCCGCTGCGACAGCTCCCTCATCCGGTACGTCGGCGAGTATGCCGCCAGCGTCAAGGGCATCCGCCCGGAAGAAGTCTTCCGCCAGACGGCGCAGAACGCCAAAGCTGTATACCAACTGTAAGATTCAGGGCATTTTCCTGTTTCTGTATAAATTCGAAATCATATTTTTTCATAAGGAGATTCTATTATGAAAGCTCGTATCCCTTCTCACCGCGAATTCATCATCAACTTCCCCGACAGCGTTGACCAGGCAAAGGCCAACGAGGGCTGGGCAAAGCTGCAGCAGATCGTTGAGGACTACAAGAAGGCCCACAACGGCGCTTCCGTCTACGCTCCCACCTTCATCGAGGACTGCGAGCCTGCCGTTAAGAAGCTGCAGGAAGAGTACGGCTTCGAGTACACCGTCGAGTACGTAAAGTAATTTTTCCTGAAGATTCAACAAAATGAGAACAGCCGCCGCATGGAGCTTTCCGTGCGGCGGCTGTTTTTGCCCGGCGGGACGTATAGCGGCGGGCCTTACGAGTTGCGCTTGCCGATTTTTCTGCAACCCCTTGGCGGGGCCTTGAAAAATCGGAGCGCTGTCCCAGCCTCGCCTCCCTGTTTCCGCCGCAGGCGGCGGTCGGCTCCGCTGCTGTTCGAATCCACCCTTGCGGCGCTTTACAAACTTCCAGATAAAACAGAAACTCCAGTGTCATTACAACACTGGAGTTCTTGGTGGGCGCGGGTGGATTCGAACAACTTGCATTCACGCACACCTATACTGGCGAACTGAAAAATCATAGGAGACAAGCCACTTTTCACTTCACACAGGATTCATTGAAGCAACAGTGCGCACAATTCTGCGCCTAGAAGTGGGTTTGAGAGTGGGTTATTTTTGCTTTGGGAAATACTCTGCCAACGCGGCAGATACCGCCAGCGCTGCAGCATCAGCGCGGCCCTCGACGGCGTGGCTGTACCAGCCGAAAGTATCCATGCTCTTGCTATGGCCGACCATGCGGCGCAGCTGGGCGGGGGATACAGCGTCCTCGATCATGCTTACGAAGGTGTGCCGCAGCTCGTACAAGCTGATGGGCGGTTCGATGCCGTTGCAGCGTTGATAGAGACGCCAGTAGTTGTATAAGCTCTGCTCATTCCTCAGCAAAAAAATCGGGTCGTCCTCGGTCAAGCCGCCCTCTTCAAAGGCACGCTGCTGAAGCTGAGCCTTGAGTTCTGCCACCGCCAGCGGATGCAGGATGAGCACCCGCAGGGCGTTTTCGTTTTTTCCGCTGGTTTCCTCGTTCAAGGTGTTGATGGCCCGGGAGAGATGCAGCCGGTTGCCGGCCACGTCGCCCACGCGGAGGCCCAGCAGCTCACCGGGGCGCAGACCGGTCATCACGGCCAGACGATAGGCGTGGATGTTTTCATCTGTCTCCACCTTTCCACGGATGACGCGGGTGTCGGTGGAAAGCAGTATCCGCAGCGAGTCGGGCTGTAGGATCCTTTTACCTTTGGTTCGCGCCCCCTTCGGGACAACGACTTCATCCTCGGGCCGCAGGGACGTGTACTGGTGCTGCCGTGCCCACTTGACAAAGGCCATCTCGACGCCCCGGATGCCCTGCAGCGTCTTGCGGGAGAGATTGCCTGCACTCTTGCGCTTGCCGTCCGGGTTCAGACACCCCTCTTTATAGGCACGATTCAGGACGTCTTGCAACATGCCGGCGCTCAGATCGCCGATACGGCGAACGCCGATGACCGGCAGTATGTAGTTCCGGCCAAACTTCTCGACCTGCTCCACATAGCTGCTGCCCGCTGTGGCCTTTACCGAAATAAGGAACTCCTCCCACAGCTCAGAGCAGCGCTTTGTGGTGCTGCTGATTCCTTCGTCCAGCCACAGATCGGCCTTGCGGTTTGCTTCCCGCTGGCCGGTGCGGCCGGGCTTTGCGCTGGTGAAGGTCCGGCGCACGCCGTCCTTCTGCACCTTGATCTGCCAGCGCTGCTGCTTTTCCAGCCAAACGGCGGTATTGACTCGCTTTCCCATAAAAATACACCTCCATATGGGTACACTTTGACAAGCCTGCCCGGAGGTGGTACAATACAGTTGTCTAGGCTGGTATTGTTCCTCGTGAGCAAGCCATTCTTCAAACTCCTCCGGTGTTGGTAGCACCGGGGGAGTTTTTTGTTTAGTGATTTTATTTTATAGATTCAATAACTGTTTTTTCTTTGCATTGTACTCGTCTTCTGTAATTGCTCCAATGTCCAGAAGATTTTTAAACTTCATAAGCTCATCCGCAACGCTGGATGAAGCATCCGGAACTTTCTTTATTGTTGTTCTTTCGCTAAAGATTTCTTCGCAAAGTTTCAGAATCTTGCGGGAATATGTAAAAACCGGAGACTCAAATCTTCCAAACGGATATTCCACGACAAACGACATTTTCGGATTCGATTCTTCTGTATGTGAAACCTTCTTTGCCGTGTTACCACCGACAACTGCGCCAACAGGACCTGCAACGATTCCTCCAGCGATTGCTCGAGTGACGCTGCCTTTTGTCTCGGTGATAACCTTTGTATCCACTTTGACGGTATAGTCTACAAGCTCATCGAACGTAAACCACCCCGGAATTCCTGCGACCGTCATAAGTCGCTGCGCTCTGTTCACATAAGCAACTATTGTTCCCGGTTCCTGCAGATTTTCAAAGCCTTTCGCCCGCTCACGCCGGTCGTTGAAGAACTTCCAGCCTTCTTTTAATTTATCAGCAGGGACAGTTTTGTAATCCATTCCAAGATCGGAAAACAAAGACCGGCATCTTTTACAGACAAAACCGTCTGAGCAAGCCTCTCTGTCAAAGATTCCCATCTTCTCGCCGCAGATAGAACAATTTGCCATTGGACATTCCTCCTTTTTCATTCGAAAAAATCCAATTTTTCATTCGATTTTTGCACTGATAATATTGCTTGCGGGATACAGCAAACAGTTGTATAATATGAGTAAACAGAACAACCGCTATTGGAGGGTCGTATCATGTCACGACAAGATTACATCAACGCCATTCTGAAACTGCTGGAAAAAGCCGATTTCCGCCAGCTGCGGCTTGTGTGGGTGTACACAAGCCACCTGATCGGATGAGCCGCCAGCCACCACGCGAGGGAAGCCTTTATGGGCTTTCCTCTTTTTTTTGCGTCAATTTTTCGGCCATGCGTTCCAGAAGCTTCCAATCGGCAGGGCTGAGGTCGGCCAGCATCTCGACAAAGCGCCTTCGGAAATTGTCATCGTCATCCCGGGTCAGGTCGCCAAGGAACGCGGCGATTTTGTCCGACTGGGTATCTGCCGCCATCATCTCGCCTTCACCGGTGCGCAGCCATTCCTCGCGGACGCCGAACTTATCGCAGATGTCTTTAATAGTACGGTCGCTGGGTTCAACAACATTAACCTCGTAGCTGCCGACTGTGTTCCGTTTAAGGTTCAGCCGGTCAGCAAACTCTTGCTGAGTCAGCTTTTCATTTTTTCTGACTTCTTTAATTCGTTCGCCTATCGTCATTTTGTTCACCTCCTTTGCCATCATTATAGCAGGTACCAATCAGCACGTCAAGATATTTTGTTGGAAAAATCAACAAATACACCCTTGACAAATGTTGTTTAATGACCTATACTTGTCATGCAATCAACAAATTGCAACATAATCTCAGCGAAAGGAGGTGAACCACATGGACAACAACATCCAGAAAGAAATCCAAGAACGCCGCGAGCACGCCGAGCGCTTAAAGAAGATCGCCCTCAAGCTGTTCGAGCAGCTCAAGAGCGAAAATGTCAGTTTTTCGGACGCAGAGCGAATCATTAGTCTGCTTTCTGCATCCGTAAAAACTGGGCGCGACCACAGAATCCTTGGCTCTGATCAATCCGTAGTCAATTCGAAATTCCTCAGTAACGATAAAAGTGACTGGGAAGAGCTTTGGCGCGAAATTAACGCAACCAATCACTTGATGCGCTTAAAAGAAGACGAAATCAACACACGCACCAATGATAAATTCTTAATTTCGTTCGCACTGTCCGGCTTCGCGGTCGCAATCAGCGTCTTTATCCTCTTAACGCGGTAAACACTGAGACGAACAAGCTTAACAGCGATATACCAATAGCAATGTTCGCACGCCTTTCCGTTCGAACGGAATGCTTATGTTCCTCCAGAGTTACTCTTCCTGCCGCACCAAAACGGTAAATGTAAGTTCTTTCCCCTAATGCTCTGCCTACGGGGTCATCGGACTCCTGTTTTCTGACCATTTCGCGCTCTTGCATCCATTTTAATGTTTCCCAATCCGCAGGCACTCCATTTTCACACAGCTCTTCGAGCGAGAACCATTTATCCGGGTGTTCATTCAGGAACTCAAGCACTTTCAGCGTTTTTTCATCAAGCATTTTTACACTTCCTTCCTGTGCCAGTATAGCACGGAAAGGGAGCCACCCACAAGGAGGCACAAAATCACATGAACGACTTACAGATCTTCTCCAACCCCGAGTTTGGGCAGGTACGCACCGTCGAGCTTGGTAGCCGCATTGACCAGCTGAGGATCGTCGCCTTTGGCCTTCCCGCGTTCGACCAGATCATGGCCGACATCTTCACCACCGAGAAAAAGGAGTGATTTTTTTATGAAGAAGTCTGCACTTAACCCCGCCGCCTACGGCTTGACCGTGGACGAAGCCACCCGGCTCGTCCGCCTCCACGATATGTGCGCAGGCATGGCCCCGGAAGACTTTGATCAGATGGAGACTGCCGCCCGCAGCATCAACCTGGTCAACAGCCTCAAGAAGATGGACAGCCGTCCCGGCGGCGCAGCGTGAGAGGGGAGGGCAGCACGATGAAGAAACCTTACCTCAAGCTCCGCCGCCTCATTGAAGACGAAGGGCTGGAGCAGCAGGAGCTGGCTGTGTTGGCGGGTATCTGTGACCGTACACTGAGCAAGCGCCTGAACGCGCCGGAAGACAGCGGTTGCTGGCTTCCGAGGGAAATTACCTCTATCTGCCAGGTGCTCCATATCCCGCAAGAGAAAATCGGGGAGTATTTCTTCCCGCAAATTGCAAAGGAGGCATCCGCATGAGAATCAAATCTGGCGTCTTTTACTGGCTGGCGGTGGCCAGCGGTGCCGTCGGGATGCTGTACGCACTTGGCTTTGCGGGCAGCATCGAAGCCCTCGGTGTCATCTCCGACACCGACTTCATCACCGCAATGGTTTTGCTGTTGCTGGCGCTGTTCTTTGCCCGGCTGGGCGACCATGCCGCAGAGCGCGAAGCGCAGCGCCGCAGGTACATCGACCGCCGCCACGCCCGCAACGCCGAGCCGGAGTACCGGCAGAACCGGAGGGACGCATGAAAACCAAGCGCATGAAAAAGCTCCTGATGGGCATGGGCCTGTCCCGCAATCAGGTGAATCACATGGTCAAAGAGCAGCGGTTGAAAGGCTCTTCCAAAATCAGCAATGCAGCCTATTACTACGCTGTCAACCGCAGTCTTTCCAAGCCATGCTGGCGTGACTGGCTGCCGTATGTCAAGAGCCTTGTGCTGGAGTGAAGCACATGACGAGTAAACAAAAAGCCCGTCGGTGCTGGAACACCGGCGAGCCTGCAAAGGGATGATGGTTTTTCTAGCCCATCACCCCGAAGAATAACACACTTTGGAGGTTTTTACAAGAGATGAAAGGTATTCTTATCGAGCCGGGCAAAGACCCGGTCGTGACCGCCCTGCCGGACACGCTGCAGGGCATGGAAGCGCTTTTGCAGTGTCCCTGCGAGCAGAAAGTTCTGCCCCGCACCCCGGCGGTGCTGGTGTACGCCATCTACGGCAAGGGCCTGAACCGTACTTATCGCGGCCAGCCCATCTATGGCACTATCCTCTGCTACGGCTGGCGGAATAACCGCTTCCAGCCCCTGAGCAAAGACCTGCAGGCCGAGATGCTGGACCGCCTGAAGGACACGGAGGTGAGAGTGTGACTACCTATATCTGCAAATGCGGACGGCGAGTAAAGAAATCCACCGATGCCAGTACCACTGGCAACCGCCTATCCGGCTATGCACCCGGCCATGAGTGCTGGGGATGCCCCTACGCCATGCCATACGGAAACTATCAATGGGATGAAAGTGCTAGAACTGTCAGCCGGGAGACTCAGGGCTACGAATGCCGGATGAGTAAGACCCTCACCTATGCGTCAGAGTTCGCTGGTTCTATCAAGGATAAATGCACTTGTCGAGTGCATAGTCTGGACTTCGACTTTCTGTCTCAGGTCTCCGCATGGATCAAAGACACTTATCCAGACAGAGAGATTTTTGGCTCGTTTTCCAAAGATATTCGTGCATCGGACTATGGATCTGATGGCCGTTACTGCCTGACCATCACCTGCACCCAGAATCTGAAAGGCGTTGCCGCAAAAAGAGAGCTGCTTGGTCAGTTCTTTACTCCGAATGGTAGCCGCAAGGACATGACCCCACAGCAGGAAATGGAAAAAATCCTGGCTGACATCAGAAAATGCATACAAGAGCCCCCGGCGGCGGAGGATGTGGCCGTGGCTGCGCTGTCCCCGCAGAGCAGCGCATCGGCCCCTGTTGTTCCTGCGGAGACTTCTTTTGCATCCGCAGCTGTCCCCAGCTTCGACTTCTCGACTCTGGGCGATTTGTCTGAACAGGCCGCAGACGCCGACCAGCAGTTTGATTTGCATTACGGCGCGGCGCAGGACGAATACCTGATCTCCTGCATTTACCTCGCCCGGATCCACGCTCTGACTGCCAAGGCGGGCCGGTATGGCGGCGGTACATGGACAAAGTGGTATGAGAGCAAGGGTATGAGCAAGTCGGGTGCATGGAATATGGTGCAGACCGGAGAATCTTTTAATGGTTCAACGATTGACCAATTAAAACAGCTGCCCGAGCTGACCCGCAAAGATTTGAACCTCATCGCCCGCAGCGGCTGCGCTGGGCAGCTGGTCGAAGCCGCCGGAGACAGCCAGCGGGTGCAGGAGCTTTTAGCCCAGCTCAAGGCCAAAGAGTACAAGCTGAACGAAACGCAGGCCAGATTGAAGAGCGCCTGCATTCAGGAGCAGGAGTCGCGGGACGCAATGAATACCGCCAATGCTCAGCTGGAAGCCGCAAATGCTGACATTAAAGGTCTGACCGAACAGAACGATCAGCTCAAAAGCCGGTTAGACGCCGCTGAGGCCCGGGAAGAGGAAGCATGGAAGATGCAGAGCAAGGCCGAAGCCCGTGCTAAAACCGCCGAGAACCAGCTTGCAGGCTCCCGTCAGGTAGCCGAAGCGGCCAATCGTCGGGCCGACAAGTGGAGATCCGAGGCCGAAGCCGCCCGGAAGCAGCCCATCGTAGCTGTGGTGGACAAGGACGAAGTCGTCCGGCAGGCCAAGGAAATGGCCGACGGCATGACCGCCGACTACAAAGCCACACAGGAGCAGGACGCCCGCGACGCCTACGACAGCATCCTTCTGGCCGGCCGCTCCATCACAAATCTCGCGCAGTCCATAAAGCCGCTGTTCGGCAAGCTGCCGGGCGATCAGCGGGAAAACGCGATCGATCAGTTCGTACGCACATTAGGACAGATTCAAGGGGAGGTATCCAGATGTCTGTAAAGATCACGGCCCTCGAAGCCGAAAACGTCAAGCGCATCAAGGCCGTTGCGCTCACTCCTGCGCCCACCGGCCTCACCCTCGTGGGCGGCAACAACAATCAGGGCAAGACCAGCGTTCTCGACGCGCTGGCATGGGCGCTTGGCGGCGAAAAATTCCGCCCGAACGCCGCCCAGCGGGATGGTGCCGTCGCTCCCGCCCACCTCCGCGTCACTCTCTCCAACGGGGTCGTCGTGGAGCGCAAGGGCAAGAACAGCAGCCTCACTGTCACCGACCCCACTGGGCGGCGGAGCGGCCAACAGCTGCTCAACGCTTTCGTGGAGCCGCTGGCCCTCGACCTGCCCCGCTTCATGGAGGCCAGCGACAAGGAGAAGGCCGACATCCTGCTCCGCATCATCGGCATCGGCAGTGAGCTGCACATCCGGGACATGGAGATCAAGGCGCTGTATGATAAGCGCACCTTTACCGGCCAGCTGGCCAGCCAGAAGAAAGCCTTTGCCGAGGAGCTTATCTCCTACCCCGATGCTCCCGAACAGCCTCTCAGCGCCTCTGACCTTATCCGCCAGCAGCAGGATATTCTGGCCCGGAACGGGGAGAATCAGCGCAAGCGCAGCCAGCTTGCTCAGCTGGAAGCCAAGAGCCGCACCCTTGCACAGCGCCGGGAGCAGCTGGAAGCAGAGCTTGCACATCTGACGGAAGAGCAGGCCGCGCTGACCACTGACCTCTACGCCGCCCGGAAATCTGCCGAAGACCTTCAGGACGAATCCACCGCTGAGCTGGAAGCCTCTATCCAGAGCATCGAGGAGACGAACCGGAAAGTCCGGGCCAACCTCGAAAAAGCCCGCGCCGAGGACGAAGCCGCCAAGTACGCCAGCGACTACGACAAGCTTACGGATGCCATCGAGCAGAAGCGCAAAGAGCGTCTTGACCTGCTGAACGGTGCCGACCTGCCCCTGCCGGAGCTGAGTGTGGAGGACGGCGCTCTTACTTATAAAGGCAAGCGCTGGCGGGATATGTCCGGCAGCGACCAGCTCCGGGTGGCCGCGGCCATCGTCCGGCGGCTCAACCCGGACTGCGGCTTTGTCCTTCTGGACAAGCTCGAGCAGATGGACATGACCACGCTGGAAGAGTTCGGCCACTGGCTCGAAGCGGAGGGTCTGCAGGCCATCGCCACCCGCGTCTCCACCGGCAGCGAGTGCCAGATCATCATTGAGGACGGCATGGTCAAGGGTGCTGACCTGCCTGTCCTGTCCGCCGCACCCGCTCAGACCAGAACATGGACGAAAGGAGCTTTCTGATGAGCAGCTATTCCATCACCACCGGCATTCTGAACTCCCCGGTCAAGGTCGTACTGTACGGCCCCGAGGGCATCGGCAAAAGCACATTTGCCTCTCACTTCCCGGACCCCGTTTTCATCGACACCGAGGGCGGCACCAAGCGGCTCAATGTTGCCCGCCTGCCCCAGCCCACCAGCTGGGCCATGCTGCTGGACGAGGTGCGGGCTATCACCCGGGGCGAAGTTTCCTGCGGTACGCTGGTCATCGACACCGCCGACTGGGCCGAGCGTCTGGCCATCGACGCCATCTGCGCCAAAGCCAAGGTGGACGGCCTCGAGGGCTTCGGCTACGGCAAGGGTTACACCTACGTCAAGGAGGAGTTCGGCCGGCTTCTCGACGCCCTCGAGGAGGTGCTGAACAGCGGCCACCATGTGCTGATCCTCGCCCACGCGGCCATCACCAAGTTCGAGCAGCCGGACGCGGCGGGCAGTTATGACCGCTGGACCATGAAGACCACCAAGCAGACTGAACCCCTCCTGCGGGAGTGGTGCGATATGCTCCTCTTCGCCAACTACCAGACCATCGTAGAAAAGAGCGGCAGCGGCCCCAACGCCAAGAACAAAGCCACCGGCGGCAAACGGGTGCTCTACACCACCCACCACGCCTGCTGGGACGCCAAGAACCGCTTCGGCCTGCCGGATGAAGTCCCCTTCGACTACGCCAGCATCGCCCACTGCATCACCGGTCCGGCCTCTGCGCCGCCTGCCGCCCCGAAGCCCGCAGCACCCGCCGAAAAGGACATTCTTCCCCCTCCCAGCGCACCGGCACCGCAGCCCAAGCCTCAGCCGGAATCGTCCCGGGAGACTGTCCCCGAAGCCCTGCTGACGCCCGACCTCATGGCGCTGGGCGTCCCCGAAAAGCTGGCCGCGCTGATGAGTGCCAACAACGTCACCCCCGAAGAATTGCAGTTCGTTGTGGGCAAGCGGGGCTATTTCCCGGAAGATATGCCCATCCGGGACTACCCCGCCGACTTTGTGGAGGGCTGCCTTGTGGCCGCATGGCCGCAGGTGCTCCAGATGGTACTGGACAACCGCGACCTGCCGTTTTAACCTCTCAGTCTGCTTCGCAGCCAGCTCCCCTACCGAGGGGAGCCTCTGGCGAAGAGATTAGGCCTTACGAAATGCCAAGGCCTCTCCTCGATAGGAGAGGTGGCATCGCGCAGCGATGACGGAGAGGTTTACTATTATAAAGGAGAATACTTATGACTGACATGAATACCACTACCGACCGCGCTCTTGGCTGGGACGACGAATTTACCAACGTCTCGCAGGACTTCGTGCTCCTGCCCGAGGGCGAATACTACTTCGAAGTCACCGGGATGGAGCGCGCCCGTTTCGAGGGCAGTGCAAAGCTGCCGCCCTGCTCCATGGCAAAGCTGACCATCCGGGTGTATGGCGGGGCCAAGGGCGACACCACCGTCAACCACCGGCTCTACCTCCACACCAAGACCCAGGGCCTGCTGGGCGCGTTCTTCGAGAGCATCGGCCAGTGCAGGAAGGGTGACACCTTCCGCCCCCGCTGGAACGAGGTCGTCGGCGCCAAAGGCCGCTGCAAGCTGGGCGTCCACGATTACGTCAAGAAGAGCGGCGACCCCGGCCAGAGCAATGAAGTCATCCGCTTCCTGCCGCCGCCTGAAGAGAAAGCCGCGCCCTCTCAGGGCTGGACGCAGGGGGCATTCTGATGGGAGAAAAACAGGCTCTGCGCCCCTATCAGGAAGCCGCCCGGAAGAGCATCCACACCGAGTGGGAAAATGGCCGTCTCCGCACCCTGCTGGTGCTGCCCACCGGCACCGGCAAGACCATCGTGTTCGCCTCCGTCGCCGCCGATCAGGTGCGGGCGGGCGACCGGGTGCTCATCCTCGCCCACCGGGGCGAGCTTCTGGAACAGGCGGCAGACAAGCTTCAGCGCTCCACCGGCCTCGTCAGCGCGGTGGAAAAAGCCGAGTCCACCTGCCTCGACAGCTGGTATCGGGTGGTGGTCGGCTCTGTCCAGACCCTGCAGCGGCCGGCACGACTCGAGCGCTTCCCCCGGGACTACTTCGGGACTATCATCATCGACGAGGCCCACCATTCCATCACCGACGGCTACCGCCGCATCCTCGACTACTTCGGCAGTGCGAAGGTCCTGGGCGTGACCGCTACCCCCGACCGGGGCGATATGCGAAACCTCGGCGAGGTGTTCGACAGCTTGGCCTATGAGTACAAGCTGACCGATGCCATCAAAGACGGCTACCTCTGCCGCATCATGGCCCAGACCGTCCCCCTCAAGCTGGACATCTCCGCCGTGGGCATGAGCAGCGGCGATTATTCCGTAGGCGAGCTTGGCACTGCTCTTGACCCTTACCTGAGCCAAATTGCTGAAGAAATGGCAGCACGCTGTGCCGGGCGCAAAACGGTGGTGTTCCTGCCCCTCATCAAGACGAGCCAGAAGTTCCGGGACCTGCTCAACGCGAAGGGCTTTCGCGCCGCCGAGGTCAACGGCCAGAGCGCCGACCGCAGACAGGTGCTTTCGGATTTCGAATCCGACAAGTACAACGTGCTCTGCAACTCCATGCTCCTCACCGAGGGCTGGGACTGCCCCTCGGTGGACTGCGTCGTCGTGCTGCGGCCCACGAAGGTGCGCAGCCTCTACAGCCAGATGGTGGGGCGCGGCACCCGCCTCTCCCCGGGCAAGAAAGACCTGCTGCTCCTCGATTTCCTCTGGATGACTGACAAGCACGAGCTGTGCCGCCCCGCCGACCTTGTCTGTGAGGACCGTGCTGTGGCCCGGCAGATGACCGACAATCTGGCCGAGAGCGGCGGGCCGCAGGATATTGAGGACGCCGCCGCACAGGCCAGCGAGGATGTGGTGGCCCAGCGCGAAGAGGCACTTGCCAAGCAGCTGGAAGAACAGCGCCGCAAAAAGGCGAAGCTCGTTGACCCGCTGCAATACGAGATGAGCATTCAGGCCGAAGATCTCTCCGGCTATGTGCCGGCCTTTGGCTGGGAAGCCGGGCCGCCCAGCGCGGAACAGGCCGCAGCACTGGAAAAGCTGGGCATCCTGCCCGACGCCGTGGAATCGGCTGGCAAAGCCTCTCTTCTGCTCGACCGCCTCCACAAGCGCCGGGACGAGGGCCTGACCACCCCAAAGCAGATCCGCTGCTTGGAGAAATACGGCTTCCAGCACGTCGGCACATGGAGCTTCGAGGCCGCACGGCAGATGATAGACCGCATTGCCGCCGGCGGCTGGCGGGGCGCGCCGAGGGGCGTTGACCCCAAGAACTATATCCCGTCTGCTGAGCCGGTCATCGCAGATGATATGTTACTATGGTAATGCGAATGGAACATGAAAATGACATCAAAGAAGCGCTGGACTTCATTTCCCCGGCCGCCCTGACCTATGAAGAATGGCTCATGGTGGGCATGGGCCTGAAAGAAGCCGGTCTGCCCGTCGCCGTGTGGGAGCAGTGGAGCGCCCGGGACGGCGGGCGGTATCACAAGGGCGAGTGCATCAAAAAATGGGAGAGCTTCCACGGCAGCTCGAAGCCCGTCACCCAGAGCAGCATCTTCCAGCTGGCCTATGAGCACGGCTGGTCCGGCCCTGCAGGCTATGCGCTGGACTGGGGCGATGAGCTGACCGTCGGCCCGCAGCAGCCCGCACTGGTAGACCCCCGCTGGGTCGAAGAGCAGGAGCTTCACCTTCCCGACACATGGGAGCCTGCCCAGCAGCTCAAACGCTACCTGCAGGCCCTCTTCGAGCCGGACGAGTATGTGGCCTATGTCACCGAGAGCTTCATGGCCGCCGACCGCCGACGCCCGGCGAAAGGCTGCTGGGACAGAACTGCCGGGAAGCTCATCGAAGAGCTGGACGCCTGCGGCGGCGACGTCGGCAAGGTCATGGGCGACTGCGACCCGGAAATCGGTGCATGGATCTGCTTCAACCCGGTGGACGGCGCAGGCCGGAAGGATGCCAATGTCACCAGCTACCGCTACGCCCTCGTGGAGTGCGACAACATGGAGCCCGGCAAGCAGCTGGCCGCCATCCACCAGATGGAGCTGCCCTGCGCCGCGCTGGTCTACTCCGGCGGCAAGAGCGTCCACGCCATCGTCCGGGTCAATGCGCCGGATTATGCTGAGTACCGCAAGCGGGTCGATCACCTCTACGCCATCTGCCAGAAGAACGGCCTGACCCTCGACCAGCAGAACCGCAACCCTTCCCGCCTCTCCCGGATGCCCGGCATCCTGCGGGCGGGGCAGAAACAGGCCCTGCTTGAAACGAATGTCGGCAAAAGCTGCTGGGAGGACTGGTGCGACTGGGTGGAGGCCTGCACCGACGATCTGCCCGACACCGAATGTCTGGCCGACGACTGGGACGACCTGCCCCCGCTGGCCGATGCCCTCATCTCCGGCGTACTGCGCCAGGGCCACAAGATGCTGCTGGCAGGCCCCAGCAAGGCGGGCAAGAGCTTCGCCCTCATCGAGCTGTGCATCGCCATCGCCGAGGGCAAGACGTGGCTGGGCCGCTTCTCCTGTGCGCAGGGGCGTGTACTCTATATCAATCTGGAACTTGACAGGCCGTCCTGCCTGCACCGCTTCAAGGACGTCTATACCGCGATGGGCCTTGCGCCGGACAATCTGCGGAACATTGACATCTGGAACCTGCGCGGCGCATCTGTCCCGATGGACAAGCTTGCCCCCAAGCTCATCCGCCGGGCAGACAAAAAGAGCTACACTGCCGTCATCCTCGACCCCATCTACAAGGTCATCACCGGCGACGAAAACAGCGCCGACCAGATGGCGAAATTCTGCAACCAGTTCGATGTGGTCTGCCGCGCGCTGGACTGCGCCGTCATCTACTGCCACCATCATTCCAAGGGTGCGCAGGGCGGCAAGCGCAGCATGGACAGAGCATCCGGCTCCGGCGTGTTTGCCCGCGACCCGGATGCCATGCTGGACATGACTGAGCTGACCATCACCGACGCCATCCGGGAGCAACTGCACAACAAGGCCGCCTGCCGGGTCATCAAAGCGATGCTGGATAAGCGCGGCCATGCCGACGCCTACGGCCCGGATGACGCCCTCAGCAAGAGCCGGATGCTCACCATCGCCAAAAAGAAGCTTGGCCTCGCCGACCTGCGGGCCATCGACGCCGAAGTGGCTGCGGCTCAGAAGAAAGCCGACAGCATGACTGCCTGGCGCATCGAAGGAACCCTCCGCGAGTTTGCAAGCTTTGCGCCGGTGAACCTCTGGTTTGACTATCCGGTGCATAAGCTGGACAGCGGGCTTTTGGAAGATCTGCAGCCGGACAGCGACTTCCGCACGCTGGGCGCAAAGGGCGCGAGCCGCCGCTGGGGTGACAAGGCCAAGCAGTCCAAGGACAGGAAGGCTGAGCTGGACACCGCTTTTGAAGCCTGCATGATGGACGGTGAGGTCACAGTCTACAGCCTCGGCGAGTACATGGACCTGAAGCCCCGCACCGTCAAGAGCCGTCTGAAAGAAGACGGGCGCTTCTGGATCGACGGTGAGAAGGTCGGCCGCAAGGAGCCCGGCAGCAGAGGTTAAACGCTCTGTTATATTTGCAATTACATCTTGTTGTGAAAATGCAGTGATAGCCGCTATTTTGCACGACAGCAAACACTGCAAAATTGCAGAAATAGCCGCTATGACTGCAACATTTGCAGTGCAAAATAGCCTATATATAATAGCATGACTGCACTGCAATGTGTGATGGGGTATCCCAGAGGATGGGGCGACCACAGCCCCCATCCTCCGGGGACCCTCCCCATCACGTTGGCCGCTGATACAAAAAAAGAAAACGAGGTACGAAATGACCACACAGTTTTTTATCCCCATGCGTCCGCCTACTACTACCCACAATGCCAAGGAGCTGCACGCCTACATGAAAGGTGGCAAGCCCTGCGCCGTGCTCCACGACAGCCCGGAACTGAAAGCCGTCCGTGCCAAGCTCCACGCCTACCTTGCGCCCCACGCCCCTGAGAAGCCCATCCCGGCGGGCCGTCCGGTGCGTCTGCTGGTCAAGTGGATGTTCCCCGCCGAGGGCCGCCCGGACGGCAGCTGGCGCACTTCCAAGCCCGACACTGACAATCTGGAAAAAGCCCTCAAGGACGAGATGACCCGCCTGCACTTCTGGCACGACGACGCCCAGGTGTGCAGCGAGATCGTCGAGAAGTTCTGGGCCGACATCTGCGGCGTGTTCGTGCAGGTGGAGGAGCTGGCATGACCTATGAAGAGAAAAAGGATTGGCTTCGGCAGTACGAACGCGCCAAAAAGAAAGAGCTGCACCTGACGCATGAGCTTCAGGAAGCAGAGTGTGACTATGGCCATATGACACAGGCGCTTTCCTCGGTGCCGGGAGGTGGCGGCGATGGACAGGCGCTTCCTCGTGCTGTGGAACGAGTAGAAAAAGCAAAGCAGGCTTTGGACGCACAAATCTTGTTTTGCGACGATCTCCATGCCGAAATCACGGCAGTGCTTCTCAGCTTGGAAGACCCCGACGATTACGAGATTTTGAAGCTGAGGTATCTTCACTTCAAGACATGGGAAAGCATTGCAGCTGAAATAAAGCTCTGCCTCCGTCAAATCTACCGCCGCCATCATCGCGCCATTGATGCGCTGAATCTATAATGTCAGTCAATGTCACCTAGAAGTCATTTTATGTCACTCCACGTTATGCTAAAATAGTACCATCGGCAGAGCCGGAAAGGCCCACCGATACACGCAGCCTCCGCACCGTGTCCTCCCTGTTTGACCGCACGGTGTGCGGGCTGCTTCTATTATGCCGCCTGAGCGCAATTTGGTGCGCGGCGCGTGTGACCAGACACGGCCGGTTCGATTCCAAGGGCGGCACCATGACGCTGCGCCCCGCCGCAGCAACCGCCTGACGCATGGCCTGCGAAACCGCTTGGGGCTGGCGTGCCGGATGGGAGTCCCTCCTTCTTCCCGTGAGAGTCCGGCACACCACCGGAGGCCCCGGAATCCGCAGTGGGTTCAAGGATACCCCACCGGATGTGCGTCAATCACCCTGCACAGAAATGTGCGGGGATTTTTTATGCAGCTTCTGCCGTTCGGAAACCCCGGGCGGCTTTACTTTTGCACCGGAGAGGTGGTGACGTGTCGCGTGAAGATGGATACAAAAATCTGGTGCCGATGGACCAGCGAAGCAAGGACGAAGCCAGGTCATTGGGACAGCAGGGCGGCATCGCCTCGGGTGCGGCACGCCGCCGTAAGCGCTCCATGCGGGAGGCAGCCGACTACTACCTGAGTCTGCCCGAAACTGACCGCCGCCGGGTGAACGCCATGCTGCGGGACGCCATCGACCCGGAGGACATCGATAACCAGATGGCCGTCGTCATGGGCGTCACCGAGAGAGCCAAGCGCGGCGACCCGCAGGCGGCGTCTGTGCTGCTCAAGATGCTGGGCGAGGATGCCGTGCAGGACGACCCCGCCGCCGATGCTCTGGCGAAGGCGAAGGAGCTGCTGGGAGGTGTAGACAGTGCCATTGACTGAGTTTCAGCAGGAGTACCTGCGCAACTGTTCCCACCGCTGGAACGTCAAGACCGGAGCCACCCGCTCCGGAAAGACCTATCTCGACTGCGCCGTCACCATTCCGAAGCGGATCTGCGCGGCCCGGGGCGAGGGCCTGCTGGTCATGCTGGGCAATACCCTCGGCACACTGGAACGCAACGTGCTGGAGCCCATGCGCGGCCTCTGGGGGCCGGAGCTTGTGGGCGTCGTCCGCACCTCGGCCTCCGGCAACATCGTGCAGCTCTTCGGCCACAAGGTCTATGTCCTCGGTGCCGACAACAAAAAGCACATTGCCCGGATTCAGGGCGCAGCCTTCGAGTACGCCTACGGTGACGAGATCACCACCTGGGACGAAGGCGTTTTCCAGATGCTCAAGAGCCGCCTGTCCTGTCCGCACAGTCATTTCGACGGCACCTGCAACCCGGAAAGCCCCTCCCACTGGTTCAAGAAATTCCTCGACAGCGATGCCGACATCTACTGTCAGGCCTACACCATCGACGACAATCCGACTCTTCCGGCCCAGTTCGTGGCCGACCTGAAAAAAGAGTATACCGGCACCGTCTACTATAACCGCTTCATCCTCGGGCAGTGGATGGCGGCCAACGGCGTCATCTACCGCCTGTTGGCCGACAGTCTCGCCGCCGGGGATGGGCGTTTTTTCTGGCCCGCCGAGAAACAGCTGCACCCGTGGCGGATCCGTATTGGCGTGGACTTCGGCGGCAATGGCTCAAAACACGCCTTCGTGGCGACCGCCATTCTCCCGGGCTGGTCTGGTGTGGTGGGGCTGGCGTCCCAGCGCCTCGACCCGGTGGCGCAGGATGCCGACTATCTGGCCGACAAACTCATCGAGTTCTGCATCGCGGTCTTTGCCCGCTGGGGCGAGATCCAGTACATCTTCTGCGACAGCGCTGAACAGACCCTGATAAACCATATCCGCGCCCGCCTGCGCCGATGCAAGCTGAGCTGGCTTGCTGATCGGGTGGAGAACAGCGCTAAGATAAAGATCACCGACCGCATCCGGCTCACCTGCATCCTGATGGGCGGCGGGCGGTTCTGGCTCATGCCGGAAGCTGCCACTCTGCGGGATGCCCTTGCCACGGCCCTTTACAGCGGCAAGCATCCCGGCGTGGATGAACGCCTCGACGACGGCAGCACCGACATCGACACACTGGACGCCTATGAGTACACCATCGAGCGCGATTTCAAGAGGTTGACGAACACATGAACATCACCGATTTTTTGGACTATCTGCATAAGATGCGCGGGTGGAAGCTGGATGCCGATTACTACAGCCAGATCGAGACATGGCGGCAATGGTGGAAAGGCAGCGTACCCGGCGTTCATACCCGCGCCGCCAAGTATGCCGACGGCACCAAAAAGCGCACCATTGCCTCCCTGCGGATGCCCAAGCGGGTCTGCGAAGACTGGGCCAACCTGCTGCTGAATGACCGCACTGCTTTCCAGATCACGGACGCAGCCACCGCCCGGTATCTGCTGGGCGACGATGAGCAGCAGGTGGGCGGTCTGCTCCGCGACCTGCATTTCTGGACGAATGCCAACGCGCTGGTCGAGAAAGCGTTCTGGTCCGGCACAGGCGCTTTTGTTTTGAGCGTCGAAAATATGACCGTCGTGAACGGCAAGGCAGTCCCCAGCCCGGACGTCCGACTCAAGCTGGACTACGACCCGGCCCCCTGCATCCTCCCCCTGCGGGTGGAGCGGGGCGTCGTGACCGAAGCGGCCTTTGTCTCCGAGTGTCTGATGGACGGCAAGCCTGCTGTCTACTTACAGACGCATACCGGTGACGAGAAGCGCCGCACCATCCGCAACGAATGGTTTCGCGTCACTGACTCCGCATCCGGCTCACCGGTGTTTTCTCCGGTCGAGAAGCCTCCGGAAGGCACGGTGGAAAGCGTCACGGTAGAGGGCTCCCCGCCCTGGTTTGCACTGTTCAGCCCGGGAGCTGTCAAGAACATCGATGGCGGCAGCGGGCTGGGCATGAGCGTCTTTGCCGAGGCGCTGGAAGAGGCGCAGGGCGTGGACCTTGCCTTTGACAACTACCGCGAGGACATCCGCCTCGGCCACAAGAAGATATTCTACAGTGCCGACATCTGCCGCAAGGTGGTGGACGATAAGGGCGTGGAGCACTCCATCCCGCCGGACGACGATGTTGTGAGCCAGTTTGTGCATCTGCCCGGCAAGGAAAGCAGCCTCGACCAGCCCAACGAGTACCACGAGTACAACCCCGACCTCCGCGTGGAGCAGAATCACCGGGCGGTGCAGGATATGCTCAACCTGTTCTCCTTCAAGTGCGGGCTGGGCTGTCACCGGTACGATTTCGAGAATGGCAAAGTCACCACGGCCACCGAGTACAACGGAAGCCGACAGGATCTCGTAGCCGGCGCCAACAAGAACCAGATACCCATCGAGGGCGCTCTGATCTCCATCATCCGGGCCATCCTCTGGGCTGCAAAAGACTTGCAGAAGGCTACAGTCGTCCCCGACACTCCCATCTCGGTGAACTGGGACGACAGCTATATCACTGACGCCGAGACCCGCATGACCCAGATGAGGGATGACGCCCTCAGCGGCTTGCTGCCCCGTTACAAGTACCTTTCGGCCCGGTACGGCATCTCCGAAGAGGATGCCCGCCGGCTGGCCGAAGAGGCACGTACCGAAAACCGCCAGCCTGAGCTGACCTTCGGCGGGGGTGCCTGATGCTGGCTCCGGACTATCTCGACCACGCACCCGACCGGCTCATCCTGCTCTGGCAGCAGGCCGAGGACGACATCCTGCGGGACGTGGCCCGGCGCATCGGCAAGATGGACACCCTGACGCCGACGGCGAACTGGCAGCTCTGGCGCTACCAGCAGACCGAGGCCGTCCGCAAGAATGTGGTGAAGCTTCTGGCCCGGTATACCGGCAAGAGCGAGGCCGAGATCCGCCGCCTGATGAAGGAGGCCGCGACCGCCGCACTGGAAGCCGAGGATGAGATCTACTACCACTACGGGAAAGAGCCAACGCCCTTCGAAGAATCGACACCGCTCCAAAACCTGCTCAACGCGGGCTATCGGCAGACGGCAGGCAGCTTCTCCAACCTCACCGCCACCACGGCCAACACCGTCTCCGGAGCTTTTGAGCAGGCGCTGGATAGGGCATGGCTCCAAGTGAGCAGCGGCGCGTTCGACTACAAGACCGCCGTCAAGCGTGCTGTGGACGGCCTTGCCGACTCCATGCCCTACGTCACCTACCCCAGCGGCCACAGGGACACGCTGGAGGTGGCCTGCCGCCGGGCCGTGCTCACGGGCGTGAATCAGACCGGCGCAAAGCTGCAGGAGGCCCGGATGGACGAGATGGGGGCCAGCTTCGTCGAGGTGACGGCCCACGGCGGGGCGCGCCCCAGTCATGCCGTGTGGCAGGGCAGGCGCTACCACCGGGGCGGCGCTGTGGACTACTTGGGCCAGCACTACGAGGACTTCGAGTCGGCCACCGGCTACGGCACCGGCGCAGGGCTTTGCGGCTGGAACTGCCGCCACACCTTCTTCGTGGTGTTCCCGGAGCTGGGCAGCCCGCCCGCATGGACGCGGGAAAGCCTTGAAGCCCTCAATGCCCGGGACATCGAGTACAACGGCCAGAAATGCACCCGCTACGAGATCAGCCAGATGCAGCGCGCCCGGGAGCGGGCCGTCCGCAAGTGGAAACGCCGGTATCTGGCCGAGGACGCCGCCGGGGCTGACACCACCGCCAGCGCCATGAAGCTGAGGCAGGCCCGGCAGAGCCTTGCAGACTTCACTCGGGCCACCGGCGGCAGAGTGGACAGCGCCCGGACAAGTGTACATGGGTTCGGGCGGAGTGCCAGCAGTAAGGCCAGCTATGCAGCCCGGAAACAGGAGCGGTTCAATGCTGCAAATACTGAGTTGCAGCAAATGCGGGAAGCTGGTACAATAAAGGCGAAAGGTCGGCTCATTGAATCCCCGTCTGCTCCAAATGAGATAAATTTTGCAAGCGACCACGTCTTGCAGCGCTGGGCTGAACGCGGTATGGGGCCAATGGATGCCGAGCGCATCATCCGCTCCTCTAAGGTCGCAATGTCCCAGCGAAACGGTACACAGACCTGTTATTACTCTGAGCTGGGCTTTGTCGCCATCGGACAAGATGGCAATGTATCCAGCATCGGCCCGCTGGATGAGGGCGGAAAGAAATTGATGGAGGTGGTCAAAAAGCATGGAATTCCGCATTAGTGATGATGTGAAGCTTGAAGAATGGTTTTGTCCCATTTACAACCGAAAAATCGACTGCGGCTTGTGCTTCGACATTTCCAACATCGGCGATGATATTCTTTGCCTGAAGGGCGACGATAAGCCGCCTTGCAGCTGGGATGAAGCCCACAAAAGCTGTCTCAAGTGTCAGCACTATGCTGACTGGGACTAACAACCAAATACCGCGAGCGTCTTTGCCCATCCGGGCAGGGGCGCTTTTTTCATGCCCATTCTGCCCGCGTGAGGACAGAGTGGACACCATCGCGGCGGGCAGCGCGTACCCTGCCCGGCAACATGCGGAAGGCGAACCGCGTTACAAAACCGTAGTTTCACCCAAAGAAAGGGGTTTATTTATGAAGCGTGAAGACGTAAAGGCAAAGATTCCCGGCATCACCGATGAACAGCTCAACTGGCTGATGAGCGAAAACGGCGCTGACATTAACCGCGAAAAGACCGTCGCCGAACAGTTCAAGACCCAGTTCGAAAACGCACAGGCCCAGCTCAAGACCGCGCAGGACGGCCTGAAAGCCTTTGACGGCAAGAAGACCCCGGACGAGTACGAGGCCGAGTTGACCAAGCTCCGGGGCGATATGCAGGCACAGGCGGACGGCTTCGCCTTCGACTCGGCCCTGAACACCGCCATCATGGGCAAGAAGGGCCGCAGCGTCAAGGCCGTCCGCGCCCTGCTGGACATGGAGGCCCTCAAGTCCTCCAAAGACCGCACCACCGACATCGACAAGGCGCTGGAAGAAGCCGCAAAGGCAAATCCTTGGGCCTTCGGCGAGGCCGCAGAGGGCGGCAGCGTCCACGTTTCCAGCGGCGCAGAGCACGGCACTCCGCCCACCGGCGACACCGATGCTGTCACCGCAGCCTTCAAGGCAATGAACCCCGGCATCAAGATCGACTGATAGAAAGGAAATATTATGGCACACGAAGCACAGGTTCGTTATTCCAAGCTGGTTGACCTCAAGCTCCGGGCGACGCTGGTCAAGAAGGTCGGCGTCATCTGCAACAGCCGCTATGAGGGCAGCCCCAAGGCCGGTTCCGTCAAAGTCCCCGTCCGTGACACCGAAGTTGCCGTGAACGACTACAACAAGCAGACCGGCGCAGAGCTGACCGGCGGCGACACCACCTATCTCACCGTCAACATCGACAAGGACAAGGCCGTCAATGAGATCATCGACGGCTTCGACGCCGCCAGCGTCCCCGACAATCTGGTGGCTGACCGTCTGGACAGTGCCGGTTATTCGTTGGCGCTGCAGGTGGATTCCGACGGCTCTGCGGAGCTGACCACCGCAGGCACGGCCTTCGGCACCACCACCGCCCTGACCGAGAAGACCATCTACGGCAACGTCGTGGACGCCCGCACCAAGCTCTCCACCGTCCATGTCCCTACCGAAGGCCGCTGGCTGTTGGTCTCCCCCGAGATCTATGGTCTGCTGCTGAAGAGTCCCGAGTTCATCAAGGCATCTGACCTTGGCGATGCCGTCGTCCAGACCGGCGCTGTGGGCCGCATCGCTGGCTTCACCGTCTTTGAGGATTCCACCCTCGGCGAGAAAGTGGAGTACATCGCCGGTCATCCCAACTGGTTTGCATTCATCGACGAGTGGGCTGTTCCCGTCCATGTGCAGGATCTCAATGGTTCCAGCAAGTACATCGGCGCGTCCGCAGTCAAGGGCCGCAAGGTCTACGCCTTCAAGGTCACCAAGCCCCAGACCATCCTCATCAAGAAGAAAGCGTGACCGAACCTCTCAGTCTGCCTGCGGCAGCCAGCTCCCCTGTTAGGGGAGCCTAAAAGGAGCTGATTTTTTTGAATTACTGCACCTATGACCAGTATGCAGCCACCGGCGGCACGCTGGACGAAGCCGCCTTTGCCCCTTTGGCCGCACGGGCGTCCCGGCTCATCGACCGGATGACCTTTGGCCGGGCCGAGGGCCACGCCGCAGCGTGCGAAGGCTGTGCAGAGGCGCTGGCGGACGCCTGCATCCAGATCATCGACGCAGCGAACGCCGTACAGAGCGCCTGCACGCCGCCCGGCGCGTCCAGCGTCTCCAACGATGGTGTGTCCATGACCTTCACCTCCGGCGCACTGGCCGCACGGCTGGCGGCAGAGGCGCAGGGCATCCTCGCCAATACACTGGGCAGTGACCCCCACGGCCTGCTGTATCGGGGGTGTTTCTGATGCAGACGCCCGTCACGGTCGTCATGCTGCTGCACGACGCGGCCACCGAAGCCGACCAGCCGGTCTGCAAGGTGCTCACCGGATGCAGCTGGCGGGAGACTCGCCGCACCTCGGCCTCCGGGGACCCCCAGCGGGTGGTGCATATCCGCCTCCCGCCTGCGCCGGGCTATCTGCCCTATCCCCAGTGGGCGCGTCTGACACCGGCAGAAAAGGCCGCACACTGGACGCTCAAGCGGGGCGGAAAGCTCCTCTGCGGCGCTGTCCGCAGCCTGACCGAGGCCGAGTATGCCGCCCTCGAAAAAACGCACATCTGCTGTACGGTGGCGGACGTCTCGGACAACCGGGGCGTCCCGCTGCCGCATTTTCATGTGGAAGGGAGCTGAGAGAATGAGCGCACGGATCCCCTTTGGCCCGGTCGCGCCGTCAGCAAAACCGGTCTTCGCCCCACCGGACGGCTGGAAGTACCGGGTCGATGGTGTGCAGATGGAGCTGAGCTGGCGCCCCGACTTCGGCGCAGAAAAGACCGCTGCCCTGCAAAAGGCCCAGTTCGCCCTTGCGCAGGAAGCCGCGCGGCTCATTGACAGCTACGTCCCCTTCGACACCGGCCAGCTGAAAAACAGCGTTCAGACCGCATCCAACTACGAAGAGGGCCTTTTGGTGTACAACACCCCCTACGCCCGCAAGCAGTATTACCTCCATGCAGAGGGTACAGACCTTCGTGGAGAGACCGGTCTGCGCGGCTCCTACTGGGGCCAGCGGGCTATTGCTGATGTGGGCGAACATCTGGCCCTCTTCGGGGCCAAGGCCGTCACGACTTTCTGGGGAGGGATGGGACACTTATGAGCGAGAAAGCCACCATCACGGCCATGCGGGAGTGGCTCAAGACCTGCCCCCTCATCGCCGAGGAACAGGGCGAAAACGGCGCAGCCTTCCGCATTTCCGGCCTCTCGCCGGAGCCTGTGGCAGAGTTTTCCATCGAGGACAGCCCCACCGACCCGGTGACGGCTGTTTTCTTTTCCGGCCGCAACCTCGCCAAGAGCTACATCTTCGTTTCCCGCCGCGACTACAGCGAGGCCCAGAGCGTCCAGATCGCGAACAGCGGCTTTTTTGAGCAGCTGACCGAGTGGGTGCTGGCCCAGAACGACCGGCATCACCTGCCCCGGCTGGATGGCCGCAAGGAAGCGTTGCGCGTTTCAGTGACGTCCAGCGGCTACATCGTCACGGCCAGCGCGGGCAGCTGTAAGATGCAGCTGCAGCTGCGGCTTGAATATTACCAGCCCAAGGGCTGAAACGAAAGGAGTTTTTCCTATGACTGTTACCGAAGCCGTCAAGCTGTCGGGCCTGACCCCCAGCGCCGACTATACCGGCGTGGAGACCACCGACGACTTTCTGCTGGCCGTCCAGACCGAGGCCAGCCAGACCGACGTGAAAAGCTGGGTGGTCTGCGCTGACCATGTGCGGGAGCACAGCGGCGCATTGAACGCCTCCACCACGGACAACACCTATATCCGCACCGGCCCTGTCACCACCAAAGGCAGTGTCCAGCGCACCCTCTCCATTCAGGGCGACCGCTATGTGGGCGATGCGTTTCAGGACTTCCTGCTCTCCCACAAGATCGCGTTCGGCTCCGGCCAGAGCGTGGTGGTGCCTTATGTTTACTTCTCTCTCCGCACCGGCAAGGGCGAGAAGGGCGAAGGCGCGCTCATCCTGACCAGCGATGTGGGCGGCAGCGCCGGCGCGAATGCCACCTTTGCCGCCGATTTCAAGGGCATCGGCACCCCGGCTGAGTTCGACTATAACACCGCCGTCGCGGGCTGAGAGAAAGGAGTACCGATAAATGCTGATCCATGGACAGGAATTTGATTTTTCGCTTCTGAACGCCAACGACCTCGATCGTCTGGAGGATGCACTGGACGAGATGACCCGGGAGGGCGAGGCCGAGACAGCCCGGTGCGAACGGGAGAATGTCCGCCTGGGCGACCGTCTCCGCGCACAGGCCCGCGTTTCCATGCGCGGCCTCGACAAGATCCTGGGTGCAGGGGCATCCGCCCGTCTGGGGCTGAACGAAAACGATGTCAGCCGTCTGTACGACGTCCTCGACGAGATCACGCAGGCAGCCGCTGCTGAGAAGGCTCGTTATTCCCGCCCGGCGGCCGTCCCCCAGAACCGCGCCCAGCGCCGGGCTGAGAAGCGCCAGAAGGACAAGAAGCACAAGCCGCCCGTGAACTATCCGGGCCAGCCTGCCGCCGCCCAGATGGTCGAGCGGGTGGATAAGGCCGCCCGCCGCAGGCAGCTTCTGACCGAGCTGGCGGCTCTGGAAAATGGCTGACATCCTGCTGGACAGACTGCCCCACATGTGGGCAGGCAGGCCCATCGACTGGGATTTCCGGCCCATGGTCTGGTTCAACGGGCAATATCTCCGCCTCCCGGAGGACGAAAAGGGCCTGCCTGAGCTGGCCCGGGAAACCATGCGCCGTTTTTACCGCGTGGCCGTCCCGCCGGAGGAAGAGGTGGACGCTTTCAAGGCGCTGGTAGAGTTCTACACCGCAGGCCCGCAGGAGGTGGCCGACCGCCCCGGCAGCAGCCGCACCGAGGAGCTGGCGCTGGACTACGTCACCGACGGCCCCGCCATCGTGGCCGCGTTCCAGCAGGCATACGGCATCGACCTCACCCGGGCAAGGCTCCACTGGTGGCGGTTCAAGGCCCTCATGTCCAACCTGCCCGAGGAGACCCAGCTGGCGAAGATCATCGGGTTCCGGACGGCTGACCCTGCGCAGTTTCAGGGCGCAGAGCGGGAGCGGCGTGCCGAGCTGAAGGAACGCTTCGCTCTGCCCGCTGCCCTGCGGAAAGGAGGCGGTCGCATTGTCACCCTGCAAGACCGCAACGAAGCCTTTGCGGCCCGCTTCCGGCGCTGACCGCGCCCCGGTGCTCTGCCCCCTGTGCGGCCGGCCTCTGCCGGTCTGGGCCATCCCGGAGGCCCGCGCCCGGGGCATCTGGGTCAAATGCAAGAACCCGGCCTGCCGCAAAGAAATCGAAATAAAACTCTAAGCCTGTGCCACTGTGCCTGCGCTCTTTTTCGTAAAGAGAGGTGGACACATTGGCCGCAGATTTTTCCATCACCGGCGAAGTAAAGCTCAACAGTGACCCGGCTGAGAAAGCCACGAGCAAGTGGACGGTGGCCGCAGGCCAGCTCATCGCGGACTTTGCCAAGAAAGCGGCATCCAGCCTGAAAAGCGTGGTCAAGTCCGGTCTGGACTACAACGCCCAGATGGAAAGCTATCTGACCAACTTCAAGGTCATGCTGGGCGACGAACAGCTTGCCGCCGAGAAGCTGGAAGAGATACGCCGGATGGCCGCAAGCACGCCCTTCTCCCTGTCCGACCTGACCGAGGGGACCCAGACCCTCTTACAGTTCGGCGTCGCGGCGGACGACACCACCGGCGTACTGAAACGTCTGGGCGATATTTCGCTGGGCAACGCGGACAAGCTCCAGACCCTCGTGCGGGCCTACGGCAAGATGTCCAGCGCCCAGAAGGTCACGCTGGAAAACGTCAACATGATGATCGACGCGGGCTTCAACCCGCTCAATCAGATCTGCGACGCCACCGGCGAGAGCATGAGCGCCCTCTACAAGCGCATCTCGGACGGTAAGGTCAGCTTCAACGAGCTGGAAGCCGCCGTGGCTGCTGCCACCAGTGAGGGCGGGCAGTTCTACAACGGTATGCTGGAGGCCAGCCAGACCTTCAACGGCAGGCTGTCCACCCTGAAGGACAATGTGGCCGCGCTGACCGGTGAACTGACCAGCGGGCTGTTCTCGGCGCTCGGGGACATCATCGTCAAGGCAAACGAGCTGGTCGTCTCCATCACCGAGGACGACGCCAAAATGGCTGCGCTCAAGGAGACCATCGGCGTCCTGACGGCGGCGGTCGTGTCCGTCACAGCGGCAGTCCTGAGCTATAAAGCCACCGTGGCAGCAGCTACAGCTATCACGGCTCTGTGCACCGCCGCCACCACCGCGAAGGCGGCAGCAGATAAGGCCGCCGGATCCGGAGCTAAGGGGTTGGCTGTTGCTCAAGCGGCACTCAATGCCGTGCTTTCGGCCAATCCCATCGGGCTTGTGGTGGCCGCTCTGGCCGCTCTGGCTGCGGGGCTGGTGACTGCCTACCACACCAGCGAGACCTTCCGCAACATCGTGAATGGGGCATTTCAGGCCGTCGCCAACATCGCCCAAAGCACCATCGGTGCGGCCATCGGCTGGCTGGATAAGCTGAGCTACAAGCTGAACAGCTTCCTTGGCAAAGACGGGTATACAGGCTTCGACGGCTACGACGACCACAAGGCCAGCAAAACGCCCGCCAAGACCAACACCACCACGGATGCAGACCGCCAGCGCCGCCAGCAGTTGCACGATAGCCGTGTAGCGCAGGCTCAGGCTGACCGGGCAGGCAGCTCTTCCGGTACCTCTGACGCGGCGTCTGCCGCTTCTGCCGCCGCAAGCGCCGCCCAGAAAGCCGCCAGCAGCACAAAGCAGGCGTCGGCGGAGATCGTCAAGTCCATCTCTGACACCACCACGGCGGTCAGGGACGGCGTGACAAAGACCACCGAGACCGTCACGGAAACCCTCTCCAACGGCACCACCCAGCAGAAGCAGACCATCACCTCCACCAGCCGCCAGATGGTGGACGGTGTGCTCAAGGACATCAAGACCGTGGAGACCATCGCGGCAGACGGCAAGCGGACGGTCAGCCAGACCATGGAGACCGTGCGAGACGTGGTGGACACCGTGACGGCCACCACCACGGCCATCGTGGACGGGGTAAAGATCACGACTGAGACCGTCACCAAGACGCTGGCCGACGGCACCACAGAACAGCAGCGGGTCATCACCCAGACGCAGGACAATGTCATCGACGGGGTGCTCCGCACGGTGGAGACCGTCAAGTCCATTGCCGCCGACGGCACCGAGCAGGTGGCCGAGAGCATCAAGGACAGCGCCGCCAAGACACTGGACGGCCTGTGGAGCGAGATAAAGGACCGGGCCAGCGAGGGCGTGCTGGGCACCGTCGATACCCTGTGGAGCGCCGTCAAATCCGGCGACTGGGCGGGCATCGGCAAGTGGGCGGCATCCACCCTCTACAGCGGCCTGACCGCTGACCAGAAGCAGCAGCTCACAAGCTACGCCCTGAGCCTCGTGGACACCCTGAACGGCGTGCTGGGCGACGCGGCAGGCAGTCTGGCGCAGGTGGCGTGGGGCATCGGCCAGAGCCTCTTTGAGGGGATCACCGGCAAATTCGGCGACATCTCCTCCATGGCCGTCAAGATGGGCGGCACCCTGAAAAGCGTGTTCGGGGCGCTCAAGGCCCCGCTGGCCGCTGCGGCCAAGGCCATCAGCGCCGGCCTCTCCGGCGGTCTGCTGAGTATGTTCCCGGCCATATATGCGGGCTTCGCCGGCATGATCGGCACCATCGGCGCAGCCGTCGAAGGGATGCTGGCCGCCATCAGCGCGGCCCTTACCTCCACCCTCTTCGGCATCCCGGCAGGCCTCGTGGTGGCCGCTGCCGCTGTCGCTCTGGGCGTCGCCATCGCGGCCATCGTGTCCAAGCTGGGCGGGAGCCACAGCAGTTCCGGCGGCTCTGGCGGCAGCGGCGGGGGCGGGGGCGGAAGCTCCGGCCTCGACCTCGACACCCCCAGCATCACCGACGGGTCGAACAAGCTGACGGACACCATCGACGCCAACACCGCAAAGCTTACTGAAATAAACAAGTCCCTCGCCAAGCTGGTCAAGAGCGCAAACGCCCTTGTCCTCAGCGACAACATGGCCGTGAGCAGCCGGGTGGCAGCATCCGGCACAGCGCAGGTCGCCGCTGCGGCCAGAAGCTACCGCGAGGGGGACGTCCACATCACCCAGCACATCTACTCCAAGGCCCAGACTGCCGCCGACCTCCAGCGGGAGGCCCGCTGGGAGGCCGACCGGGGCCTGGCTCAAAAACGCTGAAAGGACATCTGCCATGCGCAAAGACCATCTCCGCCTCGTCACCGACGCCGGGGCCGCCCTCGACCTCGGCTGGGACTATGGCATCCCCTATCAGATCGACAACCTCTCGGGCGTGGACGTCACCCTCAAGACGGCGCAGGGCGTCAACCAGCAGGGTGTGACGGTAGAGGGGCAGAGCGTCGAAGGCGTGGCCCACGAGGTCATCGCGGACTTCTGGGGGCCGGCCGGGGAGGCGCAGGCTGACCGCTTTTTGCAGTTGCTGCCCTTCTTCACCTCAGGCACGGCCTATTTCGGGGACAAATACTTCTCCCGGTTTTTCCTGCAAAAGACCCCCTACACCGTCCAGCTCCACCCATACCCCCGGCTGGACTTCATGCTCTACCGCCCGAAGCCCTACTGGTACAGCCTCGAGAGCCAGAACGCCGTCATGGGCGGCTTCGTGCCGCAGTTCCGCTTCCCGCTCTGCTACGACAGCCACCAGTACAGCGAGTGGCGGCAGAGCTACTTCCTCAATGTCAGAAACCCCGGTGCGCTGCCGGTGCCTTTCACCGCGAAGCTCCGCTCCTCGGGTATCGTGGTCGATCCCGCCATCCGCAACAGCACCACCGGGGAGCACATCGGCTTTGACACCACCCTGAACAAGGGGGACGTGCTGGAGATCTACCGAACCACCACCGACCGGCTGGCCGTCAAGCTCATCTCCGGCGGCGTGGAGACCAACGCCTTCGCCCTGCTGGACGAGGACAGCGACCTCATGGAGCTGCACCCCGGAGATAACGTCCTCACCGCCGACGCCGCCAGCGGCAGGGAGGGCTTGCAGGCGTCCATCTCCTTCTACCCGATGGTGGTGGGCATCCTGCCGAAGGTGATGATATGACATTCGATATTCTGGACGAGACCACCCTTTCCCGGCTGGGCAATATCGACGTGTGGGTGTCGGTCTACTGGGACGAACCGTACAACACCGAGGGGAGTTTCAGCCTTGAGGTGCGGCCCACGCCCGAGAACCTGGCCCTGCTCCGGGAGGGCCGCTGGCTCGTCCGCACCGACGCCGCGACCCGTGTACCCATGCGCATCTGTCACCGGAGCAACGAGAACGAGGACGCCAACCTCGTCGTCACCGGCTACCCGGCAACGTGGATCTTCACCAAGCGGGTCAGCGTGGCTGCCGTGAAAAACGAGAACGCCGAGGCTGCCATGCTAGCCCTCGCCAAGTCTGCCGCCCCGTGGCCCAAGCTGGAGGTGGCCGAGCCGAAGGGCTTTGACACCACTTTTGAGCAGCAGACCTCGGGGAATACCCTCTTCGACTACTTCAAAACGGTGGGTGCAGCCTGCGACCTGGGCTTCCGGGTCATCCTCATAGGTAAAAACAGTGCGAAAAAACTCGTGTTCGAGGTCTGGCGGCCTACTGCCGACCCCAACAACCGCTTTTCGACCAAGTGGGGCAGCCTGCGGGAGGCCAGCTGGGCCTTCGGCGACGGCAGCTATGCCAACGTGGCGCTTGTGTTAGGCGCTGGCGAGGGCAGCAGCCGGGCGATGGTCTGGGTGGGCGACACCGATGCCGCCGGAGCCGAACGCCGGGAGATGATCATCGACGCCCGGGACGTCCAGCCCGAGGACAGCGAGACGAATACCAGCGCCAGCTACCTCAAAAGGCTGGCCGACCGGGGCGCGTCGAAGCTCCTCGAACAGCTCCGCACCGGCAGCATCGAGATGACGCTGGACGCTGACGGCCTCGAGCCGGGTGACGTCTGCTGCTGCTTTCTGCCCGACCTCGGCTACAAGGCCACCGTCCGGGTGGCCGACATTATCATTCAGAGCCAGACCGACGGCACCACCCGCACCGCGCGGCTGGGTACACCCGTCTGGCACAAGATCTAGGAGGCGATAGCTTGAGCTCCCCCAGAATTATTACCTACCCGCTGGGCGGCATCACCTATGACGCCGAGGACGCTGCGGCCTACTTTGCCGGGCGCACCAGCGGCGTTTACAGCACCGACACCGATTTCGCGGTGGCTGCTGCCGCCGATGGCAGCACCGACCTCATCGTCAGCGCCGGGCAGGCGTGGATTCACGTCAGCCGGTGGGTGGGCCTCAGCGTCACCATGCGGGAGGCCCAGACCCTCGCGCTTCCCCTCGCGGACAGCGCTCTGCCCCGCATCGACCGCGTCGTGCTCCGGTACGACGCTACCAGCCGCAGCACCTCTCTGCAGGTGCTGCAGGGCGCGCCGTCCTCCGAGCCGGCAGGCCCGGACCTCTCCCGCACCGAGATGGTCTATGACCTCTGCCTCGCCGAGGTCTCCCGCCCGGCGGGCCAGACCTCCGTCTCCGCCGCCGACCTCACCGACACCCGCACCGACGAGGCCCTGTGCGGCCTCATGCGGGACGGCGTCACCGGCATCCCCATGGACGAGCTGGGCGCACAGGCATTGGCCAAGGCCAAAGAGACCGCCAAGCTTTGCGACAAGCTGCTGGCCAGCTACAGCGGCGGCTATCTCGGCATCTGGCCGGTGACACTCCCGGCGGACGGCTGGGCCGAATGCACCGACGTGCCCGGCTACGCCTACAAGCAGACGGCCCAGCTGCGGGCGGCGAGAGAGGCAAACGTCCCCTCCGCCGTACCCACCCCGGAGACCTTCACCGTGGCCGTCTCTGCGGGCCTTGCGGGCGTCTGCGAGACCGGGGCGGGTACTGTCACCTTCTGGGCCGAGAATGTCCCAGAGGGGGACATCCAGATGCAGGTGAGCCTGCTGGGACCCTCGGCCTCGACCGCTGACACCGGAGAGGACACCCTGGGCGACACCATCCTCGAAGACACGACTTTGTAACGGAGGTACACCATGAAGTATGCGAAACAGCATTTCGTCACCGGCATGAAAGTCAGCCTGCCCGACGTGCTCAACCGGATGGAAGACGGCATCGCAGCCGCCTGCGCCGCGGCCGTGGAGGGCATCGGCACCGTGACCACCGGCGACACACCCGCCGCCGGCATTCGGGACGGCAAGCTCTGCCTGACTCTGCCGCGCGGTGAACCCGGCCCGCAGGGCGACCCCGGCGAGGGCCTGAGTGACAACGCCAAGGCCCTGCTGCTCCCCCTGTTGGCCGGCGAGACCGAGGACAGGGACGCCGCCCTCAAGGCCCTGCGGGAAGAGTGGGGCTTCGCCGACCCGGACGCCGACACCACCCCCGAGGCCGCAGACGCGGCAGATCCGGAGGCGTGAGTATGGCGCTGGGAAGCGTAAGTATATCCAGCTTTATCCCGGGGGAGTTGGAGGATTTAACCGGCACAGTTAGTATTATCCCGTTTACCCGGGCGGAAATCGAGCGGCTAGCAGACAAGAAAGCGTACCCGGATGGGAAGGTGGTGTGGTCGAGCAATGGTCTTACCTCATCTTCTGGTGGTGGCTCCTCTGTGACAGTTCCCGATGAGGTGGATTATGTAGTCGTAAATGGTCAGAAACTTACCCGTGGAGGAAACGCCACTGTCTCTGGCGAAGTATATAACTGGGCCAGCAACCGCCACGAAATAGCATATAGCACCGTTACATTTTCAGGTAATACGCTTTCTATATCAAAGCATGGTGCTTACTCTGGCAGTTTTTTGGCTACTGCCACCGGCTACCACTACTACTGACAAAACAAAAAGCAGCCCCCGGGTGGGGGCTGCTCAAAAGAAAGGTCGTGTTCTCTATCGCTATCAAAGAATATTCCATGTCCCGGGATTCCACCCGGCAGCTCTCGCCCGGCTTCAAGGTGCGGGAGTTCGGCTGCAAGGGCAGCGATGTCGTGCTCCTCGACGACGAGCTGGTGGTGCTGCTCCAGTGCATCCGGGAGCATTTCGGCAAGCCGGTACATATCACCAGCGGCTACCGCACCGCTGCCCACAACGCCGCCGTGGGCGGCAGCAAGTCCAGCCAGCACCTGCTGGGCCGGGCGGCGGACTTCTACGTTGAGGGCGTGGATGTGGCCACTGTGGCCGCCTACGCTGAGACCCTGCTGCCCGGACGGGGCGGCATCGGGCGCTACCCGAAGGACGCAAAACACCCCACCCGCAAGACCGGCTGGGTGCATATCGATACCCGGGCGAATAAGAGCCGGTGGAGTATGTGAGGGGGTGATTCCGATGCAGTTCATCATCGAATACTGGGCACAGTGGGCTTTCGCGCTGATGGGCGGGGCCGTCCTCGCAGCCATCCCCAAGATCAAAGCCCTCTGGCAGGCCGTGCTGGCCCTCCTGCACGACCGCATCTACACCGAGTGTTACCACTTCCTCAGCCTCGGCCATATCACCCCCGACGGCCTGCGCAACCTCACCTACCTCTACAAGACCTATCACACGATGGGCGGCAACGGCACCGGCACGGAGCTGTACAACCGCGCCAAGGCCCTACCCATCCACGACTGACCGCCCGGCCTCGCCGGGAGAAAGGATATCCCATGAACGCACATATCACCACCCGCACCGTCTCCGCTGCCACCATCGCCCGCACCGCCGTGCTGGCGATGGCCCTCATCAACCAGATCCTGAGCGCCATGGGCAAGCCCCTGCTGCCCATCGACAGCGCCCAGCTCGAGCAGCTCATCTCCACCGGCTTCACCACCGTGTCTGCGCTGGTCAACTGGTGGTTCAACAATTCCTTCACCAAGGAGGCTATTCAGGCTGACGCCGAGTTTGAGCGGCTGAAGAAGAGTGTGAAGTGAGCTTCCGGCCATAACTGCATAGCATGACAACGCCCCTGCTCCGGATGATCTCCGAGGTGGGGGTGTTTTTCGTATGAGGTCATTTTGCTGATGCAAGAATAGAACGCATTTCTTCTGTTGTGTGCTGGAGGTCTGTGCAGAGCTGTGCGATTTCTAATGTATAGTCGTTTGGCCCATGCGACTGGATGTATTCGATATTTTGATTTATCACACGAAGATTTTCCTCGATTTTTCTCAGCCTGTCTATCGAATATCTCATTTTTCTCCACCGTTTTGGTATCTGGACGTTAAAAAGTGGGTTTGATAGTGGGTTGTGACAAAAAGAAAAACGCCAAAAAACTTGCGTTCTTAGGCGTTTTTCTTTGGTGGGCGCGGGTGGATTCGAACCACCGAAGCTGAAAAGCAGCAGATTTACAGTCTGTCCCCATTGGCCACTCGGGAACACGCCCATATTCTTTTCGTGTCCGTTGCCGGACGACTTGCTTAGTTTATCATAGGTTTCTGGATTTGTCAACCTCTTTTTTCATTTCTTTTTCTTGTTTCAGATTCAGTTTTCCATGCAGGCACGGATGGCACTGAGCGTCACGTCATACTCCCGCTTTGCCTTGTCCATGTCGGCTGCGGCCGCAGCGATATTGCCGCCCCGCAGCGCCTCGGTGATGGGATCCAGCGTGCCGCACAGCTGGGTAAACGACAGGCTCTGACAGACGCCCCGGAGGGTATGCGCCGCATTGAAGGCCGTCTGCACGTCGCCCTCGGCCATCGCCTGTTCCAGCGCACGAAAGCTGGTGTCGTCGATAAACCTGCCCAGCAGGCGCTTTATCATTGCCTCATCGTAAAAACGGCTCAGGACATTGTTATAGTCTCCGTTCATCTGGCTGTAACATTCCCTAACTGTCATGATTTTCCTTTCCTTCGATTGCCCGAAAAAGCCATAGACACAAAAAAAGACTGCAACAGCCACCCCCTCGCGGGGAAAGCTATTGCAGCCGAACTACCTTCTGCTTGCAGGAAATGAAAGCGGAAAGCTCCTGGCTTTGCGTCCCTGACTCACATCAGGTTTGCCAACAACGATTCTGTTTTCAGAGTCCATTCCGGGAGCACAATGCTCCATTGGACCAGCCTCTGTTTTTATAGTATAGCACCGACATTTTTTAATGTCAACTCGTTTCGCGTTTTGTCAATATAAGGATCGATATTTTCATGCATGCTTCACAAAAGCCCCCTCTGAAAAGTCATACTCATTCGTCAAATTTTGCAATATTGTGAATTTTTTGTATTTTTTCGGTGGACAAGCATCCGGCGGGAGTGCTACAATAGTCTTTGTTCTTTCCCGGCCGCTTGCGGGCGGCGGGAGTTTCACACACAAACAGGAGGAACTTTCATGTTCGAAAAAATCTTTCACCTGAAAGAAAACCACACCGACGTCAAGACCGAGGTCATGGCAGGCATCACCACCTTCATGACGATGGCCTACATCCTTGCGGTCAACCCCAGCATCCTTTCCGCTTCCGGCATGGATGCAAATGCCGTCCTGATCGCCACCTCTCTGGCATCCTTCGTCGGCACTGCCCTGATGGCTCTGCTGGCCAACTACCCCTTCGCGCTGGCTCCCGGCATGGGCCTGAACGCCTACTTTGCCTATACCGTCGTCCTCACGATGGGCTACAGCTGGCAGCTGGCCCTGATGGCCGTCTTTGTCGAGGGCATCATCTTCATCGTGCTGAGCCTGACCAGCGTCCGTGAGGGCATCTTCAACGCCATCCCCATGACCCTCAAGAGCGCAGTCAGCGTGGGCATCGGCCTCTTCGTCGCCTTTGTCGGCCTGCAGAACGCAAAGCTCATCGTCAACAGCGACTCCACCCTCGTCACCTACCAGCACTTCAAGGGCGAGACCTTCTCCTCTGTAGGCGTGGGCGCCATCCTCGCACTGCTGGGCGTGGCCATCACCGCCATCCTGCTGGTGAAGAAGGTCAAGGGCGGCATCCTCTACGGCATCCTCATCACCTGGGTGCTGGGCATCGTCTGCGAGCTGACCGGCATCTATGTGCCAAACCCCGACGCCGGTATGTACACCGTCATCCCCACCAGCTTCGTCAGCTTCGACTTCTCCGCTCTGGGCAAGACCTTTGGTCAGGTGTTCAAGACCGATTTCTCCGGCGTGGGCATCCTGAACTTCTTCGCCGTCATGTTCTCCTTCCTCTTCGTTGACCTCTTCGACACCCTGGGTACCCTTATCGGTGTTGCTTCCAAGGCCGATATGCTGGACGAGGAGGGCAAGCTTCCCCGCATCAAGGGCGCTCTGATGGCCGACTCCATCGCCACCTGCGCCGGCGCTGTGCTGGGTACTTCCACCACCACCACCTTCGTCGAGAGCGCTTCCGGCGTCACCGAGGGCGGCCGCACCGGCCTGACCTCCATGACCACCGGTATCCTCTTCCTGCTGGCCGTGGTATTCAGCCCCCTGTTCCTGACCATTCCTTCCTTTGCAACGGCTCCGGCCCTCATCATCGTGGGCTTCTACATGATGGGTTCTGCCATCAAGATCGACTTCTCCGACCCCAGCGAGGGCATTCCCGCCTTCCTGACCATCCTGGCGATGCCCACTGCCTACAGCATCTCTGAGGGCATCGCCATCGGCGTCATCTCCTGGACCATCGTCAATGTGGTCACCGGCAAGGCCAAGGAGAAGAAGATCAGCCCCCTCATGTATGTGCTGACCATTCTCTTCATCCTGAAGTACGTCCTGCTGTAAGCACCTGCTCTGAACCCGGGACCATCCCCAAAAACAAAACCAGAGCCTCCTGCCCTTGTGCGGAGGCTCTGGTTTTTTGTTATCTGCTGCAGGGGAGCGGCTGCGGGGGCTTAGCCGCCGAACAGCCCGAAAAAGCTGGTATGGGTGAAGCCCAGCACCAGAAACAGGACAATGAGGGCGAACAGCACCCCGATGATGATGTCCATCTGGTGGACCGTCAGCGGGAATTTATCGTAGAGCTTCTCTTTCGGGTTGACGAAATCGGGGTCATTGTTGTTGAGGAACGTTTTGCGGCCCTTCGGAGCCTCTGCACGGGCTGCTTCGAGCTTGGCCTGCTCCTGCTCCAGCTGAGCTTCACGAGCTGCCAGAGCGGCTTCCCGCCGGGCCAGCTCCGCCTCGCGGGCGGTTTGTTCTTTTTCGGTCATAGTGTTTCTCCTGTAGCCCTCTCAGTCAAAGCCTCCGGCTTTGCCAGCTCCCCCAAAGGGGGAGCCACTGGCGGGCCGGTCAACTCGTACTGGACGAGCAAGTTTTTCGTTTTTTGAAAATGTAGTGCTCCGCTGTCTAGGACAGCGGCAACTTGACAAGGTGCGTTGTCCAGAAGTATCTGCCCTCTGTGGCAAGGCCCTCCCTTTTGCGTCATATCAGACCTTCAGCGGTCCGCTCAAAGTTTCCCGGCTTGCCAATGGCTCTCCCTCTGGGAGAGCTGTCTGCGAAGCAGACTGAGAGGGCTACTCTTATTATAACAAAGTGGGCCGCCCACTGCAACGAGTGGACGGCCCGATAGGCGCTCTCTTGGGGAAATTACTTCTTTGCGAGGTACTTGCGGATATCGATTGCAACAGCCACGATGATGACAAGGCCCTGCACGATGTAAGTGTAAGAAGAGTTGACGTTCATGAACTGCAGAGCGACCTTCATCAGCTCGAAGACCAGCACGCCGACAAGGACGCCGGGGACAGTGCCGACACCGCCGGTGGTGGAGACGCCGCCGATGGTAGAAGCTGCGATGGCGTCCAGCTCATAGCCCATTGCAGTGTTGACGGATGCGCCACCGGACTTTGCAGCCAGCAGGCAGCCGGCCAGACCGAACATGCAGGAGGCCAGGATGTAGATGCGGATCTTGGTGGCGTAAACGTTGACACCGGCCACCTCAGCAGCAGCCTCGTTGCCGCCGATGGCGTACATGTACTTGCCGTGACGGGTCTTGTTGTACAGGAACCAGAAGCAGCCCGCCACGATGAGGGCGATGATGATCAGCAAAGGGATGCCGAGGATGGTATCAGAAGCCAGAGAGGTGAAGTTCTTGTTCAGGGAGCCGATGGGGGTACCGCCGGTGTAGACCAGGCAGATACCGTAGACCACCTGCTGCATGCCCAGGGTAGCGATGAAGGGCTGAACCTTCAGGTAGCTGACCACGAGGCCGTTGCACAGACCCACGATGGCGCAGATAGCGACGACGAGGATGAAGACGACGGGGGTGGGCAGAGTGGGCATATTGGGGTAGAACTTGCCGGCAGCGCCCTCGGTCTGCGCAAAGATGCAGGCCAGGCAGGCAGCGAAACCAGCCAGACGGCCTGCGGACAGGTCGTTACCGGTGGTGATCAGACAGCCGGAGATACCCAGAGCGATGATGTAGCGGATAGAGACGTTCTTGAACAGGTTGATGATATTGGCCAGTGCGAAGAAGTTGGGGTGGATGATGCCGACGATGAGGGACACGGCCAGCATCAGGACGATGATGGCGTTGTTGCCCAGCCACTTCTTTACAGACTTGCCCGTTACTTTCTTGGTAGCTTCCACGATAGACAGCCTCCTTGTTTACTGATTGGCCGCCGCCGCTTCGGGCGCGGTCTCGAACTGGGTCGCCAGAGCCATGATGTTCTCCTGCGTAGCATCCTTGCCGTCGATGAAGCCGGTGATGCGGCCATCGCACATGACCATGACGCGGTTGGACATACCGATGATCTCGCTCATTTCGGAGGAGATCATGATGATGCTCTTGCCCTGCTTGGCCAGGTCGGCGATGATGCAGTAGATCTCATATTTTGCGCCGACGTCGATGCCTCGGGTGGGCTCGTCCAGAATGAGGACATCGGGGTTGTTGGCCAGCCAGCGGGCGATCAGCACCTTCTGCTGGTTGCCGCCGGAAAGGCTCTTGATCGCCGTTTTGGGGCTGGGGACCTTGATGGCCATCTTCTCTTTGTTGGTAGCCACCAGATCAAGGATCTTCTTGTCGTCCAGCATGATGGGGCCCTTGCGCAGGTCGTCCAGAGAGGCGATGGAGATGTTATCGGCCACGCTCAGCACGCCCATGATGCCGGTGGCGCGGCGGTCCTCGGTCAGCAGAGCCACGCTGTGCTGGATGGCGTCGCGGGGCTGCTTGATGGCGACTTCCTGACCCTTGATCCACACCTTACCGGCGGTGTGAGCGCGCAGGCCGAAAATGCCTTCCATCAGCTCCGTGCGCTGTGCGCCCACCAGGCCGGCCACGCCCAGGATCTCGCCCTTCTTCAGCTCGAAGCTGCAGTGGCGGAAAGAGCGCGGATGGATGGAGGTGAAGTCTTCCACCCTCATCATGATCTCGTCGGAGGGGTGGTTCTCCAGCGGGGGATAGAGGTTGGACAGCTCGCGGCCGACCATCTTGGCGATGATCTGCTCTTTGGTCATGTTGGCGACGTCCCACTTGCCGATATAATGGCCGTCACGCATGATGGTGACTTCGTCGGCGATGACCTTGATCTCGTCCATCTTATGGCTGATGTAGACCAGAGCGACGCCCTGCTCCTTCAGCTCGTTCATGATGCGGAACAAGGACTCGACTTCGTTCGCAGTCAGCGAGGAAGTCGGCTCATCCAGGATCAGCACCTTGCAGTTTGCGGAAACAGCCTTTGCGATTTCCACCATCTGCATCTGTGCGATGCTCAGTGTACCCAGCTTTGCGTGGGGGTTGATGTCCAGCTTGAGCTTTTTCAGCAGGTCATCGGTATCTTTATACATCTTGGCATGGTCCACCATGGTGATGAGACCAGCCTTCTTGGTGGGGTAGCGGCCCAGCCAGATGTTCTCTGCCACAGTACGGGCCGGGATAGGCTGCAGCTCCTGATGCACCATCGCGATACCGCGGTCCAGTGCATCCAGCGGGGTGGGGATGCTGACCTTTTCGCCTTCGTACTCGATCTCGCCCTCGTCCATCTTGTAAATGCCGAACATACATTTCATCAGGGTGGACTTACCGGCACCGTTCTCGCCCATCAGGGCCATGACCTTGCCGGGGCGGAGCTCCAACTGCGCGTGGTCCAGCGCTTTCACGCCGGGGAAGGTCTTTACCACGCCTTTCATTACCAGACGGTATTCTGACATTCCTCAGAACCTCCTTGTCTTTGGGTCTTGGAAAGTGCGTCTTTTGCCGGCGGGCTCTTAAAACAAGGCGCGTGCGCGGAGATGTTTTCTCGCACGCACGCGCTTTTTAGCTTTTAATTAAGCCTTATTGGTTCACTGCGCACCTTGCAACGATAGGGTTTTGGCTGCTTACTTGATGTACTGTGCAGCGTTCTCCTTGGTGACCTTGACGTAGTCGACCCAGTAGTACTGCTCGACCTTGCTGCCCTCGACGTACAGCTTGGTAGCAGCTGCGGCGGCGGTAGCCTGGCCCACGTCATCGTTCAGAACGGTGCCGGTCATGTTGCCATCGACGACATTCTGGACAGCCTCGCTCAGTGCGTCAACACCGACCAGATAGACGTCCTTGCCGACGGTACGGCCAGCCTGCTGCAGGGACTGCAGAGCGCCCAGTGCCATGGCGTCGTTGTTGCAGAAGACGACTTCGATCTTCTCGCCGTACTGTGCCAGAGCGTTTGCGACGTCCTGCTGTGCGGTGGTCTGGTCCCAGTTGTCCAGGTACTCGTACAGGCACTCGACTTCCTTGCCGGCGTCGGTCAGAGCCTTGATGGAGTACTCGGTGCGGTACTGAGCATCAATGTTCTCGGGGTCGCCCTTGCACATGATGTAGGTGATCTTGCCGTCGCCGTTGATGTCGCCCTGCGTCTCGGTCTCGAGGATCAGCTCGCCCTGATAAGTACCGGACTGACGTGCGTCAGCGCCGACGTAGCAGCACTTGTCTGCGTAGGAGTCCAGAACGCTCTTGTCGGGCTCACGGTTGATGAAGACGATGGGAGTCTCAGAGGGCTTGATGGTATCAACGATGGTCTGAGCAGAAGTGGTCTGGACGGGGTTGATGACCAGGACGTCCACACCCTGCTGCAGGAAGGTGTTGATCTGCTCGGTCTGGGTGTTCTGGTCGTTCTTGCCATCGACGATGGTGACGGCGTAGCCCATGTCCTTCAGGTACTCTTCCAGGTCGGTGCGGTACAGGGTCATGAAGTTATCAGCAAACTGATAGATACAGACGCCGATGTTAGCAGAGCCGGAAGCAGCTGCGGTAGAAGAAGCAGCGGCAGAAGCTGCAGTAGAGGAAGCAGCAGTCGAAGCGGAAGAACCGCCGCAGGCAGTCAGAACACCGGCAGCACCCACAACAGCGGAAGCTTTCAGGAAGTCACGACGAGAAATCATTTTCATAATCTTGTTCTCCTTCATTAACGCTTATCACAGCATCTCGCAAAGCGCATTCGTTTCACGTTTTGCGGTTTCTGTTTGTATTATAACCATCCGTCCGACCGTTCGCAATAGAACAAATAGACAAGATTATTTGCCATATTTTGTGAGTGTTCCACAATACATTCTGTTGTATCCCAAAATCTTTTTGTTAAGCAGCACATTTTTTCATATTTGCGCAACCAGTGTCCAAATTTATTGTGTCTGTGCGTATTTTTATCAAACCGGTTACAAACTTTTCGAGCCGTTTCGCGCAGGGATGCAACAATTTTATCGGTCTGCTCCAAATTTCTATTTTCCCGGGAATCCCGGCAGGCTGTCATTCCATTTCGGAAATATTTCTCTATGCATTGACGGATTTCCCATGATTGTGGTAGTATATTACATGATTATAATTATCCGCTGCAGAAGGACTGCTGTTTCTCACCCTCCTTCCACACCATACCTCGTTATAATAGGAGCGACACCATGTCCGAACTTACCGAGCAAAATTTGACACGCCAGCAGGCCGAGCAGGAGATGGCCTGTCTGCGCAGGATATATGCTTCCGTCCGTCTTCTCGACCCGAAGACGCTGGCGGAAGAACCCTGCTACCCGCCCTGGAAGAATGTCCATCCCTGCACCAGCTGCGTGGGGCGCGAGGCAATGGCAGGCAGATGCCAGTGCTCCAAGCTGGAAACGCTTGGCAGCTCCCTCTATCAGGTCACAGCCCGCTATGTCGAGGTGGACGGCAAGCCCTATGTGATGGAGATGATCCTGCCGCTGGACGCCAGCGCCCGCAGCACCCTCCGCTCCAACGAGCTCGTCTACCGGGACGCCCTCACCGGTGCCTACAACCGCCGTTTTTATGAAGAGGAATTAAAGCACAAGTACCTCAACGCCGGCGTCGCCATGATAGACCTCGACGACTTCAAGCTCTGCAACGACACCTACGGCCACTCAGCCGGCGACGCAGCGCTCCGGCTCATCACATCCATCATCCACCGCTGCATCCGCTCCACCGATATGCTGGTGCGGTACGGCGGCGACGAGCTGCTGCTCATCCTGCCCGACATCTCGGCTGAGGCTTTCGTGCGCAAGCTCAAGGACATCAACAAGCGCCTCTTCGCGGCCCATCTGCCCGAGTTCGAGAAGATGCACGTCTCGGCCAGCATCGGCGGCGTGATGGCCGCCGGCATCCCCATCAGCGATGCCCTGCCCATCGCCGACAAGCGGATGTACCTTGCAAAGCGCCGCAAGAACACTGTCGTCACCGAGGACATCGCCCCCGATGCCGTCCGCTCTGAAAATGACCACCGTCCGATGGTGCTCATCGTGGACGACTCCCCCATGAACCGTGACATCCTCTCGGAGATCCTCTGCGACGATTTCGAGATCCTGGAAGCCCCAAACGGCCCCCAGTGCCTCGAGCTTCTGAACGCCTGGGGCTCGGATATTTCCATCGTGCTGCTGGACATCGTGATGCCCGACATGGACGGCTTCGATGTCCTCTCCCGGATGTCCGCCCAGGGCTGGCTCGAGGACATCCCCGTCGTGATGATCTCCAGCGAGGATTCCTCCCAGACCGTCCGCCGCGCCTACGAGCTGGGTGCCTCGGACTACATCAGCCGCCCCTTCGATGCCCGCATCGTCCACCGCCGCGTCTCCAATGTCGCCCGGCTCTACGCCCGTCAGCGCCGTCTCAGTGCGCTGGTGTCCCAGCAATTCTATGACCGGGAGAAGAACGACCAGATGATGATCGGCATCCTCGGCCAGGTCACGGAGATCCACAACAGCGAGAGCATCCACCACATCTCCCGGGTGCAGCGCATCACCAGCATCCTGCTGGAGCGTCTGTGCCAGAAGACCGACATCTACGGCCTGAGCGGAATGGACCGCTACCTCATCACGACGGCCTCTGCCCTCCATGACATCGGCAAAGTTGCTATCGACGACCGCATCCTCAACGCCCACGACCTGACGCCGGAACAAACCGCCATCCTCCACACCCACCCCATTCTGGGTGCGCAGATGCTGGAAAATCTGTCCCAGTATCAGGACGAGCCGCTGGTGAAATTTGCGATCCAGATCTGCCGCTGGCACCATGAGCGCTGGGACGGCAGCGGCTATCCCGATGGCCGGAAGGGCGATGACATCCCCATCGCGGCACAGGTGGTAGCGCTGGCGGATGCCTATGACGGTCTGACCGGCAAGCGGGACAAGCGCGAGGCCCTCTCGCAGGAGGAAGCGGTCGCTGAGCTGACCGCAGGAAAGCACGGTGCCTTCAATCCGCTGCTGCTGGAATGCCTGCGCGACGTAGAAAGCCGGCTCGCGGAGGAGGCTGAGGCCGATGCCCCCCCCCCCCCCCGAAAAAAGGGATTCTCTTTGACGAAACTGTTCTTGGATGAGGTATAAAAATGACGTTGGAACAAGTATATGCAGCCATTGGCGGCGATTACAAGGGCGTGATGGAGCGTCTGCCCAGCGCGGACTTCGTCCGCCGCTTCGCGCTGAAATTTCTGCAGGACGACAGCTTCCCGAACCTGAAAAAGGCGCTGGAAGAGAAGGATGCCCCGACAGCATTCCGTGCCGCTCACACCCTGAAGGGCGTCTGCCAGAACCTCGGCTTCGATGCACTGTACGTCCCGTCCAGTGCTCTGACGGAAGCTCTCCGCGGCGGCAGCCTTGACGGTGCCGACGAGCTGTTCCCTCCGGTAGAGAAGGAATATCAGCGTGTGGTCGAGGCGCTGAAAACATTAGAATAAACCTCTCAGTCTGCTCCGCAGACAGCTCCCCTACCGAGGGGAGCCTCTGGCGAAAAGATTAGGCTTTACGAAATGCCAAGGCCTCTCCTCGATAGGAGAGGTGTCACGCCGCAGGCGTGACGAAGAGGTTGTTCCTTAATTATGCAAAAAAAACACCCGCAGTGCATCAGCATTGCGGGTGTTTTTCGATTGGATGAATATCAGGAACTGTCTGTCATTATTTCCGGCTTGCCAGCAGAGCCTCGATCTTCTTGATGGGGTCGATGATGCTGGAAACGGACATGTCGTGGTTCAGGGCCACGACGAAGTATGCGGCGTACTTGGAGACGTCAACATCGACGTACCAGTCACGGGTCAGCAGCTCAGGCATACGGTAGGTCAGGTTGGTGCCGGTGACGTAGTCCAGAATGCCGTCGGCCACAGCCTTGTCGAACTTCTCGAGGCCGCTGGTGAAGAGCGGGAAGGTGGCGTTGGCGATGATGCGCTTTGCGCCGCGCTCTTTCAGGTTGGTGGCAACTTCCAGCATGCTCTCGCCGGAAGCGATGATGTCGTCAGCGACGAAGACGGTCTTGCCCTCGACGGAATCGCCCAGATACTCGTGAGCGACGATGGGGTTGCGGCCATTGACCACGCGGGTGTAATCGCGGCGCTTGTAGAACATACCCAGGTTGCAGCCCAGCACGCTGGAGAAGTACATGTTGCGGCTCATAGCGCCCTCGTCGGGGCTGACCACGATGAACTTGTCCTTGTCGAAGCTGATCTCGGGGTTCTTCTTGAGCAGATTCTTCAGCACCTGATAGGTGGGCATCGCATTGTCAAAGCTCATCAGAGGCACAGCGTTCATCAGGCGGGGATCGTGAGCATCGAAGGTGATGATGTTCTTGACGCCCATGGCCTGCAGCTCCTGCAGAGCCACAGCGCAGTCCAGGCTCTCACGGGACACGCGGCGGTGCTGACGGCCGCCGTACAGGCTGGGCATGATGACAGACACACGGTGTGCCTTGCCGGCCACGGCCTGGATGAGGCGTTTCAGGTTGGCGAAGTGGTCATCCGGAGACAGGTGGTTCTCATAGTTGAACAGCTTGTAGGTCACGCTGTAGTTGCCGGGGTCAACAACGATGAAAATATCGTCGCCGCGCACCGACTCCTTGACCAGACCCTTGGCGTCGCCGCTCTGAAAACGGGGGCAGGCGCTCTCGATGATAAAGCTATCGGTCTGGTAGCCGGCCTCGCTGGCCCAGCGCACCAGATGCTTGTCGATGAGGTTGGTCAGCTCCTCGGCACCCGGGCAGGCGATGAGGCGCAGGTCGGCGACCTGAGGCTGGTGGAAGCAATCCTTAGGGGTAATAACAGACATAATTACAGCTCCTTAAAGTTTCTTTTATCAGTTGATAAAATCAGACGTTGAAGTGCATATCCGTTATTTATTCTATCACATTTTCGGCATTTCGACACCACTAACTTGCATCCAACCTGCATTTTCTGCGCCTTGCACATCTCTTTTTCGAAAAAGAGCCGGAGACTATGTGTTTTTTACAAAAACCATACCTTCTCCGGCTCATAAGTCATTCTTTTAAGTTTTTGCTCTTACAGGGCAGCGACAGCAGCCTTCAGCTCTTCGACGCGGTCGGTGTTCTCCCACTTCACGCCCAGGTCCTCGCGGCCCATGTGGCCGTAAGCGGCCAGCTTGCGGTAGATGGGCTTGCGCAGGTCGAGGTCGCGGATGATGGCGGCGGGGGTCAGGTCGAAGACCTTCTCCACAGCCTGCTCGATCTTCTCGTCGGCCACGACGCCGGTGCCGAAGGTGTCCACCATGATGGAGACGGGCTTTGCCACGCCGATGGCGTAAGCCACCTGCACCTCGCACTGCTTGGCCAGACCAGCGGCCACGATGTTCTTAGCCACCCAGCGGGTCGCATAAGCGGCGCTGCGGTCCACCTTGCTGGGGTCCTTGCCGGAGAAAGCACCGCCGCCGTGGCGTGCGTAGCCGCCGTAGGTATCGACGATGATCTTACGGCCGGTCAGGCCGGTATCGCCCTGAGGGCCGCCCACGACGAAGCGGCCGGTGGGGTTGATATAATACTTGGTGTTCTCGTCCAGCAGCTCGGCGGAGATGGTGGCCTTGATGACCTTCTCCATCACGTCGGCGCGCAGCCGCTCCATGCTGACGGCCTCGCTGTGCTGGCTGGAAATGACCACAGCGTCCACGCGGACGGGCTTGCCGTCCACGTACTCGACAGTGACCTGGCTCTTGCCGTCCGGACGCAGATAGTCCATCTCGCCGCTCTTGCGGACTTCGGTCAGCTTCTTGGCCAGCTTGTGGGCCAGGCTGATGGGCATGGGCATCAGCTCGGGGGTCTCGTCGCAGGCATAACCGAACATCATGCCCTGGTCGCCGGCGCCGCCGACCTCATCGTTGGTGCCGAGGGCGATGTCGGGGCTCTGGCCGTCGATGTTGGAGATGACGGCGCAGGTGTCGGCATCGAATCCGAACTTTGCGCGGGTATAGCCGATGTCAGCCACGACCTCGCGGACGGTCTTCTGGAAATCGACGTAGCAGTTGGTGGTGATCTCGCCCATGATGTGGACAAGACCGGTGGATGCGCAGGTCTCGCAGGCCACGCGGGCATCGGGGTCGTGGGTCAGGATCTCGTCGAGGATGGCGTCAGAGATCTGGTCACAGATCTTATCGGGATGGCCCTCGGTGACGGATTCAGAAGTAAACAGACGGTGCTTTGCCATTTTTGTACCTCCTTGGCGTTGGGGTGTGTGTATCGATATTGACAGCTTCCTACTCGTTCATCAAGTTTATGCAATGAAAAACGCTCAGAACCGAAGCTCTGAGCGTTGCACTCTTATCTTTCGGTTTCCCGCAGGATTTGGCACCTTATGCTCACACACAGGTTGTCGGGCTTCGCAGGGCCTGTCCCCTCAGCCGCTCTTGATAAGTCGGTATTCAGTTTGTCTGGGTAATATCTTATCATTGCTTCGTCGAAATGTCAAGAAGAGTCGCACTCTTTTTTGACATTTCGCGCAGATCGATAAGGCTCAATAACCCTTTGCCTGCTCGCCGTTCAGGATCTTGACGGCGCGGGAGGTGCCCAGACGGTCTGCACCGAGGGCGAGGAACTTCTCCATATCGTCCACGGTGGAGATGCCGCCGGCAGCCTTGACCTTGCAGCGGCCAGCCACGCCCTTGACCATCAGCTCCACATCGTGGAAGTTTGCGCCGGCGGTGGAAAAGCCGGTGCTGGTCTTGATGTAGTCAGCGCCTGCCTCGCAGACGATGTCGCACATCTTGCGCTTCTCGTCGTCGGTCAGCAGGCAGGTCTCGATGATGACCTTCAGGACCTTATCGCCCACAGCCTGCTTGACGGCGCGGATGTCCTCGCGGACGGCGTCGTACTCGCCGTTCTTCAGGCGGCCGATGTTGATGACCATATCCACCTCGGCAGCGCCGTTCTCGATGGCAGTCTTGGCCTCAAAAGCCTTGGAGGCGGTGTCCATTGCGCCCAGAGGGAAACCGACCACGCAGCAGACCGGGATGCGGCCCGCCATGTACTCGACGGCCTGCTTCACATAGCAGGTGTTGATGCAGACGGAAGCCGTGTGGTTGGCAATGGCCTCGTCGCACAGGGTCCGGATCTGGGGCCAGGTAGCCTCAGGCTTGAGCAGAGTGTGATCGACGTGGGACAGGATCTCTTCACGATTCATACTTTTTTCCTCCTGAATCAAAGTTGGTTTGAAAACAGCTTCTTAGTTCTTGGTGGCACGGCGTACCTTCGCCATGCCGACAGCGCTCAGGGCAATGGCCGTTGCGGACACCGTTGCGCCGATGATGCCCAGCACAAGGCCGGAGACCAGAAATGCAAAACCTTTCAGACCACGTTTCATAATACCGTACCTCCTGAAATTATATCAGATATTTTTCTGCCTCCGGCAGAAAAATATCTCACTTACGCTTAAAAACGATGAGCTTGCTGAACACATAATTCAGCACGACCACCACCACGTTGGAGAACACCTTCACCGCCATGCCCCACAGGGCCTGGGCATCGTAGAAGCTGGTGACAAAGATGGCCGTCGGGCCGTCGGCACCGCCGATGATGGCGATGGCGGCAGAGCCGTCGGAGATGGAGGGAGCGGGCGCTGCGCCGCCGGTGGCCATCTGCAGCGCCGTATCCGGGCCAAACCAGCCAGCCAACAGGCTCAGCGCACCGTTCATAAAGCTCTCCACCAGAGCCGCCCCCTGGGCGGCCAGCAGGTTGCCGAAGATCATCATGATGGCGGCATCCAATACCAGTGTACCCAGACGGCAGGTGACGAATGCACCAAACTCCTTCAGCGCTTCTCTGCCCTGCGTCCGGCTGGCGAAGACGAACGCCCGGTTGGTGACGTAGGCGAACAAAATGCAGATGACATTGTCCAGCACATTGCCCCAGCTGTTGGCGGCGGTATAGCCGAACAGCCGGCTGAACAGCGCGTACAGTACGATGTTCAGCAATGTGGTCAGCACACCGAAAACGAGATAAGCCAGCACCTCGCGGTGCTTGATAAACCAGTTTTTCATTGACGTTAAAACCTTCCGTCGCCAGCAGGGCACTACTGTTTCCGAAATACAGAAACTTTGCTCATCCAGTATACGCCTGACCGGCACGCCAGTGGCTCTCCCTACGGGAGAGCTGTCGCGTCAGCGACTGAGAGGGCTGTACAAAAACAGCCCCGCCGCCGTTTTCCCGGCAACGGGGCTGTAGTTCGCATTGTGTCTGATGAGACTATGCTGCGGGCTGATTACTCAGCGTCGTCGTTCAGCAGAGCCTTCATGGACAGGCTGATGCGCTTCTTGTCGAAGTCGACATCCAGCAGCTTCACATCGACCATATCGCCGACCTTCAGTGCGTCGGAGACCTTCTCAACGCGGTCATTGCTGATCTCGCTGATGTGGACCAGACCGTCAACACCCGGCAGGATGCGGACGAATGCACCGAACTTGGTCAGGGACACGACCGGAGCATGGAAGGTGCTGCCGATGGGGTAGTTGTTCTTCAGCTGCTCCCAGGGGTTGTCCTCAGCCTTCTTGTAGCCCAGAGAGACCTTGTGGTTCTCGGTGTCGATGTCCTTCACATACACCTCGATGGTGTCGCCAACGGAGACGACCTCAGAGGGATGCTTGATGCGGTTCCAGCTCAGCTCGCTGATGTGGCACAGGCCGTCCACACCGCCGATGTCAACGAATGCACCGTAAGAGGTCAGGCTCTTGACGACGCCGGTGTAGGTCTTGCCGACCTCGACGCTTGCCCAGAACTCCTCACGCTTAGCCTTGTTCTGCTCAGCGGTGACCTTGTTGATGCTGCCGACGATCTTGCGGCCGGAGCACTCGGTGACGACCAGCTGAACGTGCTGGCCGACCAGAGCAGTGTAGTCCTCGTCGCGGCGCATAGTGGCCTGAGAACGGGGGACGAACACCTTGACGCCCTTGACGTTGACGACAACGCCGCCCTTGTTGAACTCGGTGACGTCGCCCTCGACGACCTCGCCGGACTCAGCTGCCTTGGCGATCTCTTCCATGCCCTTGCGAGATGCGAGCTTCTTGCGGGAGAGCTGGATGACGCCATCCTGATCCATAACCTTCTCGACGATGAGGTCCAGCTCATCGCCAACTTTCACCAGGTCCTCGACCTTGGCGGAGGAATCATCGGTCAGCTCGCTCAGCTTGACAAAGCCGGTCTGCTTAGCTCCGATATCCACCTGGATCTCGTTGGCAGAGATGCTGGTCACGATTCCTTTCACAATACTGCCTGCATGAACACGCTTTTCCTCGGATGCGTTCAGCATCTCCTCAAAGCTCATGCTGTCATTGATTTCTGCGCTCATACTGTTAAGTACCTCCTCAATAATAGACGATGGCGTTGAAGCCCCGGCTGTGACGCCCGCCGTCTTTACATCTGCAAACCATTCCGGCCGAAGTTCGCTCGCTGTCTCGACCGTTACGGCTCGCGTATGCCTTGCGGCGACCTGTACCAGCTTTTGGGTATTGGAAGAATGATGACCGCCAATGACAACAATGATGTCGCATTGTTGGCTGAGGTCTTCCGCTTCCTGTTGCCTCGCCCACGTCGCATTACATATTGTATCAAAAATTCGGGCGTTTGTATAGGCTTTTTTGAGAAACTCCGAACTTTCTTGCCATTTTGTTACCTGAAATGTGGTCTGTGCAACCGCAAAAATGGGCTTTTGGGGGTCAGAAGGCCCTTTCCACGCCTTCAACTGGGCCAGATCGCTGAAAATGAATACCTCTCCCCGGGTATGTCCGACGATACCCTGCACCTCCGGATGGGACACGTCACCGGCCACTACGAGTGTCGCACCGGCGGCTTCGGCCTCGGAAGCGACTTTCTGTATCTTCTTCACGAAGGGGCAGGTGGCGTCGTGATAGGTACAGCCCCGGGCGTCCAGCTCATCGTAAATGCTGCGTGGGACGCCGTGGCTGCGGATGACCACCTCGTAGCCCGCAGGGACATCCGCGGGGGTGTCTGCTACCAGTGCGCCCCGGCGCTCGAGGTCTTCTACGGTCTGGGGGTTGTGGATGAGGGGGCCGAGGGTGGCCACCTTGCGGCCCTCATCCAGCAGACCGTAGGTCAGCTTGACCGCGCGGTCCACGCCGAAGCAGAAACCCGCAGTCTTTGCAAGTCTGATTTCCATTGTACTCTCCTAAATTCAACCTCTCCGTCATCGCTGCGCGATGACGGAGAGGGCAAGCCGCCTTACAATCCACTCCACGCATCCAGAACGGCCTGTTTATTCTCCCGCAGCTTCTTTATGTCGCGGCGGCCTTCCATCGCAAACTGTGCGGCGGGCATGGGCTCGCCGAAGATGACACGCACCTTGCAGAACAGCTTCATCTTACCATCGGGGGTATCGTAGTAGATGCGGCAAGGCACGACGTCCACATTTGCTGCCGCCGCGATGACGAAGAGTCCGCTCTTGAGGGGAAGGAACTTGCCCTCCTTCTCCCGCGTCCCCTCCGGGAAGAGCAGCAGCGTACCGCCCTCCTGACACTTTTTCACGGTGTCTTCGATGACGCTGACCTCTTCTTTCGTGCCGCGGACACAGACTGCACCGGCGCACCGGAAGAACCACGACAGGAATGCGTTTATCTCGAACAGCTCTTTCTTGGCAAACACGGTCATCCGCTGGCCCCAGAACCGGGTGATGACGACGAACACCGGGTCGATGGCGGAGATGTGGTTGGGGGCAATGATGCAGCCCTTCGTGCCGATTTTTTTCAGGTTCTCTCGGCCCTCACACCGGACGCGGAAGCCGATGTGGAACACCAGCCATGCCAGCGGGACCAGAATATAATATAGTATCATCCGACCTTCTCCGTGATCATTTTCTTCATGGCCTCAAAGCTCTGCTCGAAGTTCAGCTCCGAAGTGTCCAGCAGCACGGCGTCGTCTGCCTGCTTGAGGGGGGCTGCGGCGCGGTGGGTGTCCTGATAGTCGCGCTGCTTGACGTCGGCCAGCACATCTTCGTAGGGGGTATCGATGCCCTTCTGCTGGTACTCCTTCCAGCGGCGGGTGGCGCGGGCCTCCGGGCTGGCGGTGAGGAAGATCTTCACCGTCGCATTGGGCAGCACCACGGTGCCGATGTCGCGGCCATCCATCAGGATGTTCTGCGTCCTGGCCATGTCCCGCTGCATCTCCAGCAGGAAGGCGCGCACCGCCGGATTTGCACCCACGGCAGAAGCCGCCATCCCCACCTCTTCGGTGCGGATGGCCGTGCTGACGTCCTCGCCATTCAGATAGATATGCTGTTCGCCCTCGATAAAAGCAAACTCGAGGGTGATATTGGGCAGCAGGGCATTGACCGCCTCGTTGTCCTTCGGGTCCTTGCCTGCGCGGAGGGCGTAAAGGCCGATGGTGCGGAACATCGCACCGGTGTCCACATAAATGTAGCCGAAGTCCGCAGCCAGACGCCGCGCCAGCGTAGATTTGCCTGCGCCCGCAGGCCCGTCGATCGCAACAGATACCATTATAAAAGCTCCTTCTTTCATTTTACTGAGCATAGCCCGGCCCACCAGTGTTCAGATATTACAGGTTATTCGCAAAACTCTGTGCCGTGCAGAATGCGATCTGCAGGTTATAGCCGCCGGTATAGGCGTCCACATCCAGCACCTCGCCTGCAAAGTAGAGGCCGAGGGCCTTTTTGCTCTGCATGGTCTTGGGGTCCACCTCCCGCACCGACACGCCGCCCGACGTGATGACTGCGTGGGCCAGGTCGCCCCGGGCGTCGATGGACACCCGCCAGTGCTTCATCAGCTGTACCAGTTCCCGCTTCTGCTCCCGGGTGATCTGGTTTGCCCTGGTGGCCGGGTCGATGCCCCAGCGGGCCACCATGACCGGCTGCATACTGGACGGCAGCAGCTTCACCAGTGCGCCCTGCGCCGCGTGGTTTGCCAGAAGGGCAAAGTCCCGGGTGATGCGGTCATAAAGCTGTTCCTCACTGAGGGCAGGCTTCAAATCAACAAAAGCTTCGTACCTGTGCTTTTTCATGTCGCCCAGATGGCTCGACGCGCTGAGGGTCAGCGGCCCGCTGATGCCGAAGTGGGTGAACAGCATCTCGCCCTGCTCCTCGAAGATGGCTTTGCCGTCCTCGTGGAGGGTGAGGGTCACGTTCTTGAGGGCGAGGCCCATCATCTTCTTGCAGTCGGCATCGTGGCTCACGAGGCTGACAAGGCTGGGGACAGGCTCCACGAGGGTGTGGCCCGCCTGCCGGGCCAGCTTGTAGCCGTCGCCGGTGGAGCCGGTGGTGGGGTAGCTCAGGCCGCCCGTTGCCACCAGCACGGCGTCCGCCTTGTACTCCCGGCCCAAAGTTCCCCGCACTCCTACGCAGCGATAGGCCGGGCCGGGCTTTTTCTTTTTCGGGCGGCGCGGATCTTCCGGCGCAGCAGGCGCTTCTTCCGGCTGGGCCAGCGGCTCCAGCAGCAGCTTTTTTGCCCCGTCGTGGACGATGTCCGCTCCGTCTGCGTACCGCAGAAGAGCCTGCCGGATCTCTTCGGCCTTATCTGACACCGGGAACACCCGGCGTCCGCGCTCCACCTTCAGCTCCACACCGAGAGACTCAAACAGCTCCATCGTCCTGGCCGGCGGGAAAGCCCCCAGCGACGAGAACAAAAAGCGGGGGTTCGTCCGCACATGGTGCAGAAATTCCTCTGCGGTGCAGTCGTTGGTCACATTGCAGCGGCCCTTGCCGGTAACGAGAATTTTCTGAGCCGGCTTTTCCATATGCTCCAGCACCGTCACCTCATGCCCCTGCCGCAGGGCCGCGCCCGCCGCCATCAGGCCGGCAGCACCGCCGCCTACCACTAAGACCTTCATGTTTCGTTTCCTCCGCTTTTTCTTCTGTCTTCACACTTATTCTAGTTTATCATACCAGAATCGACCGCCAAAAGCAATGTGAAAAAAGCAGGTACAGCGTTCTGCTGCACCTGCCCGGAAAATTTTGCTTATTTCATGGCCTTGATGGGGTCGAGATACTTTTCGCCCTCCATGACCTCCAAGTGGATGTGGCTCTCCTCGGCACACTCACAGCTCACGCTGCCCACCTTGCCGATGGTCTGCCCGACCGAGACGGTGTCGCCCTTCTTCACCCTGGCGTCCGTCGTGCCGCAGACCCGCCAGACCCTGCCGGAAGCGTCTTCAATGGCCACCACAGGCCCCCACTTGTCGTCCGTGCCGGTCTCCACCACCTTGCCCGCCGCCGGGGCGGTCACTTCCGCGCCCCTGTCGGCGGCGTAGTCCACACCGTTGTGGGTGCGCCAGTCGCCCAGCGTCTTGCTGTAGACCAGCTCATCGCCGCTGTAGCTGTTTAAGATGCGCCCCGAGACAGGCTGCGTGGAGGCAGGCGCAGCCGAACTGCTGGCAGGCAAGGACTCGGTTTGCAGCGCGGAGGGTTCGCGCACCGAACCAGAGCCAGACTGCGCACCAGAAGAGGACGCAGCCCCACCGGACGAGCTGTCGGCTTTTGGCACATTGGCCACACTGTTTGCTGCGGGTGCGTTCTGCTGCTGCCATTCGGCTTCCTCCTCTCCGGCGACGCCGGGCGATGTGTTGATGCCCTCGTCGATGCCGGGGGCTGTGCTGGACGGGCTTCGCACCGCGTCCAGATTCTGTTTGAGCTCATTGCGCACCGTGCGCACAGCCCACACTCCGGCCGCTGCCGCCGCCAGCAGGCAGGCGGTAAGCACCAGCGCAAAGGCTTTGTCCCGCAAAAACTTTCTGAATTGCTCCATCGTTCGTTACTCCAATCCATTTTGTGTACGGAATCGTTTCTTTGGTGGTAGTTTGGAGCGGCAGAGCGGGGTTTATTCATCCTTTATTCGAAAGGACGCAAAAAGGCCCCGGATGACCGGGGCCTTACCTGTTGCATTGTTCTTTTTATGCAGCGCAGTCCGGGAAATTCACCACCGTGATTTCCGCCACCGCCTTTTCCACAGTCTGCAAAATATGCTCTATCTTTTCTATTGTATCCGCTGACAGAACAACTTCTCCGCACTGCTCACACTTCATACAGGGGACATTTTTGATGACAACGACACAGTTTTTGAGCTGTACGGTATGAATGGTAGTATCAGGCTTCATTTCGCCCTTGCAGAAAAAGCAGGTCATGTCTTATTCCCCTTTCTTCTTTCGTTCTGTATAAGAGGCATTCCAGTGGTCCAGGTCAGGCCAATAGGCGGTCAATATCCACAGCGCATCCTCATGGATGCCGCACACCACATGGAGCCAGCGGCCCGCCAGATTGACGCCAAGTACCAGACAGGATGGACACCGGTAGTCGTCCGGGCGATATTCGATGATTTTTCCGCTCTGGATAGCCTGCCGAATATCAGCCAAACGGATGCCGCGTTCATAAAGCCGGGCCTGCGAGTGTGCTGTCAGGAATATCTGCCCACTGCAGGATAGTGTGCGCAGGTTTTCAATCGTCAATTCCACGCTCTACCGGCCTTCTTTCTTTTTATTTGATTATAGCATCCCCGTTTCATCAAGTCAATCACAGTGCAAAAGACCCCCATCCGGCGTTCCGGACAGGGGCCTAAAGTCCTATTTAGTTATTGCGGCTGCGGCTGTTCATGCCCAGCAGGCGGACGACGTAGAGGAAGATGTTGATGAAATCCAGATACAGGGTCAGTGCGCCGTAGATGGAAGCCTTCTCGGCCAGCTCAGCATCGCCTGCGTAGTAGGCGTAGATCTGGCGGAGCTTCTGGGTATCGTAGGCGGTGAGCAGCATGAACACCACCAGGCCGATGCCGCAGTAGAGCACCGAGGCGCCGAAGCCAAAGCCGAAGAGCGCACCCACGAGGCTGGTGACAATCATGGCCACCAGAGCCATCATGAGGCGGGGACCCCAGCCGGTGAGGTCCTTATGGGTGGTGGTGCCGTACACAGCCATGAGGCCGAAGTAGACCGCCGTGGCGAGGAAGGCCATGACCAGCGTGCCTACCGAGAACATCAGGAAGTAGTAGCTCAGGACCATGCCGTTCAGGATGGCGTATCCGAAGAACGCGGCTCTTGCACCGTCGATGGACATCTTCTGCACCCGGGCGCTGAGCATGAACACCAGCGCCAGCTCACCGATGGTAAGCAGGAAGTAAAGCGAATTGACCAGATAGATAAGGGACGTGGTCGCCGTGATATAGGCCATTGCGAAGGTGACGAGCAGGCCGCCGGCCATCCAGCGGTAGGTGCGGGTCATATAGTCCGATGCGCTCATCGAAGGCTCCGCATAGCCGCGGTCATAGTTGTTGTAATCCATAAGGAATCCTCCATTCAAAATCAGGGCATCGGCCTCGGCCTTGCCCCGGTCTACGAAATATAGTATACTGCATAGAAATGAACGATTCATGAAAAAGGCTGTGATATTTGATGTCCCTCGGACTTTATCTGCATATTCCTTACTGTTTTTCCAAATGCCGGTACTGTGATTTTTACTCCGCCCCCGGCCAGCGCGGCGTCCCCCGGGCCTATGTGGACGCCCTTTTGCGGGAGCTCTCCCGGTTTGCGCCGGACGCGCCCCTGCGGCCGGACACCCTTTATTTCGGCGGCGGAACGCCCAGTCTGCTGGACCCGGCAGACGCCGCCCGGCTCATCGCCGCCGCACAGCCCCTGCCCGGGGCCGAGATCACGCTGGAAGCCAACCCTGAGACCGTAACGGAGGATTCCCTCCGGGCATTCCGGGAGGCGGGCGTCAACCGCATCTCCTTCGGCGTCCAGTCGGCCCGGGACAGCCAGCTCAAGACGCTGGGCCGCCCCCACACGGCAAAGCAGGCGCGGGCCGCTTTCGCCGCCGCACGCCGTGCCGGGTTCGAGAACCTCAGCGGCGACATCATGCTGGCCCTGCCCCATTATACGCAGGCAGAGTTCGACGAGACGCTGGAGCTTATCGAGGATGGCGGCGCGGCCCACATTTCCGCCTACCTCTTGAAGATCGAGCCCGACTCCGCCTTTGGCCGGACGCCCCCCGAGGGTCTGCCCACCTCCGACGAGGCGGCAGACTTCTACCTCTACGCCGTCGAGCAGCTGGAACATCATGGCTACCGGCAATATGAGATCTCCAACTTCGCCCGCCCGGGCTATGAGGGAAAGCATAACCTCATCTACTGGGACTGCGGCGACTATCTGGGCATCGGCCCCGCCGCCCACTCCTGCATGGGCGGCAAACGGTTCTACTACCCCGCCGACACCGAAGCCTTTCTGCGGGACGAGGCCGCGCCCGTCATGGACGGCGGCTGCGGTGCGGAGGATTATCTCATCCTGCAGCTGCGTCTGCGCAAAGGTCTGAGCCTCGACGAATACAAAAAACGCTATGGCAGGGAGTTCTCCACATCGCAGCTGGCCTTTGTGAAAAACTGCGTGAAGAGCGGCTACGCCAACTTTGACGGCCACACCCTCGCCCTCACGCCCGCCGGGCTCATCGTACAGAACAGCATCCTTGCCGAGCTGCTGTGAGCCTCAGTGAACAGCAAAGCTCATCGCCGCCAGCACAAAAACACCGATGATGCTGGCAATGCGGCTCACCCTCTGCATCGCGTAATACCAGTCGGTGGGCTCACCGCCGTACACTTCCAGCCCGTGGCGGAGGTTCCAGAACAGCAGCGGGAACCGGACATCCAGCACAAGGAGCACCACCAGCGCCCCGATCGGCAGCAGGAACGCCACGCTGCCCCGGGTCTCCCGCCGCCCGCCGACGGCCACATGATAGAGCCAGCTACAGCTGGGCCAGAGGTCGGATCTCTGGTATTCGCCGTTGACGATGACGTTCACCTCGTCGGCAAGGCCCCCATCGTCTTCCCTCCACAGGATGGCGTCGCCGGGGTCGCCCAGCGCGGTCCCGGTAAAAATGACCACTCCGTCCTGCTCGATTTTTACGCCCGGGTCGCTCATGCCCTCGGCTTTCGATTCGAGCCGATAGTGCCGCGTCTCTCCGTCCATCGTGAAATCCACTTCCGCACCGTTTTCCGTCTGAGCAACCTGCATGGTGTAGGCGGCATACGCGTCCCTGCCCGAAAAGCTGCCGTCGGCCTGCCGGTACAAAAAGGCATCCCGCAGCCAGACGCCCGGGCGGAGGGCGGCCCAGAGATAGAGTACAGCGAGAAGCAGCGCGGTAAGAATGCAGAGCAGGCAGCTCGTCTTTTTCTCCATGGTCAGGCTCCTTTCGTTTCAGCCCAGTTCGATCACGTTCCACCCCAGCTCCCGGATGGCTTCTTGATCATGGGTCGCCAGCAGGGTGGGCTTTGTGCCGCAGCGTGCCTTGAGCATGGCTGCGGCTTTTTTCATGACGGCGGGGTCCATGCCGGTGAAGGGCTCATCTAACAGAAGGGTGTCGCTCTCGGCCCAGAGAGCGCGCAGCAAGGCGGTGCGGCGCTTTTGTCCGCCGGAGAGCTTCCGGGCAGGCAGAGCAAGGGCCTCGTCATCCAGTCCTAATTGTATAAGGTCATCTCGTATCTGCTCTTTGTATTGTGTTTTGACCTTGTACTGTTCTGCGGTCAGCACCAGCGCCACATTCTCTTCGGCGGTCAGCTGGGGGCAGAGCCTGTCTTCCTGAAAAACTGCGCCCACACGCCCCACGCCCTCCACGCTGCCGGAGGTGGGTACTTCCAGCCCCATCAGGATGCGGAGCAGGGTCGTCTTGCCCCAGCCGCTTGGAGCCCAGAGCACCGCCGGGCCGTCCACGGTAAGCGAGAGGTTTTCGAAGAGGATTTTCTCTCCGAATCGTTTAGATAGCTTCTTTATTTCCAGTTTGTTGTTGGTTTCACTCATTTTTCAGCCCCCTCTTCGCCCAGAACTGCCGCTACCGCTTTATCCAGCAGCGCGAGGAACAGCTTTTCGAATACGGCGCTCAGCAGGATGATGACGAAGGTCCAGGCAAACAGCTCCCCGGTGGAAAGGGTAATTTTTGCCCGGTAAAGGGCGTCGCCGATGCTGCCGTCCGGCAGGCCGATGACCTCTGCTGCTACGCCGCTCTTCCAGCAGATGCCCAGCGCCACGCTGCATCCCTGCCGGAACGCGGGCAGCACCGCCGGGAGCCAGACCGCCCGCAGACGCCGCCCCAGAGGCAGACGGAACACCTGTGCCATTTCGAGAAGCTGGCGGTCAGCACTCCCGATGCCGGTGCGCACTGCGCTGTAGAGGACGGGCAGCACCATCAAAAAGCTGATCAGGACGGACAGCGACGAGCCGCTGACCCACACCAGCGCCAGAATGATGAAGCTCGCCACCGGAGTAGCCTTGACCAGCTGCATCACGGGGGCGAGAAGGGCGTCCACCCACTCCCACTTTTCGGCGGCTACCGCAAGCACCGCGCTGGACAGAACGCCCAGCCCGAAGCCCAGCAGGATGCGCCCGGCGCTGAAACCGATGCGCTGCCAGAACTCGGCCTGCGGCAGCAGCTCCACCAGCGTACCGATGGGCTGCACCGGCGAGACAAGAAAGACTTCCTGCCCGATGGCCGCAGCCGCCGCCTGCCAGACGCCCAGCCAGAACACCGACGCCGCCAAAATTTGAATGCGGCGTTTTTTTGTTTTATCCATGTATTTCTTTGCTCCTGTTCGTTTTCTCGCTTTCAGAATATCACATCATGTATGAGAATACAATCCTTCATCTTTTCTTCTCTTGACATGAGGGTCATAAAACACTACACTGGAATAACGCAATCCTGATTCTACGTGCCTCCGCGCACAGCTGGGAGAGATGACCATGCACGATTCCGCTCAGGCCCTCCGGGGCAAAAAGCTCCTTCTGGTGGGGTTCACCCTGTTCTCGATGTTCTTCGGGGCAGGCAACCTCATCTTCCCGCCCTTTCTCGGCGCACAGGCCGGGACGGCGCTCTGGCCCGCTTTTGTGGGCTTTGCCGTCAGCGCCATCGGCCTGCCCATCGCGGGTGTGGCAGCAGTGGCCCGGGCGGGCGGTCTGCCTGCGCTGGCCGGGCGGGTCCATCCCCGCTTTGCACAGGTGTTCGCTGTGCTGGTCTATCTGTCCATCGGTCCCTGCCTTGCGATCCCCCGCACGGCCAGCACCTCGTTTGAGATGCTGACGCCGCTGGTGGGGCGGAGCACACCGGGACAGTTCATCTACTCCCTCGTGTTCTTTGCTGCGGCGTACTTCGTGGCCCTCAGGCCCGAAAAGCTGACCCAGCGGCTGGGCCGCATCCTCTGCCCTGCCCTGCTGGTGCTCATCGTGGTGCTGTTCGCGGGCTGCATCCTCCGCCCGGCCGCGCCCGGCTACGGCACGCCTGCCGAGGCTTACGCCGCTCTCCCCGCCGCACAGGGCGTGCTGGACGGCTATCAGACCATGGACGCGCTGGCAGCGCTCAACTTCGGCGCGGTCATCGCGCTGAACCTTCAGGCGGTGGGCATCACAGAGGAGTCCGCCGTCCGGCGTGGCACCATCCGGGCCGGGTTCATCGCGGGCGGGATGCTGCTGGTGGTCTACGCCATGCTGACCCACATCGGCGGCATCTCGGGGGCTGCCTTCCCCGGCAGCGACACCGGTGCCGCCGTCCTGACGGCACTGGCCGACGGCCTGTTTGGCCGGGTGGGACAGGTGCTTCTGGCCGCCATCTTCGTCATCGCCTGCTTCAACACCTGTGTCGGCCTCATCGCCAGCGTAGGCGAATACTTCCACGAGCTTCTGCCCCGGCTGCCCTACCCCGCCATTGCGGCCTTCTTCGCGCTGATGAGCATGCTGCTGGCGAACATCGGCCTTGCGGGCATCCTGAGCCTTTCCGTCCCGGTGCTGAACGCCATCTACCCCATCGCCATCATCCTCATCGTGGTGGAGTTCCTGCCCGGACGGTTCCAGCGGACATCGGTCTGGCGGCTGGGCATCCTCTTCACGGCCATCCAGAGCATCCCTGCCGCCCTGCCCTTCGGCCCCCTCTCCACCTTGATGAACGCTCTGCCCCTGAGCAGCCTCGGCTTTGGCTGGCTGCTGCCGGCCCTCATCGGCATCGGCGCGGGCCTTCTGATGTAAGAAAAACTGCCGCACGGCTGTGCGGCAGTTTTTCTTGTTTCAAAGCTTACTTTGCGGAGTTGCGGATCGCCGCCATGACCTTACGCAGGACGGACGGCTCGGTGTAGTAGAAGTTATCGTCCGGCAGCTTGCCGCCCACAGCGGCGGGAGAGGCATCGTAGAGCACCTGCAGGTAGGCAGAGATGTCTTTCTTCATCTCCTGACCGTTGCGGTAAACGATGTTGCACTTGGGCAGGGCCTTCTTGGCGATAGCAGCCTTGGCCACCACGCCGACTTCCTCGCAGAGGGCGGCGGTGCCGTCGATGTCCTCGTTGGCAGCCTTGACGCTCTTCTGGTAGTCGGTCAGGAAAGCTGCGATGACATCGGGGTTCTGCTTTGCGTACTCGGTGCGCACCACGGTGACGCCGGTGATGAGCTGGGTGTCACAGACCCTGTTCCATTCCCTGGTCAGGTCGAGGACGACGCGGAGGCCGCTGTCCTTCATCTGGGCAGCGGTGACGTAGGGCTGAGGCAGGACGGCGATGGCATCCTTCCTGGCAGCGGCCATCTGGGCCGTGACCTCGGAAGCCTCGCTGTAGTATTCGATCTTCACGTCCTTGTCGGGGTCGAGGCCGTTCTTCCTGAGCAGATAGCGCAGGACGTACTCGGGCGTCGTGCCTTTGCCGGTGGAAAGGATGGTGCGGCCCTTGAGGTCGGCGAAGCTGTGGACGGTATTGCCCTTCTCCACGACGTAGAGGACGCCCAGCGTGTTGACGGCCATGACCTGGATGCCGCCGTTCGTCTTCTGGTAGAGGGTCGCGGCAAGGTTAGCCGGGATAGCGGCCATGTCGAGTTCGCCCTTGATGAGCTTCGGCACGATCTCATCGGCAGCGCCGTAGAGCTGCAGGTCATAGTCGAGGGCGGCAGTGCCGTCCTTCTCCATGCTCAGCAGGTTGACGAGGCCCATGGTGGTGGGGCCTTTCAGGCCGGCGATGCGCACTTTGGTGCTCGTTTTGGCCGATGCGCCGCAGGCCAGCACACTGACCATCAGCACCAGCGACAGCAGCAGAGATGTCAGTTTTTTCATAGGATTCAGCTCCTCACTTTCATTGGGAGAAATTTTCCCGCAAAAAATTTGCAAAACCATTTGCTTTACGCCCTCAAGTTTACTATAATAAGAGAAAAAATACCGTTGCACACGCAACGGAATCGCAGAAGGGCGGTGAGGGCCCGGGGAAAACCTCACGGAATGGGTATGGAAAATCATCTTCCGCTGTTACAATCCACCTCTCTGTTCGCCGGGCTGGAAGCCGAAGCGCTCCGGGTCCTGCTGGGCGAAGTGGGGGCCGTATTGCGCACCTACAGCCGGGGCGAGACCCTCGTGCTGGCCGGACAGCCGAACCGCCGGGTGGGCGTGGTGCTCTCCGGTGCCATCGAGGCCTATCATTCCGCCGCCAGCGGGGCGCGTCTGCCCATCAGCCAGATGGGGCCGGGCGGTGTGTTCGGCGACGTGCTGGGCGGCTCGAGCCTTTCCAGCCCGGTGACGGTGGTGGCCTCGGCCCCCTGCGAGGTGCTGCTGGTGCCTTACGAGAAGCTTCTGCTGCCCGGGGCCGACCCGGCCCGCCAGCGGGTGCTGCAGAACCTTGTGCGCACCATCAGCGACAAATACCTCCTGCTCTCCCGCCGGGTAGACCTTCTGCTGCTCAAGAGCCTGCGGGCCAAGGTGTGCGCCTACCTGCTCAGTGAGGCCGAGGCGCATCACAGCCTCACCTTCACCGTCCCCTACTCCCGCATCCGGCTGGCCGACTACCTCAACTGCGACCGCAGCGCCCTCTCCCGGGAGCTGAGCCTGATGCAGCGGGACGGCCTGCTCGAGACCTATAAGAGCAGCTTCAAGCTGCTGGAACCGGATGCGCTGCGGCGCATGGTGCTGTAACAGCCTCTCCCGGAGGGAGAGCCTTATATAGAAGGAGAACTTCATCATGTCCAAACCGATTTTATGGATCGTCATTCCCTGCTACAACGAAGAACAGGTGCTGCCCATCACAGCCCCCATGTTCCTGAAAAAGATAAGCGACCTCGCCGCAGCGGGCCTTATCAGCGAGAAGAGCCGGGTGCTCTTCGTCAACGACGGTTCCCGCGACGCCACCTGGTCCCTCATCCAGAAGTTCGCCTCTGAGGATGAGCACTTCATCGGCATCTCCCAGAGCCGGAACCGCGGTCACCAGAACGCCGTGCTGGCCGGGCTGATGGAGGCGCTCCACAGCGGCAGCTGCGACATCACCATCTCCATCGACTGCGACGGTCAGGACGACATCAACGCCATGGACGAGATGGTCAAAAAGTATCTCGACGGCGCCGAGGTCGTCTACGGCGTGCGTAGCCGCCGGGACACCGACACCTTCTTCAAGCGGTTCACCGCCGAGGGCTTCTACCATGTGATGAACGCGCTGGGCGCGGACATCGTCTTCAACCACGCCGACTATCGGCTCATCAGCACCCGGGTGCTGGAGAGCTTCGCCGACTACCGCGAGGTGAACATCTTCCTGCGGGGCATGGTGCCGCTGGTGGGCTACCCCAGCGACACCGTCTACTACGAGCGCCACGAGCGTCTGGCCGGCGAGAGCCACTATCCCCTCAGCAAGATGCTGGCCCTCGCCTTCGACGGCATCACCAGCCTGTCGAACAAGCCCATCCGCCTCATCACCGGCGCAGGCATCGTGGTCAGCCTCATCAGCTTCATCGGCGTCATCTGGGCCATCGTGCAGGCCGTGCTGGGCAGCGCCGTGGCGGGCTGGGCCTCCACCATCTGCATCGTCTGCTTCATGGGCGGCGTCCAGCTGGTGTGTCTGGGCGTCATCGGCGAATACGTCGGCAAGATCTATATGGAGACCAAGGCCCGCCCCCGCTACATCATCAGCGAGCGCACATGGGCTCCCTACGAAAGGAAGTATCACGGATGAGCAAACAGAGCTGGAAAGGCAGCACCCTCCTGAACCCGGAGCCGCCGGTGCTGGTCTCCTGCGGCGGGCTGGACAAGCCCAACCTCATCACCATCGGCTGGACCGGCACCATCTGCACCCAGCCCAGCATGGTATCCATCAGCATCCGCCCCGAGCGGTACAGCCACCATCTCATCAAAGAGAGCGGCCAGTTTGCCATCAACCTGCCCACCGAGGCACTGGTGAAGTCGGTGGACTGGTGCGGCGTCAGGAGCGGCCGGGACTTCGATAAATTCGCGGCCTGCAAACTCCATTCTGCCCCCGGCTCGGTGCTGACGGACTGCCCCATCCTCGAAGAAAGTCCCGTCAACCTCGAGTGCAGGGTCACGCAGGTCATCCCGCTGGGCAGCCACGACCTCTTCCTCGCCGAAGTAGTCGCCTGCGACGTAGACGAGAGCCTGCTGGACGAGAACGGTAAGCTCTGTCTCGACAAGGCCAAGCTCATCGTCTACAGCCACGGCGAATATCTGGCCCTGGGCAAAAAGCTGGGGACCTTCGGCTACAGCGTGCGGAAGAAAAAAACACGGCGGAAATAACTTCCCCGTGCTTGACAATTCGCGTAAAACAAACTATACTAAAAATAGAAAAGGCACTGCGACAAGCGGTCAGCCTCATTCAAGAACTATGGCTCAAAAATTGAACCGTCGCCTTTGCCGAGGTGGCGGTTCAGCGTTTTTTCACGATAATGGTGATAGTAAACTCACCAATATGGAAAGTGATCCGCATTGCCTCACCCCCTTTCGGGAAGTGTAAGCCAACCGCCTGCCGTATGTGCAGTGCCTTGCCGCCAAAGCAGCAAAATCAGTATAACACAGGTTTCGACGATCTGCAATCACAAAAGCCGCAGGATGCATTGCGCATCCCGCGGCTTCGATTTTATTTCAGCAGATCACTCAGACATCTGACCGTCCGGCCATGATAGCCCGTGACCGTCTCGGCATGGAGCAGACTGCTCAGTACACTTTCCTCCACGCACTCGGCCACCGCCCGGAACAGCGGATTGATGGCGTCGTCGTGGAGCATGCCCATCGGCAGAATGGCCTTTTCGGAGTAGTGCGGCACCCGGTTGGCGGTGGTGAAGGCAATGACGATCTCTCCGGAGCCGTTTCCGCAGAAAGAGCCGGTGCGGGACAGGCCCACCAGCGCCCGGTGGCAGAGCCGCCGCAGCTGGCGCTCACTCAAGGGGATGTCCGTCGCCAGCACCGTGATGATGGAGCCCTTGTCCTCGTGGGGCGGGATGTGGGCGTCCAGCAGGCTCTGGATGGGGGTTCCTGCCACTACGAGGTCATCGAAGACGGCGTGGTTGGAGAGCACCAGCGCACCGATGGTGTACTGTTTCCCGTCCAGCTCCACCACGCGGGAGGCCGAGCCGATGCCGCCCTTCAGGCCGTGGCAGCGCATTCCCCGGCCCGCGCCCACAGCGCCCTCGGCGAAATCGGCGCGGCAGTCGGCCAGCGCGGCCCGCACATTTTCTTCTGTGACGTGGAGGCCCCGGATGTCGTTGAGGCCGCTGTCGTTGCACTCGCAGACCACCGGGTTGACGCTGCCGGTGGTCTCGCAGATGTCGGGGTTCTTATCCAGCATATACTTCACCAGCGCTGTCTCCACAGTGCCTACGCTGAGGGTATTGGTGAAGAGGATGGGCGTTTCCAGCGTCCCCAGCTCGTCGATCTGGACAAGGCCGGTGGTCTTGCCGAAGCCGTTGATGACATGGCTGGCCGCCATCACTTTATCGTGAAAAATATCGCCCTGATGGGGCAGCAGCGCGGTCACGCCGGTCTGGACGTCGCCGTCCGCCAGTGTGCAGTGGCCCACCGTCACGCCCGGCACATCGCTTATCTTGTCCAGCGGCCCGCAGGGCAGTTTGCCTACCCGGATGCCCCGGCTCTTCCATTTTGCTTCGATTCCCATAAGTATCCTCCTTGCAAAAATGCCCCCTCCTCACCAGACGGAGAGGGCTGATTTTATTCTTCCTCGTGCTCCACCTTGCTGATAGCGCCCAGGTCGTAGGGCGTGTTCTGGTAGACGTAGTAGTTCAGCCAGTTCTCATACAGCAGGTGTGCGTGAGCACGCCAGCGGAAGAGAGGCGGCTGCTCGGGGTCGTCGTTGGGGTAATAGTTCTTTGGCACCGCGATGGGCAGGCCCTTGCCGACATCCCGCTTGTACTCGGCGTCCAGCGTGTACTTGTCGTACTCCGGGTGGCCGGTGACGAAGATCTGCCGTCCATTCTCGGTGCTCATCAGGAAGGGGCCGGCCTCGTCGCTCTCGGCGAGGATGCGCAGAGCCTTGCAGTTCAGCACATCCTCCCGGCTGATGCCGGTGTGGCGGCTGTGAGGGGCGTAGAACACCTCATCGAAGCCGCGCACCAGCGGGTTCGAGGGACGGGTGACTTTGTGCTCGAAGACGCCGAACATCTTCTGGTCGAGAAGCTGCTTGCGGATGCCATAGTGGTAATAAAGCCCCGCCTGTGCGCCCCAGCAGACATGAAGGGTGGAGTAGACGTTCGTCTCGCTGAAGTCCATGATCTCGCACAGCTCCTGCCAGTAATCCACCTGTTCGAAGTCTATTTTCTCCACAGGCGCACCGGTGATGATCATGCCGTCGTAGCGGTTGTTCTTCACCTCGTCGAAGGTCTTATAAAACGCCTCGAGGTGGTCCGCAGAGACATGGGTCGCCGCATGGCTGGCCGTCTGCAGCAGGGTCATGTGGACCTGAATGGGCGTATTGGCCAGCAGGCGGGCGATCTGGGTCTCAGTGGCGATCTTGGTCGGCATGAGGTTCAGGATGAGGATCTCCAGCGGACGGATGTGCTGGGAGAGCGCCCGTTCCCGGTGCATGACGAAGACGTTTTCCTCGTAGAGAGCATCGTAGGCGGGAAGAGTCTTGGGAATGATCAGCGGCATAGCATCGTTGCTCCTTTTGACGGTTTTAGCGGGAAGTTTTTATCTGCATCCGGAGACGCTTTTTTCACGGGAAGGGGCCGAAACCGGCAGATGGCGCTGACCGTGTTTCTTATCGCAATTTTCAAAAATAGTGCCTATCGAAACGGCATATTTGCGATATGCAGTTTGCGGATGTTGCTTGTGCATTAAAAACGCAAACTGCTATAAATCTTATCCAGCGCCTGTGCAATATCGGCGATGAGGTCTTCGCTGCTCTCGAGGCCGCAGCTCATCCGCACCAGCTCAGCAGGCACACCGGCAGCGGCCAGCTGCTCGTCGTTCATCTGCCGATGGGTGCTGGAAGCCGGGTTCAGGCAGCAGGTGCGGGCATCGGCAACGTGGGTCTCAATGGCGGCAAGCTTCAGCTCCTTCATAAAGGTGCTGGCGGCTTCGCGGCCGCCGGCCAGGCCGAAGGAAACGACGCCGCAGCTGCCGTTCGGCAGATACTTCTCAGCCAGTGCATGGTAAGGGCTGGACTCGAGGCCGCAGTAGTTGACGTAAGCCACCTTGGGGTGAGCCTCAAGGAACTTTGCGACGGCCATGCCGTTGGCGCAGTGGCGCTGCATCCGGACGTGGAGGCTCTCAAGGCCGAGGTTCAGCATATAGGCGTTCATGGGGGACTGCATCGAGCCGAAGTCGCGCATGAGCTGTGCGGTGGCCTTGGTGATGAAAGCCCCCTCTTTGCCAAAGCGCTCCGCGTAGGTGATGCCATGATAGCTCTCATCGGGAGTACACAGGCCGGGGAACTTCTCGGCGTGGGCCATCCAGTCGAACTTGCCGCTGTCCACGATGGCACCGCCCAGCACAGCGCCATGGCCGTCCATGTACTTGGTGGTGGAGTGGGTCACGATGTCGGCCCCCCACTCGAAGGGGCGGCAGTTGACCGGCGTGGGGAAGGTGTTGTCCACGATGAGCGGTACGCCGTGGGCGTGTGCGGCCTTGGCGAACTTTTCAATGTCCAGCACGGTGAGGGCAGGGTTGGCGATGGTCTCGCCAAACACGACCTTGGTGTTGGGCTGGAAGGCGGCATCCAGCTCTTCCTCGCTGCACAGCGGGTCCACGAAGGTGGCGGTAATGCCCATCTTCTTCATGGTGACGGAGATGAGGTTGAAGGTGCCGCCGTAGATGGTGCTGGACGCCACGATGTGGTCGCCTGCCTCGCAGATATTGAACAGCGCAAAGAAGTTGGCAGCCTGACCGCTGGACGTCAGCATGGCGGCGGTGCCGCCTTCCAGCTCGCAGATCTTTTTCGCCACCATGTCGCAGGTGGGGTTCTGCAGGCGGGAGTAGAAGTAGCCGTCGGCCTCGAGGTCGAACAGCTTGCCCATGTCCTCGCTGGTAGCGTACTTGAACGTAGTGGACTGGATGATGGGGATCTGGCGGGGTTCGCCGTTGCCGGGGGTGTAGCCGCCCTGCACGCAGATGGTATCACGGTTCATTGCAACATACTCCTTTACTGGGTTTGTCTGTATAGCACAATTCCCCGCAGGAGCATGAGCCTCCTGCGGGGAATCGATTCGTTAAATTTTATTCCCTGCAGGAAGCAGAAACTTACTTTCTCAGCCGCTTATCGCTCCTGGTCGCCCAGAAGGTACCGACAGTCTGGAACACCTGCACCATGAGCACCAGCAGCACGACGCAGACGATCATGATATTAGTCTGGTAGCGGTAGTAGCCGTAGGACAGAGCGATCTTGCCCAGACCGCCGCCGCCGATGACGCCGGACATGGCCGAGTAGCCGAGGATGGTCGTCAAGGCAGTGGTCATGCTGGAAATGAGGCCGGGCAGACACTCGGGGATCATGACCTTGGTGATGATCTGGAAGGGAGTCGCGCCCATGCTCTGGGCAGCTTCCACGACGCCCTCGTCCAGCTCACGCAGACTGGTCTCCACCAGACGGGCCACGAAGGGGAAGGCTGCGACCACCAGCGGAACGATGGTGGCCTTGGTGCCGACGGTGGTGCCCACAATGGCACGGGTCAGCGGGAAGACGCAGATCATCAAAATCAGGAACGGCACGCTGCGCAGGATGTTGATGATGATGTTCAGGATGTGCATCAGCCAGCCCGGCAGGGGCAGGACGCCGTCCTTATCGCCAGCCACCAGCAGAACGCCCAGCGGCAGACCCAGGACCAGAGAAAATGCCGTGGAGAGGACGGTCACATAGAACGTCTCCCAAATGGCGAAGCCATAATCTGCAAAGCTCATTCTCCGGTCACCTCCTCAACGGTCACACCATTCTGGCTGCGCATATAGGCCGCAGCCTGCTTTGCCTGTTCGGTATCGCGGGGAAGTTTGAGCAGCATGGAGCCGTAGCACTGGCCGCTCAGATCGCGGGTGTCGGCGCTGAGCACAGACACGAGGATGCCCTTCTCCGCAGCAAGGCTCGCCACCAGCGGCTTTGCGGCGGACGAACCATTGAACGTAACACGGACCACGTGATCGTCGGGCGCAAAGCTCGAGAGGTCGCGGGCCGCGCTGCCGCCGTTGGGGGCGACAAGGCGCCTGGCCGCAGCCGTCTTGGGATTCGCGAAGATCTCGCGCACCTCACCCTGCTCCACGACCACGCCGCCGTCCAGAATGGCGACGGAGTCGCAGATCTCTTCCACGACGCTCATCTGGTGGGTGATGACCACCACGGTGATGCCCAGCTTCTTGTTGATGTCCTTGATGAGGGTCAGGATGGCGTGGGTCGTGTTGGGGTCCAGCGCACTGGTAGCCTCATCGCAGAGCAGGACTTTGGGGTTGGTGGCCAGCGCACGGGCAATGGCGATGCGCTGCTTCTGGCCGCCGGAGAGCTGGGCCGGGTAGGCATTGGCCTTATCGGGCAGGCCCACCATTTCCAGCAGCTCCCTGGCGCGCTTTTCGGCATCGGCCTTCTTCACGCCCGCAAGCTCCATCGGGAAGCAGATGTTCTTCAGGCAGCTGCGCTGCATCAGCAGATTGAACTGCTGGAAGATCATGGTGATGTCGCGGCGGCGCTCACGCAGGGCTGCGGGAGACAGGGTCTCCATCGCGGTGCCGTCGATGACGACACTGCCCTCGGTGGGGCGCTCCAGCAGATTGATGCAGCGCACCAGCGTGGATTTGCCCGCGCCCGACATACCGATGATGCCGTAGATGGAGCCATCGGGGATGGTCAGGTCGATGTCCTTCAGCGCATTCACCGCGCCGTCCTTCATCTGGAAGGTCTTGGAAAGGTGTTTGATCTCGATCACGATTTACTCCTTCGTTGGTAAAGCTCAGCCCACGATGGGTGCCAGGCTGTCCTGCTTGCCGCCGTAGATGCCCATGGGCTCGACGTGGATGCCGGCGACGGTCACCAGATGGGTGCCCTTCTCCTTATTGAAGTTGTCCAGATACGGCTGATGCTGGAAGTAGTTGGTGTCGCACTGGCCGTCCTCGACGATGGTGTTGGGGATCACATAGTCGTCGTACTCCTGGATGTCCAGAGTGATGCCCTTAGCGGCCAGAATGTCCTTGCAGACCTCCAGGACCTCGCAGTGGGGAGCGGGCGTAGCAGCGCAGCTGACGGTCTCGCCGTTCAGTGCATCGTAGTCGATGGAAGGGTCATAGCCATCGGTCGGGTCCTCGACGACGGAGACGACAGCGCCCTTGTAGTTCTCATCCATGAAGTCCTTGACCTGCTGGCTCTGCAGAGCGGCGACGAGGGCCTTGATCTTGGGCTCGTTCTCGTTGCCCTCCTTGCAGACCAGAACATTGACGTAAGCAGAAGAGCCGTCCTCCATTGCCAGAGCGTCGGTCATGGGGTCCAGACCAGCGGAGATGGCGTAGTTGGAGTTGATGACAGCGTAGTCCTCGTCCTGCAGGACGTTGGGGACCTGAGCAGCCTCGACCTCATCGACGGTGACGTTCAGGGGGTTCTCCTCGATGTCATTCTTGGTAGCAGTCAGGCCGGCGTCAGCCTTCAGCTTGAAGAAGCCGTTCTTCTCCAGCAGGGTCAGAGCGCGGGCCTCGTTGGTGGTGTCGTTGGGGACAGCGACCTTCACCTTGTCCAGCTTTGCCACAGCGGAAGCAGCCTCAGAAGAAGCGGCAGTGCCGGAAGCGGCAGAGCTTGCGGTGGAAGAAGAGCCGCCGCAGGCGGTCAGGGCGGCAGCAGCGGCTGCAACACCGGTAACTTTCAGAAAATCACGACGAGTAATCATAGTTTTTTCCCTCTCTATTATTGGATAGAATGTACAGCGGCGGCGCGGCACAGTCCGCGCCCGCCTTGAACGGAAGCATCAAAAAAAGCCTCCGTCCCTGCCAGCCATGCGCTGCACAAGGACGGAGGCCTGAAACTTCCGTGGTACCACCTTGGTTCACAGCATCCTCGCGGACACTGCCTCAAAACTGCGGCAGGATTTTTCTGCTTACAGCCGGACGCTTTAACGGGCGCACCCGTCGCGGACTAGTGCTCTTGCTCTTCGTCCGCGCAGCTCCGAGACCATTTTCGGCTCCCTGTTTCCTGCCCTTTTCCACCTGCCGGGCTCTCTGGTAAGGCTCATGCGAAAGCTTACTCTTCTCTTCACAGCCATTTTAGTGATATTGCGTTTATTGTACTCGCCTCGACGGGATTTGTCAACCCCCTAAAACAAACTTTTTCAGTAGGGAATTGACGCTCCTTCGCCCATGAGACAAAATATGCCCCCGCGCTGTGTGCGCGGGGGCATATTCAGAAGCTATCTATCAGCCCTGCTCCTGCTGTGCCTTCTTGGCTTCGAGAGCCAGAATGGCGTCGCGGCGGCTCAGGTTGATGCGGCCCTGCTGGTCGATGTCCGTCACCTTGACGACGATGGCATCCCCCACAGCAACAACATCCTCCACCCGCTCGACACGCTTGGTGTCCAGCTTGGAGATGTGGACGAGGCCCTCCTTGCCCGGAGCGATCTCGACGAAGGCACCGAAGTTCATCAGACGGGTGACCTTGCCCTTGTAGATGGCACCGATCTCGGGGTCTTCCACGATGGTCCTGATGGTGAAGATGGCGCGCTTTGCGTCCTCCTGGTCCACGGCGGAGACGAAGACGTGGCCGTCCTCCTGCACGTCGATCTTGCAGTTGCAGGTGGCGCAGATGTCCTGAATGACCTTGCCGCCCTTGCCGATGACATCCTTGATCTTATCGGTGGGAATCATCATGCTGAACATCTTGGGAGCCCAGCGGCTCAGCTCGCGGCGGGGCTCTGCGATGACGGGCTTGATGATCTCATCGAGGATGTACAGACGGCCCTTGCGGCACTTCTCGAAGGCCTCGGCGATAATGTCGTAGGTCAGGCCGTCGATCTTAATATCCATCTGGATGGCGGTGATGCCCTTGCGGGTGCCGCCCACCTTGAAGTCCATATCGCCGTGGAAGTCCTCGACGCCCTGAATGTCCAGCATGGTCATCCAGCGGTCGCCCTCGGTGATGAGGCCGCAGGAGATGCCGGCGACAGGAGCCTTGATGGGGACGCCTGCGTCCATCAGAGCCAGCGTGGAGCCGCAGATGGAAGCCTGAGAGGTGGAGCCGTTGGAAGAGAGGACCTCAGACACGCAGCGGATGGTGTAGGGGAACTCTTCCAGAGAGGGCAGCACAGGCAGGAGAGCGCGCTCAGCCAGTGCGCCGTGGCCGATCTCGCGGCGGCCGGGGCTGCGGGGTGCGCGGGCCTCGCCGACGGAGTACGGCGGGAAGTTGTAGTGGTGGATGTAGCGCTTGGTCTGCTCGTCGGTCAGGTCATCCATGAGCTGGTTGTCCTTGGTACCGCCGAGGGTGCAGGTGGTGAGCACCTGAGTCTGGCCGCGGGTGAACATACCGGAGCCATGCACACGGGGCAGGATGCCGACTTCTGCGGCCAGCGGGCGGATCTCGTTGATGCCGCGGCCATCCACGCGCTTGCCCTCGTCCAGCAGCCAGCGGCGGACGACGTACTTCTGCATCTTGTAGCTGACGAGGTCGAGGTCGGCCTCGGTCAGGTCGGGGTACTCCTCAGCGATCTTGTCCATGATGGGCAGCAGGGCGGCATCACGCACATTCTTGTCGTCGGTATCCATGGCGGCCTTGAAGTCGTCGAGATACTTCTCCTTGATGGCGTGGAACACGTCCATATCGAGGCCCACGACCTGAAAATCGATCTTCGGCTTGCCGCGCTCGGCCACGATGCCGTTGATGAAGGTGATGATCTTCTTGATCTCCACGTGAGCGGCCTTGATGGCGTTCAGCACGGTGTCCTCATCGACCTCATTGGCACCGGCCTCGATCATGACGATCTTGTCCATGGTGGCGGCGACGGTCAGGGCCAGGTCGCTCTTCTTGCGCTGCTCCTGAGTGGGGTTCAGGACGATCTCGCCGTCCACCAGACCCACCTGCACGCCGCCGATGGGGCCGTTCCAGGGGATCTCGGACACAGCGGTGACCAGAGAAGCGCCGATCATGCCGGCGATCTCAGGGCTGCAGTCGGGGTCCAGGCTCATGACGGTCATGGTGATGCAGACGTCGTTGCGCATCTCCTTCGGAAACAGGGGGCGCATGGGACGGTCCACGACACGGCTGGTCAGGATGGCGCGCTCGCCGGGGCGGCCCTCACGGCGCATGAAGCTGCCGGGGATGCGGCCTGCGGCGTAGAGCTTTTCCTCGTACTCCACGTTCAGGGGGAAGAAATCGACGCCCTCACGGGGCTTGGGGCTCATGACCACGTTGCACATCACGCAGGTCTCGCCGTAGCGGATGAGGGCGCTTGCGTTGGACAAGCCGCACATCTTGCCCATCTCCACCTTGAAGGGGCGGCCTGCCAGCGTAGTCTCGTAAACTTTGAAGTTGTCAAAGTTTTCTTTGCGGGAACCAAATTCGATTGCCATTTGGTTTGCCTCCTTATGTCCGTTTGATATTCCAAAAGGCTGCCCGCCGCGCATCATAGCAATAAATCCAGCGTCCGTGCCGCTTCACACAGGCGTTCGATTTACTGCTGCAACACGCGGCAGCGGCCTATTTGTTCCAGTGCCTGGGATACAAGGGAAAATCCAACATAAAAGAGCAAAGGGCAGGCACCATTTGCGGTACCTGCCCTCTGTTTTCTATTACTTACGCAGACCCAGAGTTGCGATCAGAGCACGGTAACGCTCGATGTCCTTCTTCTGGAGGTAGGCCAGCAGATTGCGGCGGCGGCCAACCATCTTCATCAGACCACGGCGGCTGTGGTGATCGTTCGGGTTCTTCTTCAGGTGCTCGTTCAGCTCGTTGATGTGAGCGGTCAGCAGAGCGACCTGGACTTCGGGAGAGCCAGTGTCCTTCTCGGTCAGAGCGACTTTGGCCATAACTTCCTGCTTGTTCATAGTAACAGTACCTCTTTATAAAATTTTTATTTGCCAGCGACACAGCAGCGGGAAAACGGTACTCCCGAGTGGGCATACTCCCAGCCCCGTATCGCGGTAACAGGGTTAGTATAACAGAAACCAACGTAAAAAGCAAGAAAAATTTTTACAGATCCGCAAAAATAAGGATGTTGTTTTCCCGTCAAATCATGTTATAATCTGTCTATTGTAATAAAGAGGTAGATCGAATGACACATTGCTTTTCCCGCCGCAGCTTCCTCAAAGGAAGCGCAGCCGCAGCGGTTCTTTCAAGCCCGCTCCTCCCGGCTGATGCGGCTTTTTCTGAAGCCGAAAACGGCCTGTTCTCCCCTGTCTCTGCTCTTTGCCAGACCCAGTACGGCCCGGTGAAGGGCAGAGAGGGCGAAAACGGCCTGCTCTGCTGGTACGGCATTCCCTACGGCGCTGCCCCCACGGGCGAAAGCCGCTGGATAGCGCCGCTGGAGCCCGCCCGCCGGCTCACTGTGCGGGACTGCACCAGCCCCGCCCCGGCGGCCTACCAGTACACCACCTTTCCCCTCGGCACCGAGGACTGCCTGACGCTGGACATTTATTCTTCCGCCGAGGCCAAAAAGCGGCCCGTCCTCGTCTATCTGCACGGCAGCGCCGCCACAGGCTCATCTCTCGAGCTGCCCGGCAGCGAACTCGTGCGGGACGCGGGCTGCGTCTTTGTCGCCCTCAACTACCGGCTGGGGCTGTTCGGGTGGAACTGCCTGCCCGCCCTCACTGCCGACCCGGACGCCACCGGAAACTTTGCCCTGCTGGACATCGCCCGGGCGCTGGATTGGGTGCGGGACAACATCCGCCGCTTCGGCGGCGACGCCGACAACATCACCCTCTGCGGCTTCTCTGACGGCGGGCGGATGGCAGCGGCCCTTGCGGGCAGTCCGCTCTTCCGCGGACGCTTCCAGAAGGCCGTTGCCATCTCCGGCGGGCTGTCCCTCGCCGACCCGGACGCCGCCGCCCAGAAGCTGGCCGAAAATTTCGCGCCGCTGGCCGTGGAAGACGGGCGGTTCGCTGACACGGCTTCCGCCGCCGAATGGCTGCTGACGCCGGGGGCGGACGTCCGGGAATGGCTCTGCGGCCTCGAACCGGCCCGCATTGCCGCCCTCGGCAAACCAGCCATCCTCTACGCAGACGATGTGGTGCTCTCCCGGGACACACGGAGTGCTGTCCCCCTCCTGCTGCTCAGCAGCGCCACCGAATTCAGCGGCTTTGTCCGGGACGACCTGCGGCCCGCTTCCAGCGCGGCCCGGGCCTATGCCGTAAAATACGGCTCAGCCCTCTGCCGCTGGAGCAGCACCGAAGCTGTCGCCGAAGCGCTGGGCGGCAGTGCTCCGGTCTGGCTTGGACTCATCGACTACGGCGGGGCCGACAGTCAGACGGCTGTCCCGGGCCTCGGCTCCTTCCACGGCCTGCCGCTGGCGCTCTTCTCGTCCGAAAGCAGCTATTCTGCCTGTGCTGATTTGTCTTCAGCAGGTGCGCAGGCCCTTTCGGCCCGGCTGAAGCAGGCGCTTGCCGGTTTCATGACCAGCGGTTCCCCGGGCTGGAACGCCTGGACGCCGCAAGACCGCGACGCCCTCCACTTCGATGCCGACAGCGAAACAGCCTGCATCACCCTCAGCTCCTACCCGGATACCCAGAAAAGTATCCGCGCCGCCATGGCCGCAGACACATCCCTCTCCGCCGCCGAAAAGGAAACGGTGGAGCACCTCTATTTTTCCGGTCTCTCCTTCTGACGAAGCAAGAACGCACCTCACCGATGGCTTTCATCGGTGAGGTGCGTTCTTGTTTTATTCAGCGGCTGATGCCGCCCACAGCCTTTTTGATCTCGGCTTTGTTCTGATACATCGCAGCATCGGCCTCCATGAACAGCTCGTCCGCCGTCATGGTGCGGCCTGCCTGCATGGCATAGCCCACTGCGATGGAGACGGGATACTCTTCCTTCGCATCCCACTCCGCGCACAGCCGCCGGAGCGTTTCGACTGCTGCCTTCACAGCCTCCTCATCCGTCGCAGCCGCAATGACCACGAACTCGTCGCCGCCGATGCGGAAGCAGTCCTCGGCCCGGTAAAAGGCCTCCCGGATGCAGCGGGCCGCACAGCAGAGCAGTTCGTCACCGGCACGGTGGCCGTATTGGTCGTTGGTCTGCTTGAGCCAGTTGACGTCCATAACGATGTAGGTCCAGTCCGTGCGCTCGGGCCAGCGGGACTTCATATACTTGAAGGCCGTATAGTTGAAAAGCCCGGTCAGCGAGTCGGCGTAGGCCAGCTTCTTGTAGTTTTCCAGCTGGGCCTGTTCGTTGATGGCCTGCCGGATGCGGTGGAGCACGATGCGGCCCAGCATCACCAGAAATCCCAGCAGACCGGCGCAGTAGCACACGGCGTAAGTCCGGCCCCGGTAGCCGCTGTAGAAGGTCGCCAGCGCAAGCAGAGCACCCGCTGCCAGCACGCCGAAAGCCAGCAGGATGTTCCTCACCTCGCCGCTGTGGTTCTTTTTATAGGAGACCACGAGGGTATGGAATGCTGCCAGAATGCTGGCAATGACGGTGATATGAATGGGCATGAGCAGCCACAACATGGGCTGTCCGGCCAGCAGCCAACCCGCAGCATCTGCTGCCAGCAGTACCAGCATAGCCATCTGCGGGAGGCGGATGAGCCAGCCATCATTCCTTATGGTACAGCGGACGAATTCCAGCGTGAAAGGCGCTGTGAGGCTGAAGGTGACCAGCGAGACGAACACGACGAGATTCGCCCTGTCCGTCACCAGTGTCAGCAGCTCGGAATCCGTCAGTATCCAGATGCCGGCGTCCAGCATCAGCCCGATCAGCACCCGGGTCTGATGGCGGACCTCCGGAGTGAAGATGCTGTGCATCGTCACCATCAGAACGCCAAGCTCCACGGCGCAGAGGACGCAGAGCAGGAAGAACATCAGTGCATAAAGGCTGCGCCTGAAGTAATAGCCGCTCAGCTTCGTCTGGGTGGCCAGCACCGGCCCCCTGCTCAGCATTGCTCTGAGGGCCGACGGCTCCGCACAGCGGAGCACCAGCGTCTTTCCGGCCGCGCCCTCCGGCAGAGCGGCAAAGAGCCGCATCTCTGCCGGGCCGCTGCCCGGGTCGTAGGTATAGAACGCCGTCTCCTGACCGTCCGCCGCCCGCAGCCCGAGGCTGAACTTCTGCTTCGTGCTGCGGATGCTCAGCATCAGGCTTTCCCCCATGCTTTCCGGAATGTCATACACGGCCTGCTGGTCTGTTTCCAGCGTCCAGCTGTCGTTCATTTCCTGCAGACTGCCCTGCACCAGTGTGCGGTGGGGGTCTTCCTGCACACGGCAGGAGTCCGCCACCCCCAGAAGGACCAGCACCGCCACCAGCCAGATCAGGATGCGCAGGCACCATTTCTGTTTTGTTTTTTTCATAAAGCTCGCTCCGCAAAGTATTCCTGCGCGCGCTGGGCTGCGTGGTCGATGCACGCGCGCAGCTCATCCAGCGTGTCGAACTTTTTGCTGGGGCTGAGGTAGGCGTGGAACTCCACCACCGGGTCGGTGCCGTAAAGGTCGCCGGTAAAGCCCGGGATGAAGGTCTCGCAGGTCACCTTGCTCTCGTCGCTGTTGACGGTGGGCCGGGTGCCAAGGCCGGTGGCCGAGGGGTACCACCTGTCTCCTATTCTGGTGCGGGTGATATAGATGCCGTACCGGGGCAGCTGGAAGCCCTGCGGGTAGAGCTGGTTGATGGTCGGCACGCCCAGCGTCCGGCCAAGGCCCGCCCCGTGATGCACCGTGAAGCGGATGGCGTAGGGCATCCCCAGCATGGCATTGGCCGCCGGGATGTCACCGCCCTCCAGCGCGGTGCGGATGCGGGTGGAGGAAACAGGCTTCTCCTCAAACTGCGCCATCGGCAGGACGACGACCTCCACGCCCAGCGGCGCGCAGAGCTGACGCAACAGCTCCGGTGTGCCTGCCGCCCTGGCCCCGAAGGTGAAGTTCTCGCCGCAGAACAGCGCCCGGGCGTTGCAGTCCCGGATGATGCCCAGCACGAACTGCTCCGGCGTCATGGCCTTGATCTCCTCGAAATCGGGGCAGAGATAGTGCTCCACGCCGAGGCTGGCGATGAGGGCGTGCTTGTCCTCGGTGGAGAGCAGGCGCTTGCCCTTCATCCTGTTTTCGGTGGGCAGGCGGAAGGTGAACACCGCCGGTGCCGCGCCGTGGGCCCTGGCCCACTCCACTGCGCCATTGATGACCGCGCGGTGGCCGATGTGGATGCCGTCAAAAAAGCCCATTGCCACAGCAGAGCCGTGGGCACCGCCCAGCGCAAGCGGCGCAAGCTGTGAATAGATCTGCATGAATGTTCTTTAATTCCTCTCTACAAAGAGTTTTTCGACCTTGAGCACGCCGCCGGTGATGTTCGCAAGACCCAGGAACCGGCCCTCGGCATTGCGGACACGGTAGCGGCCGTCTGCCGCCGGATAGCGGCTGGTGGGGCAGCCGTTGTACAGGTGCTGCTCCACCCTTGGCTCTGCCACCAGCAGAGGCAGGCTCTCAAACACGCTCTCCACCGGCAGCATCAAAGCCTGCAGTGCCTCGGGGCCTGCGTCCTTTGCCGCCTGTATCTCTTCCAGCGTGTGGGCGTCGGCCTCGGTGTAGACACCCGCCGTCGTGCGGCGCAGAGCGCTCATGGTGCCTTTCTGGCCCATAGCGGCGGCAATGTCCTCCAACAGGGTGCGGATATACGTCCCCTTGGAGCAGCGGACGGTGAGGACGTATTCGTTCTCCGCCGGGCTGCCGCCGTACCGGATGTCCAGTATCTCGATGGAGCGGGCCTTCCGCTCCACCGTGACGCCCTCGCGGGCCAGCTTATAAAGGGGCTGGCCGTTGATCTTGACCGCCGAGTACATGGGCGGCGTCTGCATCTGAGGGCCGAGGAACCGGGGCAGAACGGCCAGCAGCTCGGCCTCCCCCGCCGTCACCGGGGCCGTTTCCAGCACAGTGCCGGTGATGTCGCCGGTGTCGGTCTGCATCCCCAGCCGCAGCCGGGCGCAGTAGGTCTTGGTGTGGTCGAGCTGAAGGTCCACGGCCTTGCTGGCCCCGCCGCAGAACACCGGCAGAACGCCGGTGGCCATGGGGTCCAGCGTACCGCTGTGGCCCAGCTTGCGGGTGCCGAGGATGCCGCGCAGCTTGGCGATGACGTCAAAGCTGGTCCACTCCATCGGCTTATCTACGATAAGGATGCCCTGCATCAGCTTTCCTCCTGCGTCTCGGGGCGGTCGAGTTCCGCCTCCACCTCGGCCAGAATGGCGCTCTTGGCGTTGTCGAGGTTGCCCAGCAGCTCACAGCCCGCTGCGCGGGTGTGGCCGCCGCCGCCCAGACGCCGTGCGATGGCGCAGGCGTCCACGCCCTTGGCGGCGCGCACGCTGATGCGGTAGCTGCCGCCGGGCTGCTGACGGAGCAGCAGGCCCACTTTGACCCCCTCGATGCTGATGGGCAGGCTGGTCAGCTCTTCCAGGTCAGCCGGGTCCACGCCGCTCTGCTCTATCTCGTCCCGGGTCAGATACATCAGGGCGCAGCGGCCCTCAAGATGATATTCCAGATGGTTGCGGGCGATACGCTCCGCCTCCATCCGCTCCCGGGGCTTGGTGTCGAAGAGCAGGGTGTTCAGCTCCTCCACCTGCGCACCGGCCAGAATGAGCTTTGCAGCCACGAGGTGGGTGTTGGCAGTGGTGGAAGAGAACCGGAAGCAGCCGGTGTCCGTAGCGAGGCCGGTGTAGAGGCAGTTGGCGATGAGGGGGGTGATCTCCACGCCCATCTCGCTGATGACCTCATACAGAAGCTCTGCCGCTGCGGCCGCGTTGCCGTCCAGCAGGGTGAAATCCGCATAGCCGCTGTTGCCCGCGTGGTGGTCGATGCAGAGATCGATATGGCGGGTATACTGCGGCATGCCGTTGTTTTCGCCAAAGAGCTGCACGCTGGCAACATCCACGGCCACAACGGTCTTGGGCTCAAACTCGCCCCGGAACGGCACCGGTGCGGTAAAGCTGTAGCGGGAAGGCACTGCATCGGAGCAGAGGACGGCTGCCGTCTTGCCCAGCGCCTTGAGCGCGTGGCAGAGGGCGCTGCCGCAGCCGATGGTGTCGCCGTCCGGGTTTTTATGACACAGGATCAGAATGTTGTCCGCAGCACAGAGGCGCTCGGCCATCTGCTGCACATTGAGCTGTTCTGTCATTTGATGGTTCCATCCTTTCCGCAGCGCTGGATTTATTCCTCGGTCTCGGCGGGCTGGGAGTCCTCCGCGTCGCCGTTCACATTCAGCGTGCGGAGCAGCTCGTTGATGTGGGCTGCATAGGCGGCACCGTCGTCCTCCACAAAGATGAAGCGGGGTGCCTTGCGGATGTGCATTTTCTTGCTCACTTCGGTGCGCACATGGCCTGCGGCGCGGTTCAGGGCCTCGATGGCGGGCTTGGGGCCGTCCTCACGGCCCATCACGCTCACATAGACCTTCGCCACGTCCAGGTCGGGCGTCACATCCAGCCGGGTGACGGTCAGCAGACCGCCCTCCAGCCGCGGGTCTTTCAGCCGTCCGATGATGGCGATGAGCTCACGCTTCATGTCCTGCGCCAGACGGCCCATATTTTTCTGAGACATAGTTTCTCCTCTGAAATGAACCTCTCCGTCATTGCTTCGCAATGCCACTGCCCGGGTTGCGGCACCCAGCATACGCAGCGCTTCGCTTGCGTCTTGCTGGCCGCGGCCCCAACAGCAACTCCCTGTTTCCGCCACTGGCGGCGGTCGTTGCTGTTGCTCCTATCGAGGAGAGGCCTTGGCATTTCGTAAAGCTTTTTCTCTTCACCAGAGGCTCCCCTCGGTAGGGAAGCTGTCTGCGAAGCAGACTGAGAGGTTATTCTCTTAGTCGCGGTATTCTTCCATCTTGAAGGCCTCGTAGACGTCGCCTTCCTTGACGTCGGCAAACTTTGCCAGAGTGACGCCGCACTCGTAGCCCTCGGCCACTTCCTTGGCGTCGTCCTTGAAACGCTTCAGAGATGCGATCTCGTCCTCCGTGATGACGATGCCGTCACGGACGACACGCACCTTGCTGTCGCGGGTGATCTTGCCGCTGGTGACACGGCAGCCTGCGACGGTGCCGACGTTGGAGATCTTGTAGACCTGACGGACCTGCAGCTCGCCCAGAGACACCTCGCGGAACTTGGGAGCCAGCATACCCTTCATAGCGTCGGTGACGTCGTTGATGGCGTCATAGATGACGCGGTACATACGCATCTCGACCTTGGTGGCAGCGGCCTCTTCCTTCGCCACGTTGTCGGGGCGGACGTTGAAGCCGATGATGATGGCGTTGGATGCGTCGGCCAGGTCAACGTCGGACTTGCTGATGGCGCCGACACCGGCGTGGATGACGCGGACGCGGACCTCGTCGTTGGAGATCTTCTCGAGGCTCTGCTTGACAGCCTCGGCGGAGCCCTGGACGTCAGCCTTGACGACGATGGCCAGCTCCTTCATATCGTTCTGAGCCATCTGGCTGAACAGGTTATCCAGCGTGACCTTCTGGAAGGCGGAGAACTGCTTCTCCTTGGCGGCAGCGATGCGCTGCTCGGCCAGCTCACGGGCCAGACGCTCGTCCTCGACGGCCTCGAACAGGTCGCCGGCCTCAGGCACAGCGGTCAGACCGGTGATCTCCACAGGGGTGGAGGGGCCGGCGTCGTTCAGCAGAATGCCCTTGTCGCTGCGCATGGTACGCACACGGCCCACGGCGGTACCGGCGATGATGACATCGCCGGAGTGGAGGGTGCCGTTCTGCACCAGAATGGTAGCGATGGGGCCCTGACCCTTGTCCAGACGGGCCTCGACGACAGCGCCCTTGGCACGGCGGTTGGGGTTGGCCTTCAGCTCCATGACCTCGGCTTCCAGAGCGATGCGCTCCAGCAGGTCGTTGATGCCCATGCCGGTCAGAGCAGAGACGGGGATGCAGGCGACATCGCCGCCCCAGTCCTCGGTGATGATGCCGTACTTGGTCAGGCCCTCCATCACGCGCTCGGGGTTGGCGGTGGGCTTATCCATCTTGTTCATGGCCACGATGAGCTTGACGTTGGCGGCCTTGGCGTGGTTGATGGACTCGACCGTCTGGGGCATGATGCCGTCATCGGCGGCGACGACCAGAACTGCAATATCGGTCATGTTGGCACCGCGGGCGCGCATGGAGGTGAACGCCTCGTGGCCCGGGGTATCCAGGAAGGTGATGAGGCTGTCGTTGACCTTGACCTGATATGCGCCGATGGCCTGAGTGATGCCGCCGGCCTCGCCTGCGGTGACGTTGGTCTTGCGGATAGCGTCCAGGATACTGGTCTTGCCGTGGTCAACGTGGCCCATGACGCAGACGACCGGGGGACGGGTGACGAGATCGTCCTGAGAATCCTCCTCCTGGGTGAACAGGCGCTCCTCGATGGTGACGTGGACTTCCTTCTCGACCTTGGCGTGGAACTCCTCGGCCACCAGAGCGGCGGTATCGAAATCGATGATGTCATTGATGGCGTGCATCTCGCCCATCTGCATGAACTTGGCGATGACCTTGCCGGCCTGCTGCTTCAGGCGGGCAGCCAGCTCACCGACGGTGATCTCATCGGGGATGAGGACCTTCAGCTGCGCATTGCGGGCCTTTTCCAGCTGGATGCGCTGCAGACGCTCGAACTCGGTCTCGCGCTTGCCCTTCTGGAACTGCTGGCGCTGGCGCTGGCCGCGCTGGGTGAACTTCTGCTTGTTGCCCTGAGGGGTGGGCTTGCGGCGGTTCTCGGTGTTCTTGGTGGAAGCCAGATCGTCGTAACGGGCGTCGAAGCGGTCCACGTTCATATCGACGGTGCGGGTATCGACGGTGACCTGATTGTCCTCGCGGCGGACAGAGACGGACTGAGCGGAAGCAGCCGTAGCCTTTGCGCCGGTCTCACGGGCCAGCTCGCTCAGGGAGACGGTCTTCTCCTCGCGCTTCCTGTGCTGCTCGTTCTTCTTGTTGCTTTGCTTGGCAGCGGGCTTTGCCTCGGCCATTGCGGGCTCAGCCTTGGGAGCCTCGGGCTTCTTTTCGGCCTTGGGCTCCGCCTTCTTTTCGGCGGGCTTCGGCTCAGCCTTGGGGGCCTTGGCGCTGTTCAAAAACTCGTCCAGGCTCTTGACGCTGTTGTCCTTGCTGAACTTCTCCAGCAGGTAGTTCAGCTCGTTCTCCTCCAGAGTGGAGCTGTTCTTCTTGCCGGTGCTGCCCATGGCGTTCAGCTCGTCGAGGACCTTCTTGGCAGAGATGCTCAGGTCCTTTGCAAAATCGCTCACTTTATATTTTACGGTCATTCGCTCATATCCTCCTCAGTTTGAATTGCTCCGCACGCCGTCAGCCGGTCAAAGCAGAGCTTGGCGAGGTTGCGGTCGGTGACGGCATAAATGGCCACCGGTTTGCGGCTGATGTCAGCCAGCTTATCCTGTGTCAGCGGCATGGGGATGACGTCCACCATATCGCCCACAGCGTAGTTGAGCCGCTGCACGGTCTTGGGGCTGGCGTCGGACGCAGTCATCACGAGCCATGCCTTGCCCTTGACGACGGCGTCTTCCACCGCGTCAAAGCCCATGGTCAGAGCGCCCGCCTTGCGGCAGAGGCTCACGGCCTGGAACAGGGCCTCATTCGGCTCAAGGGCCGGTTTTGCGGGGGCGTTATGCTTCTTTGCCATCGCGGTCGGCCTCCTTTTCTGCTTCCACACCGGCCAGCTGCTGGGCCAGTGCATCGTATACCTCGGCGGGGACCGGCTGCTCAAAGCAGCGCTCCAGCGCCTTCTTCTTTTTTGCCTTTGCAAGGCAGGCGGCATCCGGGCAGAGGTAAGCACCGCGGCCGGGCTTCTTGCCCACGGGGTCGATGCTGATCTCTCCGCTGGGTGCGCGCACCACACGCACCAGTTCCTTCTTGGGGCGGCTGGTCAGGCAGCCGATGCACTGGCGGGCAGGGATCTTCTTTTGTGCCATCCGGTTTTCCCTCCTTCGGCAGGTGTTCCGCGCTTATTCTGCGGCGGTGTCTTCGGTCTTCTCAGCCTCGGCAGCCTTCGGCTCTTCCTCGCCGTAGTAGCCGCTCTCGGGGCGGATGTCGATATTGTAACCGGTCAGGCGGGCGCACAGACGGGCGTTCTGGCCCTTGTTGCCGATGGCAAGGCTCAGCTGCTGGTCCGGCACGGTCACGCGGCAGGAGCGGGTCTCGCCGGGCAGCAGCTCGACCTTGACCACCTTTGCGGGGCTGAGAGCTGCGGAGATGAACTCGGAGATGTCCTCGCTCCACTTCACGATGTCGATCTTCTCGCCGCCCAGCTTCTCGACGACAGCGGCCACACGGTCGCCGTGGGGGCCGATGCAGGCAGAGACGGGGTTGACGTTGGCGTCCTTGGACCAGACAGCCATCTTGGTGCGGGCGCCGGCCTCGCGGCTGATGGCCTTGACCTCGACGGTGCCGTCGTAGATCTCAGGCACTTCCAGCTCGAACAGGCGCTTGACGAGGCCGGGGTGGGTGCGGCTGATCATGACGCGGGGGCCGCGCTCGCTTGCCACGACATCCACGATGTAGACCTGCAGCATCTGGCCCTCGGTGTAGACCTCGCCGGGGACCTGCTCGTTGCGGGGCAGGATGGCCTCGCCGCCCTTGCCCAGGTCGAGGGCAACGATGCCCTTCTCGGGGTCAACGCGGGTGACGGTAGCCTGCACGATGTCGTGGGCGCGGGACTGGATCTCGCTCAGCTGCTGGCTGCGCTCGGCCTCGCGGATGCCCTGACGGATGACGTGCTTTGCGGTCTGGGCGGCGATGCGGCCAAAGTCCTTGGTCTTGAGGGGGGTCACGACGCGGTCGCCCACCTGATAGCTCTTGCGGATGTGCTGAGCCTCGGTGATGCCGATCTCGCTGTGCTCGTCGTACCAGTCCTCATCGGCCACGACGTCCTGGATGAGGGCGACGTTGAACTTGCCGGTGCTGGGGTCGATCTCGACCATGACGTGGTCGTCCTCGACCTCGTAGTTCTTCTTCACGGCGATGACGATCGCAGCCTTGATCTTTTCGATCAGGTACTCCGCGGTGATGCCGCGCTCGTGCTCCAGCATGGAGAGAGCTTCAAAAAATTCGTTGTTCGCTGCTGCCATTTTTCGGGTTCCTCCTAGTTTATAATGGTATCTTTTCTCAATTCATCTTTGGCTCTCCCTCTGGGAGAGCTGGCGCGGAACGCGCCTGAGAGGGTTATCCTTAATCAAACAGATGTTCGTCATCACAGAGATGGACGCCGGATGCGGCGTTCACCTCAAAGCTCACCGGGCCGTTCTCCGTCTCGACCGTGACGGTGCTGCCCTCGCGGCCTTTCAGGATGCCGGCAAACTCGCGCACGCCGTCGGCGGTGGGGCGGATGAGCTTGACGCCGATCTTCTCGCCCTTGAGTGCCTCGTAGTGCTCCGGGCGGGTCAGCTTGCGGCCAAGGCCGGGGCTGCCCACCTCGAGATAATAGCTCTGGTCGATGGGGTCTGCCTCATCGAGGATGGGGTCCAGCGCGTGGGATACTTCGGCACAGGTGTCGGTGTCCATGGTGCCGTCCCTGTCGATGAGCACACGGAGATACCAGTCCGGCCCTTCCTTCTCAAAGACCACATCCCACAGGCGCAGGCCCATGCCCTCCACGACGGGGCGGACAAGCGCTTCGACTCTCTGGGCGGTGTTGCCGCCAGACTGCTTCGCCATAAAAACCTCCAAACAAACAAGAAAAGCGGACCTTGCGGCCCACTTTCCAATAAAACTATAGCGTACTACTAGAATATAGCATACTCTTGCGGATTATGCAAGCTTTTTCGTGAAAAAACCTCTTCTCACAGCACCCAGACGCCGTCGCGGAACAGCTCCACGGTGCGGCCGTCGCGGCACTTGCCGGTGATATGGCTGTCCTCGGCGCCCACCATGACGTCCTCGTGGATGGCGGACTGGTTCATGCCCCGGGCCAGCAGCTCGTCCTTGCTCAGGCGGGTGCCGTTCTCGGTGGTGCCGGGATAGCTGGCGCCAAAGGCGATGTGGCAGGCGGCGTTCTCATCGAAGAGGGTGCTGTAGAACAGCGCGCCGCTGCGGTTGATGGGGCTGGACGCCGGAACCAGCGCCACTTCGCCGATGCTCCGTGCGCCCTCGTCGGTGTCCAGAAGCTGGCCCAGAAGCTCCGCGCCCTCGTCCGCGCCGTGCTCCACGACCCGGCCATCCTTGAAGGTGACATGGAAGCCCTTGATGAGCTGGCCGTTGAAGACGTAGGGCTTGGTGCCGTAGACGATGCCGTTCACCTTGTCCTTGTGGGGGGCGGTGAAGACCTCCTCGGTGGGGATGTTGGGCAGGAAGACCACGCCCTTTTCGCTGACGCTGGCGGCACTCTCCCAGATGGCCTTGTCGGCGATGCCGACGGTCAGGTCGGTGCCGTTGCCGCTCTCGAAGTGGACGCTCTCGAGGTCGAGGGCGTTCATCTTGTCCTTCAGGCTGGTCAGACGGTCGAGGTGGGCCTTCCACTCGCTGACGGGGTCGCCGCCCGTCACCCGGCAGACGTCGAAGATGAGCTGCCAGAGCTTCTCGATGGCGGCAGCCTCGTCCAGCTCCGGGAAGATCTTCTTCGCCCACGGGGCGCTGGGCATGGCGGCGATGGACCACTGGACGCGGTCGTTCATGGTGTACTCCCGCCACGGAGCCATGAACCTGCGCTGCGCGGCGTTCACACGGCTGATCTTCGCGCCGTCCAGACCGGCGTAGACCTCGGGGTCGTCGGCGAGGAGGTGGAGGACGCAGACGCCGCCCTCGCTCTCGGCGTAGTCCAGATAGCGGCGCAGCTGATAAGACTTGAAGTCGGTCAGGGCTTCCTCGCTGCCCAGCTCCATCCGGCTGCGAGAAACGTCGTTGTCGCTCCAGTTCACCAGCACGTCACGGGCACCGGCCTCGTAGGCACTGCGCACGCACAGCCGGGCCAGCGGGGCGGCCTCGAGGCAGCAGTTGATGACAAGGGTCTGGCCCGGCTGGGGGTTGACGCCCACACGGACGATGAAATCGGCGTATTTTTTCAGAAGAAGAGTAAAGTTTTCCACAGAATATCCTTTCTGCCGTGCAAACCACGGCGGTGCATTTTCTATCTGACAGTATAACCGCTCCCGGGCGAATTGTCCACCCGATAAAAACAAAACAGAT
>ENA-OWOD01000044-OWOD01000044.1-gut-metagenome-genome-assembly--contig:-NODE-44-length-105505-cov-6.016428_pt1 | contig 105505 bp, 96 predicted proteins | sample MGYA00248256_ERZ651792 | MGnify/ENA primary metagenome ERZ651792 (study PRJEB26908, sample SAMEA4031714) | gut metagenome | biome: gut; feature: normal infant; material: stool | place: China | collected...
GCCGTTGTTCCGTGTCAGTGGTGGCGCATTATAGGGAGTTATTCCGGCCTGACAAGAGGAAATTTAAAATAATTTTCTGACCGCGCAACATTCAACCAAATCAATCTAAAACTGCCAGTTTTTCGAGCGTTTCGAAGCCGTAACGCTGTAAAACGGGCAATAATTGTTCAGCTTCTGGCGTCATTGCCATACAAAATGCAATATTCGCATCGGCAGATTTTGCATCCGGGGCTTCATGTTCTAACAGCCAGGCCGTTCGGCGAGCAATCGCTGCGCCAGAATCCACCAGCCGGGTTCCCTCTGGCAGCACCTGTAACAGTTCTTCTTGTAGTAGAGGGAAATGGGTACACCCCAGTACAACGGTATCTGGCGGCTCTTTCATTCTTAACCACGGGCGTAGGATACGTTTTAGCGCATCCAGAGAAACATCTTCGCCATGCAGCTTCGCTTCAGCCAACTCAACCATCTCTGCCGAGCCCAGCATTTCTATCTGGCATTCATTAGCGAAACGCGCGATCAGCTCATGAGTATAAGAACGTTTAACAGTTCCGCGGGTTGCCAGTAATCCGACAATGCCATTTGCCGTCAGACGTGCAGCAGGTTTAATCGCCGGCACGACACCAACAACCGGGAAGTCGAACTTTTCGCGTAATGCAGGAAGTGAAACGGTACTGGCGGTGTTGCAAGCGACCACAGCCAGCGCAAGGGGATAACGTTCTTGCACTGCGGTGACAATTTCCACCACTCGCTCAACAATAAACACTTCGCTTTTTTCGCCATACGGGAAAGCGACGTTATCGAAAGCATAAATGTAATGGAGATCCGGTAAGAGATGCCGGATCTCGTCATAGACCGACAACCCACCGACGCCGGAGTCAAACACCAGCACGGTGGGACGTGGTTCAGAAGGTGTAGCTGCCAGACAAGGTGTATTCCCGTCCTGCAGTTTGGTAGCCATAGACTGTCTCATAATCTTTGTCGAACAGGTTGGCTATTTTACCACGAACTGTCAGGTGAGAGGTGACCGGATACGCAACCGCAAGATCCCACAAGCTCACACCGCCCATTTTAACGGTTTGATAAGGATAAGAGGAGTAATCCTTATCATAGCGAGTGCCTAAATACTGATAAGTAATCCCCCAGTCGAAGTCATACAACTGCCAGTCGAGCTGGTATTTCACCTGCTGTTTAGCACGGCGTAACAACGGCGTGTCAGTAATCGCATTGCGCGCATCAACATAATCATAACTCACAGTATGCGTCAGTGGTCCGGTATCAAAATTGGCGGTCGCCTCGACACCCTTAATCCGCGCTTTCCCTTCGTTGTAATATTTCAGGGTGTGATCATCATAATCGATCAAGTCACTGACATCGTTACGATATCCGGAAATACGCCAGTTAACCCCAGCAGTTAAGCCTTCAAACGCGCCTTCCCATTGTTTGCTTTTCTCAGGATTCAGATTCGGATTACCGTAGGAGCCGTACAGTTGCCCAAGATTTGGTGCCTTATAAGATGTTCCGTAGGAAGCAATAAAGCGATAACCTTCGATGAACTCCCAACCGGCGCTGGTTTGCCAGGTACCATGACGACCAAACTGAGAATTATCGTCGCTGCGTCCTGCGCCTTCAAAAGTAAAATCGCCGACTTGTTGCAGCCCAGTCAGATAGATGCCGGTATTACGTTGATCATATCCATCCTCAACATAAGCTGTGCCCGGTGCCGTGCTCTGCTTCTGCCAGTCAACACCCGCACCAATATTACCGTGGCCAATGATGATGTTGTTTGCCCACTGGACGGTGTACTGTTTCATCTCATCGAGCGTCGCGGATGAATCATAACGACCATAATGCGGATCGTAGTTGTAATCTTTGCTATGGCTGTAGCTGGTAATCAGTTGTGATTTAATCAGTTCGCCGTTATAGCGCAGTCCGGCATCCCAACTTTGGCTATAGAGTTTACGGGTATCGACCAGTGGCAAGCCGGGAGAATAATATGCGTCATAATTGGTACGATTATCATAGCCATAGCCGCGCACAAAGCCGCTCCAGACATCAGTAAAATTATGCTCCAGCGCGCCATAAAGCGTTTTACTTAAAAAACCATCGTTATCTGGCTGCGCTTGCGTTCCGGTATTACCATAGGCGACAACATCATAACCATGAGTATGGGCATAATCGCCCAACAGCGTTACCCGTGTCTTATCCCCCAGTTGTTGCTGTGTAGAAACATCATAGTTCTGATAACTATTGCTTCCCCACCCTGCTGAAATTTCCGTTCCGGGGTGATCGCGCGTCGTGATGATATTCACGACCCCGCCTATTGCATCTGAACCATAAACAGCGGAGCGCGGCCCACGGATATATTCAACACGCTGGACAAGCGCAATAGGGAACTGACTAAGATCAGCAGAACCACTCACCCCCGCCAAATTCAGGCGGACGCCATCAATTAATACCAACACATGACTGGCATTTGTACCGCGAATAAAAATAGATGAGAGCTGACCTGAACCGCCGTTTTGGGTGATATCCACGCCCGGAAGACGGCGCAGCACATCATTGACCGAGGTCGACTGCCAGCGGTCGATATCCTGACGCGTCACAACAGTAGTTGGCGCAAGCACAGTGCTGCGCGGTTGTTCAAAACGGTTAGCAGTAACGACGAGAGTATCCGGGCTGGTATCCTGTGCCCAAGCGGAAAATGCCGTGACGGAACACGCCGTCAGCAGCGAAGCTTTTTTAATCATTGTAAAGCATCCACAATAGAAGAAGGATGCCGCAGGTTTCATCAATATTACGCGATGATGAGAACCAGATGCGACGTTGGCCGGCAGGTCTTCGGGCTTGGAGGGGTATCTAAGATACTAAGAGATGATGACTTCCCACCGGATGGCAGTGTCCGCATAACGCAATCATCGCACCTTTCCTTACCGCTGCGCGTCAGCTCCAGATTCGCACTGGATTCCCTATTAACTCACAGGACCGGCAAGTGGATGCTACAGGTTGTAACAAGTTACTGTCCAGACGTAGCTCACAAATAGGAATTCATCAAGATCTGGACATCTGATGAGCAATCCCTACAATCGCCGCGTACTTTAATTTTTCAGGATACATCATGACCCCCGAACACCTTCCAACAGAACAGTATGAAGCGCAGTTAGCCGAAAAAGTGGTACGTTTGCAAAGTATGATGGCACCGTTTTCTGACCTGGTTCCGGAAGTGTTTCGCTCGCCGGTCAGTCATTATCGGATGCGTGCGGAGTTCCGCATCTGGCACGATGGCGATGACCTGTACCACATCATTTTCGATCAACAAACCAAAAGTCGTATCCGTGTGGATAGCTTCCCCGCCGCCAGTGAACTTATCAACCAGTTGATGACGGCGATGATTGCGGGTGTGCGTAATAATCCCATTCTGCGCCACAAGTTGTTCCAGATTGATTACCTCACTACGCTAAGCAATCAAGCGGTTGTTTCCTTGCTGTACCATAAAAAGCTGGATGATGAGTGGCGTCAGCAGGCGGAAGCCCTGCGCGATGCACTGCGCGCGCAGAATCTGAATGTGCATCTGATTGGTCGGGCAACGAAAACCAAAATCGCGCTGGATCAGGATTACATCGACGAACGTCTGCCGATCGCGGGGAAAGAGATGATCTACCGTCAGGTAGAAAACAGCTTTACCCAACCGAACGCGGCGATGAATATTCAGATGCTGGAATGGGCGCTGGACGTAACCAAAGGCTCAAAAGGCGATTTACTGGAGCTATACTGCGGCAACGGTAACTTTTCATTAGCGCTGGCACGCAATTTTGATCGGGTATTAGCCACCGAAATCGCCAAGCCGTCAGTCGCCGCCGCGCAATACAACATTGCCGCTAACCATATTGATAACGTACAAATTATTCGTATGGCGGCAGAAGAATTTACCCAGGCGATGAATGGTGTGCGCGAGTTTAACCGCCTGCAAGGAATCGACTTAAAGAGTTATCAGTGCGAAACCATTTTTGTCGACCCACCGCGCAGCGGTCTGGACAGTGAAACCGAGAAAATGGTGCAGGCGTATCCACGTATTCTGTATATCTCCTGCAATCCGGAAACGTTATGCAAGAATCTGGAAACATTAAGCCAGACGCACAAGGTCGAACGTCTGGCTCTATTTGATCAGTTCCCCTACACGCACCATATGGAGTGCGGCGTATTACTGACCGCGAAGTAAAACCCATGCCGGATGCGCCTGCATCCGGCATGATACCGATTACTCAGCAACTTCCTGCTTACGGTTACGCATCTTCGCGCCAATCCAGAACACCATAATGACGGACAGTACTGCCGGGAAGAAGTTAGAGCCGATATCCGGATATTCCGCACGAACTACCGTGCTGTACAGCAGTACGCCGAGAATAAAACAAGCAGCTGCCAAACCCGGCAAGCCTACCGGCATAGTGCGATTAAGATAACGTTGATGCAGGCAGTAAACTGTCAACACCAGGGAAATAATCGGGAATACAGAAAATGGTACAATGGAGCTAAACAGCGCTGCAAAAGTACCATTGATCGATAAGCCAGCAACCAACGCTAGCAGCAGCGTACCTCTATCTTGATTTGCTTGTTTCATTACTCGTCCTTCACATTTCCCGGAATAATTGTGGTTTTCTCTTGTTCACGGCGATACCAGTAATAAGCCCCTTTCGAAATCATTCGCAGCTGCAGTACCAGTCGCTCTTCTAATTGCCGGCGTTGCTCGACGCCGACATCCAACGCCTCGGCCCCCGCACTGAAGACAATCGTCACCATTGCTTCGGCTTGCGCTTCAGTAAACGCACGCGGCATATGGTTTTCGAGTTCCAGATAGTCCGCAAGTTCCGCAATGAAGTGCTGAATTTCACGCGCAACGGCGGCACGAAACGCAGCGGAGGTGCCGGAGCGTTCCCGCAATAATAACCGGAAGGCGTTAGGATTATTACCGATGAACTCCATAAATGTGGAGACCGAGGTGCGGATCACACTCCCGCCTTTGGCGATACGCTGACGCGCCTGACGCATGAGTTGGCGTAGCATTAAACCGCTCTCATCAACCATGGTCAGACCCAGTTCGTCTACGTCGCGGAAATGCCGATAAAAAGAGGTGGGAGCAATGCCTGCTTCTCGTGCCACTTCACGCAAACTCAGGCTGGCGAAGCTGCGTTCAGCACTTAATTGGCTAAATGCGGCTTCCACCAGCGAACGGCGGGTTTTTTCTTTTTGTTGCGCTCTTACGCCCATCACGATGTCTGAATCCTTGCCAAAAGTACTGCTGGCACTATACCAGAGAATGAACATACTGGATTGCTCCAGTGTTGTGAATGAACGGTAACGCAATAAAACATATTTACTGCAATTCTTTGGCCGGTTCTTTTACGTACAACAACGCCAGCATCGACAGCAACGTGCCTCCCCCCAGATACCACGCCGGAGCCGTCAGACTATCCAGCAACACGATGGATTGCGTGGCGAAATATTGCGCAAAACCGCCAAAGATTGCTACGCCAATGCTATAAACCAGCGCGAAACCTAATGCCCGAATCCGTTTCGGCAACAGTTCAGAGATCAACAACATCACTGGCACACCGCCAAGCGTGGTAAAGCTGACCATCACGAAAACCACCGTCAGCAACATGCCAGGGCTTGGGTAATTCACCAACAGCCAGAATGACGGCCAGCTACAGAGAAGCACCATCACACGGGAGATTAAAATCAGCTTTTTACGCCCAACCGAATCACATAGCATCCCCACCAACAGCGCACCCACAAACGTAATTACCCCCGCCAGTAACATCGCTGCATGAGAATAATGTTGAGGCATCGCCAGATACTTCGCCGCCCAGGTGCCGTAATAAAAGAGGGAGATATAGGTTGCGACCGTGCTACCAATAGCGAGTAAAACGCCATTAACGATAGTCGCCTTATGTTGCAGGAGCAGAGAAAACGCGCTTTCGCTGGTAGCAGCTTTTTTATTGCGCACTGGCTCAGGTACGTCATTTTCCAGGCTCAGACGCAACCAGCAACCGATAGGTGCTAATAACACGCCAATAAAAAACGGCACACGCCAGCCCCATTCTGCCATTACGGTTTCTGAACCTGTGGCGAACGGTAGCCATGCGCTCAGACCTAAAGCAACAACCCCACCGAAGGTCGTTGCCAGCCCTTGGGTCGCCAGTGACCAACTGCTGTAAAAGCCGCGACGATTTGCCGGAGCTGACTCCACCAGTAGCGACATTGAAGCCCCGACTTCACCACCTGCCGCAACGCCCTGAATTAGACGCGCCAGCACCAGCGTTGCAGTTCCCCAATAGCCCGCCGTTTCATACGTCGGTGCGATGCCGATCATCAGCGTACCGAGGCTCATCAGAGCAATAGTGAACACCATCGCCGGTTTACGCCCGAAGCGATCGGCCCAGGCACCAACGATAATCCCACCGAGCGGACGCATAAAAAAGCTCACGCCGAAAGTGGCAAATGCCAGCAGTAGCGCGACGTTTTTATCAGCGCTGGGCGGGAAAAATAGTGTACTGATATAGACCACAAAAAAGTTGTAAACGCCAAAATCAAAAAATTCGAGCGCATTGCCAAACGCCGAGGCAAAGATCACCCGCCTGCCGCTGGGCTTTTTCTTCACACTCACGGTTTCATTTACGATCGCCGTCATTCCATGTTCCTTGCCAAAAAGTGTTGTTGTGTGTTGTTTTATTTATTGCAGCCAGGCTTCAACCAGTGCGCCCCAGTAGCTGCTTGCCGGGACCAGGCTTGCATCGTTAAAGTCGTAACCGGGGTTATGCACCATGCAGGAACCTTCCCCGACATCGCCATTACCGAATAACAGGAAACCGCCTTTGGGTTGGGCTTCCAGCATGAAAGAGAAATCTTCACTGCCCATCAGGGGTTTGATGCCAAACTCAGCCCGATCTTCACCAAATGTTTTGCACGCCACCTGCCAGGCGAAGCGCGCCATCTCCTCGTCATTTACTAATACCGGTGTACCGTTAACATGCGTAACCTCAGCCGTAGCGCCAAAGCTGGCAGCCTGGGCTTGTGCAAGAGCAGGAATACGGGTCAGAAGAAGTTGTCGGGTATCGCGGCTAAGAGAGCGGACACTGATTTTCATCTCAGCACTGTCAGGAATGACGTTAGCCGCCTCACCCGCAACAATGCTGCCGACGGTAATTACCGCCGCTTCCAGCGGATCAACATTGCGCGACACAATGCTTTGTAATGCGGTGGTGATATGTGCGGCAACCAGCACTGGATCGATGGCTTTGTGCGGGATCGCACCGTGTCCGCCACAACCACGAACCGTAATATGGAACTGATCCATTGACGCCATCAGCGCCCCAGGCTGGAAGAAAAACTTGCCGACCGGCAAACCCGGCATGTTGTGCATCCCGAAAATGACATCGCAGGGGAAACGATCAAAAAGCCCCTCTTTAACCATGATCTCACCGCCGTTAATCATCTCTTCCGCAGGCTGGAAGATAAGGCGTAACGTGCCGTTAAAACGGCGGGTTTCGGCAAAATAACGCGCAGCCCCCAGCAGTATGGTGGTATGCCCGTCATGCCCGCAGGCGTGCATTAAACCAGGATGTTTACTGGCCCAGGGCTTGCCACTATTTTCATAAATCGGCAACGCATCCATATCCGCCCGCAGGCCAATACTTTTCTCTCCGTCGCCCACTTTTAACGTGGCTACCACGCCGGTTGTCGCCAGCCCTTGCTCAACCTCATAGCCCCACTGGCGCAGTTTTTCCGCAACCAAAGCACTGGTTTTAAATTCTTGTAATCCCAGCTCCGGGTTTTCGTGGATCTGATGGCGGATCTCGCGAAGTTCTTCTTCAAACCCACGAATATAGTGTTCGATCATCGGCTATTCCTTTATTCACTTATAAACAGGCTAATTAACGGATTCTATTGATGGTATAAATACAAATAACTCATCAATATAAAATATTTATATATTTGTTTTATAAGAAGATTTCATAAAGACAATAACAAAAAAGCACGCTTCGGCAAGATAAAACTATCAGCCATAAGAAAAAGCGATTAATAGTGAATAAATAAAATAAGAAGGAGGAAGACAAAGCAAAGGCCGCTCACGATATAGCCAGATAAATGACGGGGATCAATTGGCTTACCCGCGATAAAATGTTACCATTCTGTTGCTTTTATGTATAAGAACAGGTAAGCCCTACCATGCCACATTCCTACGATTACGATGCCATAGTAATAGGTTCCGGCCCCGGCGGCGAAGGCGCTGCAATGGGCCTGGTTAAGCAAGGTGCGCGCGTCGCAGTTATCGAGCGTTATCAAAATGTTGGCGGCGGTTGCACCCACTGGGGCACCATCCCATCGAAAGCTCTCCGTCACGCCGTCAGCCGCATTATAGAATTCAATCAAAACCCACTATACAGCGACCATTCCCGACTGCTCCGCTCTTCTTTTGCCGATATCCTTAACCATGCCGATAACGTGATTAATCAACAAACGCGCATGCGTCAGGGATTTTACGAACGTAATCACTGTGAAATATTGCAGGGGAACGCTCGCTTTGTTGATGAGCATACGTTGGCGCTGGATTGCCCGGACGGCAGCGTCGAAACACTAACTGCTGAAAAATTTGTTATTGCCTGCGGTTCTCGTCCATATCATCCAACAGATGTTGATTTCACCCATCCACGCATTTATGACAGCGACTCAATTCTTAGCATGCACCACGAACCGCGCCATGTACTTATTTACGGTGCTGGAGTGATCGGCTGTGAATATGCGTCGATCTTCCGCGGTATGGATGTAAAAGTGGATCTGATCAACACCCGCGATCGCCTGCTGGCATTTCTCGATCAAGAGATGTCAGATTCTCTCTCCTATCACTTCTGGAACAGTGGCGTAGTGATTCGTCACAACGAAGAGTACGAGAAGATCGAAGGCTGTGACGACGGTGTGATCATGCATCTGAAGTCGGGTAAAAAACTGAAAGCTGACTGTCTGCTCTATGCCAACGGTCGCACCGGTAATACCGATTCGCTGGCGTTACAGAACATTGGGCTGGAAACTGACAGTCGCGGACAGCTGAAGGTCAACAGCATGTATCAGACCGCACAGCCGCACGTTTACGCGGTGGGCGACGTGATTGGTTATCCGAGCCTGGCGTCGGCAGCCTATGACCAGGGGCGCATTGCCGCGCAGGCGCTGGTGAAAGGTGAAGCCACCGCACATCTGATTGAAGATATCCCTACCGGCATTTACACCATCCCGGAAATCAGCTCTGTAGGCAAAACCGAACAGCAGCTGACCGCGATGAAAGTGCCATATGAAGTGGGCCGCGCCCAGTTTAAACATCTGGCACGTGCACAAATCGTCGGCATGAACGTGGGCACGCTGAAAATTTTGTTCCATCGGGAAACAAAAGAGATTCTGGGTATTCACTGCTTTGGCGAGCGCGCTGCCGAAATTATTCATATCGGTCAGGCGATTATGGAACAGAAAGGTGGCGGCAACACTATTGAGTACTTCGTCAACACCACCTTTAACTACCCGACGATGGCGGAAGCCTATCGGGTAGCTGCGCTAAATGGCTTAAACCGCCTGTTTTAACACTTTATCGAAATGGCCATCCATTCTTGCGCGGATGGCCTCTGCCAGCTGCTCATAGCGGCTGCGCAGCGGTGAGCCAGGACGATAAACCAGGCCAATAGTGCGGCGTGGTTCCGGCTTAATGCACGGCAGATAAACAACCCCATCGCGTTTGCGTTCCGGCGGCACAGCCAGCGCAGGCAGTAAAGTGATCCCGCTACCTGCCGCCACCATGTTGCGCAGAGTTTCCAGGCTGGTCGCGCGGAAGTGTGTATCTTCATCCGCCCCGGCTTCAAAACAGAAACCCATTGCCTGATCGCGCAAACAGTGACCATCTTCCAGCATCAGCAGTTTTTCCCCTGCCAGATCGGCCATCGGTACGCATTCGCGGTTCGCCCACGGGTGGTCTTCATAGATAGCCAGCAACATTGGCTCATCAAACAACGGCACTTCAATGAATGCTTCGCTCTCTTTCACCAGCGCGAGGATCACGCAATCGAGTTTGCCGCTGTCCAGTTGCGCCAGTAACTGGTGGGTCTGTGCTTCATGCAGATACATTTCCAGCTTTGGAAAGGTCTGGTGCAGCATCGGGATAATATGCGGTAGCAGGTACGGTCCAACCGTGGGAATCAAACCAATATGCAGCGGCCCGGACATCGTCTCGCCCTGCTGGCTTGCCATCTCTTTCAGGACTTTCACCTCACGCAGTACGGTACGCGCCTGATCCACCAGCAGCATTCCCGCCTGGGTGAACAACACTTTACGGCTGGTCCGCTCCAGCAACATCACGCCCAACTCATCTTCCAGCTTACGAATTTGCCCGCTAAGCGTCGGCTGGCTAACGTGGCAGGAATCTGCCGCACGCCGAAAATGGCGGTGTTCGGCCAATGCCACCAGGTACTCAAGATCACGAATATTCATTATCCATCCTCCATTGCCACGATAGTTCGCGGCGATAGGTAGCATAGCAACGAACGATTATCCCTATCAAGCATTCTGACTGATAATTGCTCACAGAAACGGAGCGGCACCTCTTTTAACCCTTGAAGTCACTGCCCGTTTCGAGAGTTTCTCAACTCGAATAACTAAAGCCAACGTGAACTTTTGCGGATCTCCAGGATCCGCTTTTTTTTATTCTACAGGCCCACAGCAAGAGAGCCTGATAGTAACGGTTACTCAATCCGATCTTTGACAATAAAGAAGTAACACAGCGCCCCGGTGAACGTCACACAGGCCGCGATAACCAGCGCCAGATTAAACGAGTGTGTGGTATCCACGACCCAACCGGTTACGATCGGAGCAAAGGAAGCAAAAACAAAACTGCCAAAGTTTTGAATCCCGGCGATGGAAGCCACTTTTGTTTCTGACACCATCACCTGCACCAGCCCCCATGCAGATGTTCCCGCGAAATGCACGCAGAACAGCGCCATTGAGATAAACGCTACCGCCTGGGCTGGCGAGGAAGATTGCACGACCAGCAACGTGCCTAATGCCGACATCATCAAACCGCAGACAATCGCCGTTTTACGCGTCTTCGCCAGGTCATAGCCTTTTTTCGCCAGCCGATCGACAACAATACCGTTAACCCACATCCCGACCGCCGCCGCGAGGAAAGGAATTGCCGCCACCCAACCGGTTTTCGCCAGACTGAAACCTTGTTCGGCCTGCAAATAACCGGGTAACCACGCGATGTAGAGCCAACCGGTATAATTGACGCCAGAGAAACCTAAAATCATCCCCCAGGTTGTCCGATGCTTAAACAGCGCCAGCCACTCGCTAAATTGTAACTGTGGACGCGGTTTAACCGGCGCGGAGAGATATGTCCGTTCTTCCTCGGTCAGGACAAACTGCGCCCGGTTGCGATACCACGCGTACCAACAGATCCCAACCAGAATCCCCGCCACGCCGATGATGACGAACATTGCCCGCCAGCCCCATGCCAGCTGCATCAATACAAGAGCAGGAGGCGCAATAGCCTGACCGATAACGGTAGATGAGTTAAAAATCCCCAGCGCCGTGCCGCGTTCTTTTTGCGCATACCAGTCGGTGATCGACTTTACTCCCGCAGGCATAAATGGCGCTTCGCCAATACCCAGACCGATACGCATTAAAATAAAGTGGCTAAAAGAATTAACCATTCCTGTTAATGCCTGCATTAATGACCAGAATATTAAGCCTGCGCCTAACACTATTCGTGGGCCAAAGCGGTCTAGCAAAATACCGGAAGGAAGTTGTGAAAAACCATAAGACAGAGAAAATGCAGAAAGCAAAACACCAAATTCGGTAGCGGATAATCCTAACTCACCACGAATTGCTTCACCTGCCACGCTCAATGACGAACGGTCGAGAAAATTAACGATCCCCGCCATAAATAATAAAACCAGGGTCACTGTCTGAATACGACGAATCCGTTGCGGTTTATTACCCGCAACACTGGTTGACACATCAACGTCCATTTTTAGCTCCTTGAGCGGAATTAATCGATTTGATGAATATTCAGAAAATAATTAAGCAAACCGCTATTACCAGTTCCACAATGTGCCATCTTCCAGTCGTGCGACGGGGAGATACGCCGGGTCATACGGATATTTCGCCGCCAGTTTCTCATCGAAAGAAATACCCAGCCCCGGTTCATCGCCTGGGTGCATATAACCTTCATCGAAGCGCCAGCTGTGCGGGAAGACTTCAAGCATTTGTTCGGAATAGCCCATGTACTCCTGAACGCCAAAGTTTGGCACCCAGAGGTCAAAATGCAGCGCCGCCGCATGGCAAACAGGCGATAAATCTGAAGGGCCATGCGAACCGGTACGTACCTGATAAAGCGATGCAAAATCGGCAATCCGTCGCATCCCGGTAATGCCGCCTGCATGGGTAATCGTCGTGCGAATATAGTCAATCAGCTGCTCTTCGATTAACTGTTTGCAGTCCCAGATACTGTTAAACACTTCACCGACCGCAATCGGCGTCACGGTATGCTGGCGAATCAGACGAAAACATTCCTGGTTCTCGGCAGGCGTCGGATCTTCCATCCAGAACAGGCGGTAATCCTCAATGCTCCTCCCAAAGCGCGCCGCTTCGATGGGGGTCAGGCGATGGTGCATGTCATGCAACAGATGTTCGTTAAAACCGAACTTATTACGCACCGCTTCAAATAACTTCGGCGTAAAATCGAGATACTTTTCTGAAGACCACAACTGCTCTTCTGGCCACAGGCCTTTGGTTGCTGGTTCATACGCCAGTCCTTTGCCCTTCGCCAGACCATAGGTGGTTTGCATACCCGGTACACCACACTGCACACGAATCGCCTTAAAGCCCATCTGCTGGTGCTTTGCATAGTCTTCAAGGACTTCATCAATCGTCCGCCCGGTGGTGTGGCAATAAACCATCACGCCTTCACGAGAAGCGCCACCAAGCAGTTGATACAATGGCATATTTGCCGCTTTAGCTTTGATATCCCACAACGCCATATCAATGGCAGAAATGGCCGACATCGTGACGGGACCACGTCGCCAGTAAGCTCCTTTATAAAAGAATTGCCAGATATCTTCGATACGGCTGGCATCGCGGCCAATTAATTGAGGACAAAGATGATCTTTCAGATAAGAAGCGACCGACAATTCGCGACCATTTAACGTGGCATCTCCTAATCCACAAAGTCCGCTTTCAGTGGTTATTTTAAGCGTAACGAAATTACGCCCGGGACAAGTAACAAAAACATCCACAGCAATAATTTTCATTATTGCAATCTCCTGTATTGTAAATAGACACTTCAAACTTAATTTTACGCCTACTACCATACAAGAGAGAAAAAGTGATTATTCAACCGTGATCACATTAAAAATAAAAATTTCTACCGAGGAGAAAAAACACCCTCAAAAACCACCTGAATAATTAGCCATCATCGTTAAAACAACACGTTAAATAATCACATAACAAACTCCATTAATCATTAAAAATGAACACAGCAATAGAAATGAATTATATTCAATTAATTAAAGTATGTATTGGCTGATGTATTGAAAATATAATTTTTATGGGGAGAGTGAAGGTAAAGAAGACGCAAGAATAAAAAGGAATGTGACAAATAATGGTTCTGGTTGGGCGTTAAATTTAAGGTCACCAGAATACTGACAAATTTCTGCCTGATGCGGCGTAAACGCCTTATCCGCCTACGAAGTGTCACACTTTGTAGGCGTGGTAAGCTCCCCATTTTCAGGGGAGCAATATAAACAAATTACCCCAACCGCGCCTGCGCAAAAGCAATCGCCTGCGCCACCTGTTGCGGTGAGACACCGCCTTTTGCTGCACGCTTGTCGAGGCACGATTGCAGCGACAGAATCGGATAGACATCTTCGCCAATCACCTGGCTGAATTTCTGCAACTCACTGAGCGGCAGATCTTCCAACGCTTTGCCCTGACGAATGGCTTCCACCACCGCTTCACCCACAATATGGTGCGCCTCGCGGAACGGTACGCCTTTCGCCACCAGATAATCCGCCAGTTCAGTAGCGTTGGCGTAACCCTGCTGCGCCGCTTCCTGGCAACGCGGACGTTTCACCTGAATGCCGTCCAGCACCAGCGCCGCCATATGCAGGCAGTCCAGCCAGGTATCGAGCGCGTCGAACAGACCTTCTTTGTCTTCCTGCATATCTTTGTTGTAAGCCAGCGGCAAACCTTTCAGCGTCATCATCATGCCGGTTAACGCCCCCTGCACCCGACCGCATTTACCGCGAATCAGCTCCAGCGCATCCGGGTTTTTCTTCTGCGGCATTAATGATGAACCGGAAGTCACACGGTCAGAAAGCTCCACAAACCCCGCTTCGCCGGTGTTAAAGAAAATCAGATCTTCAGCAAAACGCGACAGATGCACCATGCCGATAGCGGCAGCAGAAAGCAGTTCCAACACATGGTCACGGTCAGAAACGCTGTCGAGACTGTTACGGGTCGCCGAAGCAAAGCCCAGCCAGCCTGCTAACTGTTCACGGTCGATTTCATAGGCCGTTCCTGCCAGTGCGCCACAGCCTAGCGGGCTGACATCCAGACGCTTAAGCGCGTCCTGCAAACGGCTTTCATCACGCGCCAGCATCTCAACGTAGGCCAGGCACCAGTGAGCGAACGTCACCGGCTGGGCGCGTTGCAGGTGAGTGTAACCCGGCATCACCGCGTCCTGATTGTTCTGCGCGGTCTCGACCAGAGCGGATTGTAACTGCCGGTTAGCCGTCAGCAACTCGCTAACGGTATCTTTGCACCACAGTTTCAGGTCAGTTGCTACCTGATCATTACGGCTACGCCCGGTATGCAGTTTTTTGCCTAACTGACCCACTTTGTCGATCAGTTTGCCTTCCACCCAGCTATGGATATCTTCGGCGTCGCTTTCAAGGATTTGTTGTGGCCTGGCGCGAACATCTTCCAGCAGCACGTTCAGCGCCTCTTCCAGTTGCGCCTGCTCTTCTGCGGTTAACACGCCGACCGTTACCAGGGCTTTGGACCAGGCCACAGAGCCAACAATATCCTGCTCCGCCAGACGGTAATCAAAGCGCAGTGAGTCGTTGAATTGTTTGAACCGTTGATCTGCTGCCTGGGTAAAACGCCCGCCCCAAAGTGCCATAACTCTGTTTCCTTATTTTGAAATTCAATGCCGGAAAGCTGCGCCTCCGGCCAACAAAACTTAAGCTAAAATCCGCGTACCCATCGGCATACCGTTAAACAGTGCCGGAAGCTGTTCCGCATGACGCCAGGAGGCGATATCTACCGGACGGCCCAACGTGCGCGCAGCATCCAGCGCCGCGTTCACTTTCACAATCATGCCGTCAGTAATAATGCCCTGCTCAATCAGTTGTTCTGCTTTCGCGGCGGTCATTTCGGCAATACGTTGCCCTTTGCCGTCGAGAATGCCGCTGACGTCAGAGAGCAAAATCAGATCCGCGCCCAGCGTTGCCGCCAGCGCCGTCGCCGCCTGGTCGGCATTGACGTTCATCAGTTGCCCTTCGTTTGTTACGCCAATGGAGCTGACCACCGGCAGATAACCGTTCTCCAGCAAGCTGTTGATAAGCTTAGGCGAACCTGGCTGCGCCAGTCCAACATGGCCTAACTCTTCATCAAGCTGGGTCACTTTGACGCTGTCGCCGTCACCGAGAAACAAACCTACGGCCGCAATCTGATGCTTCTTCGCCCATGCCAGCAGGGTTTTATTTGCCGTTCCCGCCAGTGCTCCGGTGATAATGTCTATCTGATCCGCAGGCGTCACCCGCAGGCCATTTTTCTTTTTCACCGGCAGATTCAGCCCTTTCATCAGCTCATCCACCACGCAACCGCCGCCGTGCACAATCACCAGCTGACGCTGATGTGACTCGCGATAATTCACCAGTGCGCTAAACAGACGTTCCAGCGCCTCTTCACTATCCAGCAGTACGCCACCCAGTTTGATAATTAATGGATTCATCATTGCACCCTTAAATAAGAGACTGCGTTTCCGCATAGCCGAAACGAATATTGGCGCACTGCACCGCTTGTGCCGCCGCGCCTTTCAGTAAGTTGTCTTCGGTCGCCACAATAATCAGATGCTCGCCCTGAACGGCAAAACCGATATCGCAGAATGGCAGTCCAACGACATTTTTCAGCGCCGGAACGCCTTTGTCATACAGCCGCACCAGTGGTTTATGGGCATACGCCTGCTGTAACGCTTGCGCCACTTGCACCTGGCTCACACCCGGTTTCAGGCGGCAGGTAATGGTTTCGAGAATGCCGCGCGGGAAATTGCCCAGATGCGGGGTGAAGATAACGTCAGCACCGAGGTGTGTGGCGATCTCTGGTTGATGGCGATGGGTAAAGACGCCATACGGTTGCAGGCTAACTTCACAAAAACTATTTGAAATCGCTGCCTTACGTCCTGCACCGCTCACGCCGCTGGTGGCGTTGATCACCGGCCACTGATTGAGGTCAAGAAGATCGGCATCAATCAACGGTTTCAGCGCCAGCTGTGCTGCCGTCGGATAACAGCCTGGCACGGCAATCAAGTTCGCTTCTTTTAATTTATTACCGCACCACTCCGCCAGACCGTAGGCTGCCTGTTCCAGCAGTTCCGGGTATTGATGGGTAAAGCCGTAATATTTTTCATAGAAGGCGACATCGTTAACACGAAACGCGCCGGAAAGGTCGAACACCACACAGCCTGCTTCAAGAAATTGCGGCGCTAAATCGTGGCTGACTTCATGGGCGGTGGCGAGAAACACCACGTCCACCCCTGGGCTAAACTCGCTGATATCCGACATCGGCTGCAACGGCAGATCAACGATGCCTTTTAGCTGCGGATGCAAATCGGAGATTAACTTTCCCGCATCATTGCTTTGCGCTGAAACAGTCAAAGCGGTTATGTTCATATGCGGATGGCGATTTACATAGGTCACTAGCTCTGCGCCAGCGTAGCCGCTGGCACCCACAATCAGCGTATTCAACATCGGGGCTATTCACCTTCTTATGTCTGGTTGCCAGGTTAAACGTAAAACATTCACCTTACGGCTGGTGGGTTTTATTACGCTCAACGTTAGTGTATTTTTATTCATAAATACTGCATGAATATTGATACTATCATGACCAGAGGTGTGTCAACAATGAAAAACAAATTACCGCCATTTATCGAGATTTACCGTGCTCTGATTGCCACACCTTCAATAAGCGCCACGGAAGAGGCACTCGATCAAAGCAATGCAGATTTAATCACTCTGCTGGCGGACTGGTTTAAGGATTTAGGCTTCAATGTGGAAGTACAGCCTGTGCCAGGAACTCGCAACAAATTTAATATGCTGGCCAGTTGCGGACAGGGGGCTGGCGGTTTGTTGCTGGCGGGGCATACCGATACGGTGCCATTTGATGACGGACGCTGGACGCGCGATCCATTTACGTTGACGGAGCATGACGGCAAGCTTTACGGCTTAGGCACCGCCGACATGAAAGGCTTTTTTGCGTTTATCCTTGATGCGCTACGCGATGTCGACGTCACGAAGCTTGCAAAACCGCTCTACATTCTGGCGACTGCCGATGAAGAAACCAGTATGGCCGGAGCGCGTTATTTTGCCGAAACTACCGCCCTGCGCCCGGATTGCGCCATCATTGGCGAGCCAACGTCGCTGCAACCGGTACGCGCGCATAAAGGTCATATCTCTAACGCCATCCGTATTCAGGGCCAGTCGGGCCACTCCAGCGATCCAGCACGCGGAGTTAACGCTATCGAACTGATGCACGACGCCATAGGGCATATTTTGCAATTGCGCGATAACCTGAAAGAACGTTATCACTACGACGCGTTTACCGTGCCATACCCTACGCTCAACCTCGGGCATATTCACGGCGGCGACGCTTCTAACCGTATTTGTGCTTGCTGTGAGTTGCATATGGATATTCGTCCGCTGCCAGGCATGACACTCAATGAACTTAACGGTTTGCTCAACGATGCATTGGCTCCAGTGAGCGAACGCTGGCCGGGTCGTCTGACGGTCGACGAGCTGCATCCGCCGATCCCTGGCTATGAATGCCCACCGAATCATAAACTGGTTGAAGTGGTTGAGAAATTGCTCGGAGCAAAGACCGAAGTGGTGAATTACTGTACCGAAGCGCCGTTTATTCAAACGTTATGCCCGACGCTGGTTCTGGGGCCTGGCTCAATTAATCAGGCTCATCAGCCTGATGAATATCTGGAGACGAGGTTTATCAAGCCCACCCGCGAACTGATCACCCAGGTGATTCACCATTTTTGCTGGCATTAAAACGTAGGCCAAACAATGTCGGATGCGATGCTTACGCATCTTATCCGACCTACACCTTTGGTGTTACTCGAGGCGATTTTTTAACATTCCCATAAGTTACGCTTATTTAAAGCGTCGTGAATTTAATGGCGTAAATTCCTGCTATTTATTCGTTTGCTGAAGCGATTTCGCAGCATTTGACGTCACCGCTTTTACGTGGCTTTATAAAAGACGACGAAAAGCAAAGCCCGAGCATATTCGCGCCAATGCGACGTGAAGGATACAGGGCTATCAAACGATAAGATGGGGTGTCTGGGGTAATATGAACGAACAATATTCCGCATTGCGTAGTAATGTCAGTATGCTCGGCAAAGTGCTGGGAGAAACCATCAAGGATGCGTTAGGAGAACACATTCTTGAACGCGTAGAAACTATCCGTAAGTTGTCCAAATCTTCACGCGCTGGCAATGATGCTAACCGCCAGGAGTTGCTCACCACCTTACAAAATTTGTCGAACGACGAGCTGCTGCCCGTTGCGCGTGCGTTTAGTCAGTTTCTGAACCTGGCCAACACCGCCGAGCAATACCACAGCATTTCGCCGAAAGGCGAAGCTGCCAGCAACCCGGAAGTGATCGCCCGCACCCTGCGTAAACTGAAAAACCAGCCGGAACTGAGCGAAGACACCATCAAAAAAGCAGTGGAATCGCTGTCGCTGGAACTGGTCCTCACGGCTCACCCAACCGAAATTACCCGTCGTACACTGATCCACAAAATGGTGGAAGTGAACGCCTGTTTAAAACAGCTCGATAACAAAGATATCGCCGACTACGAACACAACCAGCTGATGCGCCGCCTGCGCCAGTTGATCGCCCAGTCATGGCATACCGATGAAATCCGTAAACTGCGCCCAAGCCCGGTAGATGAAGCCAAATGGGGCTTTGCCGTAGTAGAAAACAGCCTGTGGCAAGGCGTACCGAATTACCTGCGCGAACTAAACGAACAACTGGAAGAGAACCTCGGCTACAAACTGCCCGTCGAATTTGTTCCGGTACGTTTTACCTCGTGGATGGGCGGTGACCGCGACGGCAACCCGAACGTCACTGCCGATATCACCCGCCACGTCCTGCTGCTCAGTCGCTGGAAAGCCACCGATTTGTTCCTGAAAGATATTCAGGTTCTGGTTTCTGAACTGTCGATGGTTGAAGCCACCCCTGAACTGCTGGCGCTGGTTGGCGAAGAGGGAGCCGCAGAACCGTATCGCTATCTGATGAAAAACCTGCGTTCTCGCCTGATGGCGACACAGGCATGGCTGGAAGCGCGCCTGAAAGGCGAAGAATTGCCAAAACCAGAAGGTCTGCTGACACAAAACGAAGAACTGTGGGAACCGCTCTACGCTTGCTACCAGTCACTTCAGGCGTGTGGCATGGGTATTATCGCCAATGGCGATCTGCTCGACACCCTGCGCCGCGTGAAATGTTTCGGCGTACCGCTGGTGCGTATTGATATCCGTCAGGAGAGCACGCGTCATACCGAAGCATTAGGCGAACTGACCCGCTACCTCGGTATCGGCGATTATGAAAGCTGGTCAGAAGCCGACAAACAGGCGTTCCTGATCCGCGAACTGAACTCCAAACGTCCGCTTCTACCACGCAACTGGCAACCAAGCGCCGAAACGCGTGAAGTGCTCGATACCTGCCAGGTGATTGCCGAAGCGCCGCAAGGCTCCATTGCCGCCTACGTGATCTCGATGGCGAAAACGCCGTCCGACGTGCTGGCTGTCCACCTGCTGCTGAAAGAAGCGGGTATCGGGTTTGCGATGCCGGTTGCTCCGCTGTTTGAAACCCTCGATGACCTGAACAACGCCAACGATGTCATGACCCAGCTGCTGAATATCGACTGGTATCGCGGCCTGATTCAGGGCAAACAGATGGTGATGATTGGCTATTCCGACTCAGCAAAAGATGCGGGCGTGATGGCAGCTTCCTGGGCGCAATATCAGGCACAGGATGCATTAATCAAAACCTGCGAAAAAGCGGGTATTGAGCTGACGTTGTTCCACGGTCGCGGCGGTTCCATTGGTCGCGGCGGCGCACCTGCCCATGCGGCGCTGCTGTCACAACCGCCAGGAAGCCTGAAAGGTGGCCTGCGCGTGACCGAACAGGGCGAGATGATCCGCTTTAAATATGGTCTGCCAGAAATCACCGTCAGCAGCCTGTCGCTGTACACCGGGGCGATTCTGGAAGCCAACCTGCTGCCACCGCCTGAGCCGAAAGAGAGCTGGCGTCGCATTATGGATGAACTGTCAGTCATCTCCTGCGATCTCTACCGTGGCTACGTACGTGAAAACAAAGATTTTGTGCCTTACTTCCGCTCCGCTACGCCGGAACAAGAATTGGGTAAACTGCCGTTGGGTTCACGTCCGGCGAAACGTCGCCCAACCGGCGGCGTCGAGTCACTGCGCGCTATTCCGTGGATTTTCGCCTGGACGCAAAACCGCCTGATGCTCCCCGCCTGGCTGGGTGCAGGTACGGCGCTGCAAAAAGTGGTCGAAGATGGCAAACAGAGCGAGCTGGAAGCCATGTGCCGCGATTGGCCATTCTTCTCGACGCGTCTCGGCATGCTGGAGATGGTCTTCGCCAAAGCAGACCTGTGGCTGGCAGAATACTATGACCAACGCCTGGTCGACAAAGCACTGTGGCCGTTAGGTAAAGAGTTACGCAATCTGCAAGAAGAAGACATCAAAGTGGTGCTGGCGATTGCCAACGATTCTCACCTGATGGCCGATCTGCCGTGGATTGCAGAGTCTATTCAGCTACGGAATATTTACACCGACCCGCTGAACGTATTGCAGGCCGAGTTGCTGCACCGCTCCCGCCAGGCAGAAAAAGAAGGCCAGGAACCGGATCCTCGCGTCGAGCAGGCGTTAATGGTCACTATTGCCGGGATTGCGGCAGGTATGCGTAATACCGGCTAATCTTCCTCTCCTGCAAACCCTCGTGCTTTTGCGCGAGGGTTTTCTGAAATACTTCTGTTCTAACACCCTCGTTTTCAATATATTTCTGTCTGCATTTTATTCAAAATCTGGATATCCCTTCAGATATCCTTAAGGAATTGTCGTTACATTCGGCGATATTTTTTTCAAGACAGGTTCTTACTATGCATTCCACAGAAGTCCAGGCTAAACCCCTTTTTAGCTGGAAAGCCCTGGGTTGGGCACTGCTCTACTTTTGGTTTTTCTCTACTCTGCTACAGGCCATTATTTACATCAGTGGTTATAGTGGCACTAACGGCATTCGCGACTCGCTGTTATTCAGTTCGCTGTGGTTGATCCCGGTATTCCTCTTTCCGAAGCGGATTAAAATTATTGCCGCAGTGATCGGCGTGGTGCTATGGGCGGCCTCTCTGGCGGCGCTGTGCTATTACGTCATCTACGGTCAGGAGTTCTCGCAGAGCGTTCTGTTTGTGATGTTCGAAACCAACACCAACGAAGCCAGCGAGTATTTAAGCCAGTATTTCAGCCTGAAAATTGTGCTTATCGCGCTGGCCTATACGGCGGTGGCAGTTCTGCTGTGGACACGCCTGCGCCCGGTCTATATTCCAAAGCCGTGGCGTTATGTTGTCTCTTTTGCCCTGCTTTATGGCTTGATTCTGCATCCGATCGCCATGAATACGTTTATCAAGAACAAGCCGTTTGAGAAAACGTTGGATAACCTGGCATCGCGTATGGAGCCTGCCGCACCGTGGCAATTCCTGACCGGCTATTATCAGTATCGTCAGCAACTAAACTCGCTAACAAAGCTACTGAATGAAAATAATGCCTTGCCGCCGCTGGCTAATTTCAAAGATGAATCGGGTAACGAACCGCGCACCTTAGTGCTGGTAATTGGCGAATCGACCCAGCGTGGACGCATGAGTCTGTACGGTTATCCGCGTGAAACCACGCCGGAGCTGGATGAGCTGCATAAAACCGATCCGAATCTGACCGTGTTTAATAACGTGGTTACGTCTCGTCCGTACACCATTGAAATCCTGCAACAGGCGCTGACCTTTGCCAATGAAAAGAACCCGGATCTGTATCTGACGCAGCCGTCGCTGATGAACATGATGAAACAGGCGGGTTATAAAACCTTCTGGATCACCAACCAGCAGACGATGACCGCCCGCAATACCATGCTGACGGTATTTTCGCGCCAGACCGACAAGCAGTACTACATGAACCAGCAACGTACGCAGAGTGCGCGTGAATACGACACCAACGTGCTGAAGCCGTTCCAGGAAGTGCTGAAGGACCCTGCGCCGAAGAAACTGATCATCGTTCATCTGCTGGGTACGCATATCAAGTACAAGTACCGTTATCCGGAAGATCAGGGCAAATTTGACGGTAATACAGAGCATGTTCCACCGGGATTAAACGCAGAAGAGCTGGAGTCATATAATGATTATGACAATGCTAACCTGTACAACGATCACGTGGTTGCCAGCCTGATTAAAGACTTTAAAGCGACCGATCCGAACGGTTTCCTGGTTTATTTCTCTGACCACGGTGAAGAGGTTTACGACACGCCGCCGCACAAAACTCAGGGGCGTAATGAAGACAACCCGACGCGTCATATGTACACCATTCCGTTCCTGCTGTGGACGTCAGAAAAATGGCAAGCGACTCATCCGCGTGATTTCTCACAGGATGTTGATCGTAAATACAGCCTGGCGGAACTGATCCACACCTGGTCAGATTTGGCGGGCTTATCTTACGACGGTTACGATCCAACCCGTTCAGTGGTGAATCCGCAGTTCAAAGAAACTACCCGCTGGATTGGTAACCCGTATAAGAAAAACGCACTGATCGATTACGACACTCTGCCGTATGGCGATCAGGTGGGTAATCAGTAATTATCAGCCAGATGTTATTTGCCGGATGCGACGCTTGACGCGTCTTATCCGGCCTACAGATCGCGGCGGTAGGCCGGGTAAGGCATTTACGCCGCATCCGGCAATACAAGGCGACTGAAACTGCCGCAATGTTTACATCTCACTCCCATCAGGCCACACTTTTCAGGTGGCCTTTTTTCATAATGCCAGTTACTGTTTTCCCGTCTACATACCTAAGGGAATAACATGTATCACGACGTCAGCTATCTGCTCTCCCGCCTGATCAACGGCCCGCTGTCCCTGCGCCAGATTTACTTTGCCAGCAGCAACGGCCCGGTGCCCGATCTTGCGTATCAGGTCGATTTTCCACGGCTGGAAATTGTGCTGGAAGGTGAGTTTATTGATACCGGCGCTGGAGCAGCGTTAGTTCCCGGCGATGTGCTGTACGTCCCTGCTGGTGGCTGGAATTTTCCACAATGGCAAGCCCCCGCCACCACCTTTAGCGTGCTGTTTGGCAAACAGCAACTCGGCTTCAGCGTTGTGCAATGGGATGGCAAACAATATCAAAATCTGGCGAAGCAACACGTCGCCCGACGCGGCCCGCGCATTGGTTCTTTTCTGCTACAAACGCTCAATGAAATGCAAATGCAGTCGCAGGAGCAGCAAACGGCCAGACTTATCGTCGCCAGCCTGCTTAGCCACTGCCGCGATTTGCTCGGCAGCCAAATACAGACCGCCTCACGCAGCCAGGCTCTATTCGAAGCTATTCGTGATTATATCGACGAACGCTATGCCTCCGCACTTACCCGCGAATCTGTCGCACAGGCGTTCTATATTTCGCCAAATTACCTCTCGCACCTGTTTCAAAAAACGGGGGCCATTGGTTTTAACGAATACCTGAATCACACGCGACTGGAGCACGCTAAGACATTATTGAAAGGCTATGACCTGAAGGTAAAAGAAGTGGCGCACGCCTGCGGCTTTGTCGACAGCAACTACTTCTGCCGTCTGTTTCGTAAAAATACCGAACGCTCGCCGTCGGAGTATCGTCGGCAGTACCACAGTCAGCTAACAGAAAAACCGACTACTCCAGAATAAGATGGGTTTGCTGCGGCGCAGAAAGCACTTTGCGCACTGCGCTCATCACCCTCTGCGGCTCACGCAGGAAAGCGTAGATGCTGCATTGCACGTAGCGACAATGTTCAAATCGCTCAGCACCGGCAAGCTCGATATCCGTAATTAACAGCGCAACATCCGCCCGGCGGATATCCTCGTCCGCTAAACGATTCTCCGTTCCCAACGCGCCCTGAGTTTCAATGCTAACGCCCCACTTCTCTAACTGGCACAACTTTTCCAGCCGTTCCGCCGCCATATAAGTATGCGCCACGCCGCTTACGCAGGCGGTTACTGCCACCAGATATGCCATTTTAACCTCCCACGGTAACCTGAAATCCGGCCCGTTCTGCCATTTCACGCATCGTTGCCACATCGGCTGACGACGGCGCAGCAACCTCTTTCATCGACCATGTTTTCCCCAGCAGGCGGTATTTCGGTTCGCCGTACTGATGAAACGGTAACAGATGGATCTGCCTGATATTCAGCGGGATCAGCACGTCCAGCGCCTGCTGCATATTCTCCCGGCTGAGCGTGAAACCAGGGATCAACGGTAAACGCGGGATCACGTTGACACCCTCACTCACCAGCAAACGCAGATTCTCCAGCACGCGTTGCAGGTTCATCTTCACCACATCCCGAGCCTGAGCCGCATCCATAATTTTTAAATCGAACAACACTTCATCGCACAATTTCGCCAGCGGTAACAGCTTGCTGGCTGGCGCGTCTCCGGCAGTTTCGATGGCGCATGACACACCCCATAGCCGCAGTCGCTGTAAAAAACGGGTCGCAAACTCCGCCTGCATTAACACTTCGCCGCCAGAAAGCGTGACGCCACCGCCGGACGTGCGAAAAAAAATGTCATCTTTCATCACTTCCCGTTCCAGCGCGTCAAGGCTGATATCGCGGCCAATCCGTTCAAATGCCCCGGAGGGGCATTCATCCGCATCACGCAAACATTTCGCGCAGTGCAGACATTTCGCCTCTCTGCGCACCGTCTGGATTTTGCCGGAGATCGACTCCGGATTAGCACACCATGGGCAAAGATGCGGACAGCCTTTAAAAAAGACCACCGTACGAATGCCCTCGCCGTCATTCAGTGAATAACGCTGAATGTTGAAAATGCGCGCCACATCATCGCGGCGCATTTCCACAACGTTACAGCTGATGCGCTGTCCGGCGGATGATGTCATCCTGGATCTCCTTCGACAATTCGACAAAGAAGGCGCTGTATCCGGCAACGCGCACCACCAGCCCGGCATAATCTTGTGGGCGCTGTTGCGCTTCCCGCAACGTGTCGGCGTTCACCACGTTAAACTGAATATGCTGCAACTTAAGCTGGGTAAACGCCCGTAAGAAGTCGGCCAGTTTGCGTAATCCCGCTTCACCTTCCAGGGTCGCCGGAGTGAATTTCACGTTCAGCAACGTACCGTTAGACAGCAGCGTATTATCGAGCTTACTGACTGATTTCAGTACCGCCGTTGGCCCTTGTGCATCCTGACCCAGCATGGGTGACAAGCCACCGTCTGCCAGTTGTTCCCCGGCAAAACGACCGTCTGGCGTCGCGCCAACCACCGATCCCAACGGGACGTGGGCAGAAACGGTATACGATCCCGGCGTGAAGTAGCCGCCGCGCGGGTTCTGGTATTTTTCCACTTCTTTGCAGTAGTGGCGTAACAGTTCGGCGCTGATGTTATCCACCTCGTCGATATCGTTACCGTATTTCTCGAAGCGGTTAATTAAGCGAGCGCGGACTTTTTCGCCTTCTGGCGTGGCGAAGTTGGCTTTTAATACCGACAGCAATTCGTCAAAACTTAAACGCTGTTGATCAAAAATCATCCCTTTCAACGCATGGAGAGAATCGCTCAGGTTGGCGATACCGATCCCCTGTACGCCGGAGAAGTTATAACGCGCGCCGCCATCGGTAATATCGCGACCTTTTTCCAGACAATCGCTGATAAAAGACGAGAGTAGCGGTACAGGAGCCCAGTCGCGATGGCCGATATCACAAATATTGCTGCCCTCAACCATCAGGGTGATGTAGTGGCTGATCTTGGCGCGGATCTGTTCCAGTAAACCTTCATAAGTCAGCGCAGCGTTGCCTTCATTTTCATGCAGGCAGATTTCCATCACTTTCAGCAGGTTAAACATCGCGATGTCATGCAAGCCGTAGGTTCTGCCGGGAATAGATAATTCCACACAGCCCACTACGGAATAGTCGCGCGCATCTTCCAGCGAAACGCCACGGTTGAGGAACGCTGGCACTACCACTTCATCGTTAAAGATTTGCGGAATACCGGTGCCGAGGCGAATGGTTTCTGCGGTTTTCATCAGGAAAGGGGTGTCGATCAAGGCGTTAGTGCGCACGCCGAGGTTCGGTTGCGGTAATTGCACGCTTTGATAAGCGTCAAGGCAAAGGAACGAAAGCACGTTCACCGCGCTACGTCCGTTCTCGGTTAACCCGCCGAGCAGTGCGGTATAGCCGGTAGGGAAACCGGCGAAATAACGCGCGCTACTGGTGGAGCGCAACAGCACGATGTCGTTGCATTTCACCCATAAAGATTCGAGCAGTTCTTTCAGGAATGCCGGATCTTCGCCCTGGGTTAATGATGTCTGATAGAACGGCAACATATACTGGTCGAAGCGCCCCAACGATAGCGAACTGGCGTTGGATTCGTATTGCAGAATGATGTTCATGTACCAGAATAACTGGCACGCCTGCCAGAACGTCTGCGGCTTATGTTCGGCGTTATGGCGGGAGATCTCCGCAATGGTCAGCAGTTCTTCGCGACGCGGGCCATCAGTGCAGCTTGCCGCCATCGTTTCCGCCAGTTCGGCGTAACGCAAAATATGTTTCTGCGAGGCTTCCAGCAGTAACAGCGCTGCCTGATAAAAGTGATTCTCCGGCTGTTGCTGACAATGTTGCTGCATCTGTGCCACCAGCTCCCCCAGCCCGTGATTCAGCAGGCGCGGGTAATCAATAATAATGTGCCCCTGGCCTTTATCCGTCTGGTTGATGCTGAAAATCTGCGTGCTGGTCGCGGCTTTTACTTCATCCGTCATCTGCCCGTTGATGAAATCTTTCATCGAACGTTTTTCCCAGTACGGGAACAACTCTTCGCGGTAGATACGTTTATCTTCTTCGCTGATAGCAAAGCGGTCCTGCGGACGCGTCGGGAATTGATCCAGCTCTTTCAGCAGCCAGTAAGGGTCCATTTCCGGCGACATAATCCCGGCGCGTGGTTTTACGGTGCGGTTACCGGCAATCAGTTCTTCATCACGAATCGAAATTTCAACGTGTTCAAGGATATACGCTGTTGCTTTCACCCGACGCATTATCACCGGCTCCCCTTCGGTTTGCCGATGGCTGGCGGTATAAAGCAACGCCCGCTCCAGCGAGATTTCACGGGTATTGGCAAACAGTGCAGTTTTGAGGCGAGAGATACGATTCGTCATGAGGAACTCCTGTGGGAAAGCGAACCCGCCCTTGCGGGCGGGGTAAGAACTTAAGCGGTTTGTGCCAGGTGAGCTTCAATTTTGCTCATAATGGCGTCAGCACGTTTTACCGCGTCGCTGATGTTGACACGCACGATAGTCTTGCCAGCAAAACGCTCTTCAAATTTGATGCCGATATCTTTGGTCAAAATCACCATATCGGCGCTTGCCACGTCTTCCGCAGTCAGTTCATTTTCCAGACCAATCGACCCCTGGGTTTCTACTTTCACTTCCCAGCCTTTCGCTTTCGCGGCGCTTTCCAGCGCCTCTGCCGCCATATAAGTATGGGCAACACCTGAAGGACATGCGGTTACTGCGATAATTTTCGTCATGGCTCGTTCCTCAATTAATTAATTTCAAAATCCAGATCCAGGTCGTCTTCCTTCTCTTCAGTTGAAGACCCATTTTTACGCGCCAGACTTTTCAGCACGTTCACGCAGACTGCCGTCACAACCGCCCCGACAGCCACTGCCGCGATGTAACCCAACTTACCTTCAACCACCGGCAGCACAATCAGACCACCCCAGCCTGCATAGCACTGCGCACCGACCAGCGCCGCAGTTACCGCACCACAAACTGAACCGACCATGATGGAAGGAATGACACGCAGCGGATCGGCAGCGGCGAAAGGAATCGCCCCTTCAGTAACGCCAACACAGCCCATCACCAGTGCCGCCTTGCCGGTTTCGCGCTCTTCTGCGGAGAAATTTTTACGACCAATCAGCGTCGCCAGCCCCATCCCCAGCGGTGGAACACAAATCCCAACAGCGGCAATAGCCACCACGGTATAAACACCCTGAGCAACGCAAATCAGCATGAAGGCATAGGCCACTTTGTTAACCGGGCCGCCCATATCGAACGCCAGCATCAGACCCATGATCACCGCCAGCATAACAATGCTGCCCTGCTGCATCCCCTGAAGCCACTGGGTCAGGCTGTTGGTCAACGCCCCCACCGGTTCGCCCAACCCCCACATCATGACGCCAGCGGTAATCAGTGTGCCGACGATTGGAATGATGAAGATTGGCATCACCGAGCGCAGAACTTTATGCACCGGAATTTTCTTCAGGTAATGCACCACGATGCCGCCGATAATCCCGGCGATCAGCGCACCAAAGAAGCCCGCGCCAAAGCTGTTACCAACCCAGGCACCGATAGCGCATGGAGCCAGCGCAGAACGTTCTGCAATGGAATAACCGATGTAAGCGGCGAGGAAAGGCACCATCAGCGTCAAACCTGCAACGCCGATATCAAACAGTTTTTTCAGATTCGGATCGGCTACGGCATCCGGCACTGCGCCTTTGCCATACAACATGACGGAAACCGCCAGCAAAATACCGCCCGATACCACGAAGGGAATCATGTGTGAAACGCCCGTCATTAAATGCTGACGGGTATTTTTCAGGATCTGCACCAACTCATTCATAAGCTGCTCCCGGGCTTGCGAAAGCCCATGTCCATATTTTTGATGGAAGAAACAATAGGCAATCGCAGGCGGAGCAAACAGTGGATAAAAAGGCCATTTACTGGACTTTTGTAATATCAGTACAAAAATGCGATCCGCCTCATAACTTGCGATAATCCGGAAGTACGCCGCAAAACGGCGTCTTGTGAGACGCGTCGCAAATTGACGGTTACATTACATTTGTCCAGCTTTTGGCAGATTTGTCACATGGCAGGCCGTTGCCGTGCGCTCTTATCCTGTAAACAGAAAACCGTACCGGGAGAAAGGCAATGGCCCTGATTGTGGAATTTATTTGTGAGCTACCTAACGGCGTCCATGCGCGTCCGGCAAGCCACGTTGAAACGCTGTGTAATACTTTTTCATCACAAATTGAGTGGCATAACCTGCGCACTGACCGCAAGGGCAACGCCAAAAGCGCCCTTGCGCTGATTGGCACCGATACGCTGGTGGGCGATAACTGCCAGTTACTGATTTCCGGGGCCGACGAACAGGAAGCGCACCAGCGTTTAAGCCAATGGCTGCGCGATGAATTCCCCCACTGCGACGCACCGCTGGCGGAAGTAAAATCTGACGAACTGGAACCACTGCCGATTTCACTGACCAATCTGAATCCGCAAATTATCCGTGCTCGCACCGTGTGCAGCGGTAGCGCAGGCGGCATTCTGACGCCGATCTCTTCTTTAGATCTCAATGCGCTGGGTAATCTTCCCGCAGCCAAAGGCGTTGACGCCGAACAATCCGCACTGGAAAACGGTCTGACGCTGGTACTGAAAAACATAGAGTTTCGTCTGCTGGATAGCGACGGTGCTACCAGCGCGATTCTGGAAGCGCACCGATCCCTGGCTGGCGATACTTCCCTGCGCGAACATTTACTGGTAGGTGTCAGCGCCGGATTAAGCTGCGCCGAAGCGATTGTTGCCAGTGCGAATCACTTTTGCGAAGAGTTCGCCCGTTCCAGCAGCAGCTACCTGCAAGAACGTGCCCTGGACGTACGCGACGTCTGCTTCCAGTTACTCCAGCAAATCTACGGTGAGCAACGCTTCCCGGCACCGGGCAAACTGACGCAGCCCGCCATTTGTATGGCTGATGAACTGACCCCCAGCCAGTTCCTCGAACTGGATAAAAATCATCTCAAAGGTCTGTTACTGAAAAGTGGCGGCACCACCTCACATACGGTGATCCTTGCCCGTTCGTTCAACATTCCGACGCTGGTAGGTGTGGATATTGCTGCCCTTACTCCGTGGCAGCATCAGACGATTTATATCGACGGCAACGCAGGGGCGATTGTGGTTGAGCCAGGGGAATCCGTGGCCCGTTATTATCAGCAAGAAGCCCGCGTACAGGACGCTCTGCGTGAGCAACAGCGTGTCTGGCTGACCCAGCAAGCGCGTACCGCTGACGGTATCCGCATTGAAATTGCCGCTAACATCGCTCACTCCGTGGAAGCGCAGGCCGCATTCGGCAATGGTGCGGAAGGCGTTGGTTTGTTCCGCACTGAAATGCTCTATATGGATCGCACCAGTGCACCGGGCGAACGCGAGCTGTACAACATTTTTTGTCAGGCGCTGGAGTCTGCCAACGGACGCAGCATTATTGTGCGCACTATGGACATTGGCGGTGATAAACCCGTTGATTATCTGAACATTCCGGCAGAAGCTAACCCGTTCCTCGGTTATCGCGCGGTGCGTATTTATGAAGAATACGCGTCGTTGTTTACCACACAACTACGGTCGATCCTGCGCGCCTCTGCTCACGGCAGCCTGAAAATCATGATCCCGATGATCTCCTCAATGGAAGAGATCTTATGGGTGAAAGAAAAACTGGCGGAAGCCAAACAGCAACTGCGTAACGAACACATTCCGTTTGATGAGAAGATCCAGCTCGGCATCATGCTGGAAGTGCCGTCGGTGATGTTCATCATCGATCAATGCTGCGAAGAGATTGATTTCTTTAGTATTGGTAGTAATGACCTGACGCAATATCTACTGGCAGTGGATCGCGATAACGCTAAGGTGACTCGTCACTACAACAGCCTGAATCCGGCCTTCTTGCGGGCGCTCGATTACGCCGTGCAGGCGGTGCATCGCCAGGGCAAATGGATTGGTCTGTGCGGTGAACTGGGAGCGAAAGGTTCCGTGCTGCCGTTGCTGGTCGGTTTAGGGCTGGATGAACTCAGCATGAGCGCACCATCAATTCCGGCGGCGAAAGCGCGGATGGCGCAACTTGATAGCCGTGAGTGCCGCCAGTTGCTCAACCAGGCAATGGCCTGCCGTACTTCGCTGGAAGTGGAACACCTGCTGGCGCAATTCCGCATGACCCAACAGGACGCACCGCTGGTCACCGCCGAGTGCATCACACTGGAAAGCGACTGGCGCAGCAAAGAAGAAGTGCTCAAAGGCATGACCGATAACCTGCTGCTGGCGGGCCGCTGTCGCTATCCGCGTAAACTGGAAGCCGACTTGTGGGCGCGCGAGGCCGTTTTCTCTACCGGTCTGGGCTTTAGTTTTGCCATTCCCCACAGCAAATCAGAACACATTGAGCAATCCACCATCAGCGTGGCGCGTTTGCAAGCGCCGGTGCGCTGGGGCGATGATGAAGCGCAATTCATCATTATGTTAACCCTGAACAAACACGCTGCGGGCGATCAGCACATGCGCATTTTCTCGCGCCTCGCTCGCCGCATCATGCACGAAGAATTCCGTAATGCGCTGGTTAACGCCGCCTCTGCCGACGCTATCGCCAGCCTGCTGCAACATGAACTGGAACTGTAAAAGGAAACATCATGGAACTGTATCTGGACACCGCTAACGTCGCAGAAGTCGAACGTCTGGCACGCATATTCCCGATTGCCGGGGTGACAACTAACCCGAGCATTATCGCTGCCAGCAAGGAGTCCATCTGGGAAGTGCTGCCGCGCCTGCAAAAAGCGATCGGTGATGAGGGAATTCTGTTTGCTCAGACCATGAGCCGCGACGCGCAGGGTATGGTGAAAGAAGCGAAACGCCTGCGCGACGCTATTCCGGGCATTGTGGTGAAAATTCCGGTAACCTCTGAAGGTCTGGCAGCAATTAAAATGCTGAAGAAAGAAGGCATTACTACGCTGGGAACCGCAGTGTACAGCGCCGCGCAAGGATTACTGGCGGCGCTGGCTGGAGCCAAATACGTTGCTCCATACGTTAACCGCGTAGATGCCCAGGGCGGTGACGGCATTCGTACTGTACAGGAGTTGCAAGCGTTACTGGAAATGCATGCGCCAGAAAGCATGGTGCTGGCTGCCAGCTTTAAAACACCACGTCAGGCGCTGGATTGTTTGCTGGCTGGATGTGAATCCATCACACTGCCCTTAGATGTAGCGCAACAAATGCTTAACACCCCTGCGGTAGAGTCAGCTATAGAGAAGTTCGAGCACGACTGGAATGCCGCATTTGGCACTACTCATCTCTAAAGGAGTAATTATGGACCGCATTATTCAATCACCAGGTAAATACATCCAGGGCGCAGATGTAATTAATCGTCTGGGCGAGTACCTGAAGCCACTGGCGGAACGCTGGTTAGTGGTGGGTGACAAATTTGTTTTAGGTTTTGCTCAATCCACTGTCGAGAAAAGCTTTAAAGATGCTGGACTGGTAGTAGAAATTGCGCCGTTTGGCGGTGAATGTTCGCAAAATGAGATCGACCGTCTGCGTGGCATCGCGGAGACTGCGCAGTGTGGCGCAATTCTCGGTATCGGTGGCGGAAAAACCCTCGATACTGCCAAAGCACTGGCACATTTCATGGGTGTTCCGGTAGCGATCGCACCGACTATCGCTTCTACCGACGCACCGTGCAGCGCATTGTCTGTTATCTACACCGATGAGGGTGAGTTTGACCGCTATCTGCTGTTGCCAAATAACCCGAATATGGTCATTGTCGACACCAAAATCGTCGCTGGCGCACCTGCACGTCTGTTAGCGGCGGGTATCGGCGATGCGCTGGCAACCTGGTTTGAAGCGCGTGCCTGTTCCCGTAGCGGCGCGACCACCATGGCGGGTGGCAAGTGCACTCAGGCAGCGCTGGCACTGGCTGAACTGTGCTACAACACCCTGCTGGAAGAAGGCGAAAAAGCGATGCTTGCCGCCGAACAGCATGTAGTGACTCCGGCGCTGGAGCGCGTGATTGAAGCGAACACCTATTTGAGTGGCGTTGGTTTTGAAAGCGGCGGGCTGGCGGCGGCACACGCGGTACATAACGGCCTGACCGCTATCCCGGACGCGCATCACTATTATCATGGTGAAAAAGTAGCATTCGGTACGCTGACGCAGCTGGTTCTGGAAAACGCGCCGGTGGAGGAAATCGAAACCGTAGCTGCGCTTAGCCATGCGGTAGGTTTGCCAATAACTCTCGCTCAACTGGATATTAAAGAAGATGTCCCGGCGAAAATGCGAATTGTGGCAGAAGCGGCATGTGCAGAAGGTGAAACCATCCACAACATGCCTGGCGGCGCGACGCCAGATCAGGTTTACGCCGCACTGCTGGTAGCCGACCAGTATGGTCAGCGTTTCCTGCAAGAGTGGGAATAACCTACTCCAAACTCCCGGCTTGTCCGGGAGTTTGAACGCAAAATTGCCTGATGCGCTACGCTTATCAGGCCTACGCAATCTCTGCAATATAGTAAATTTACGTACTTTTGTAGGCCGGATAAGGCGTTCACGCCGCATCCGGCACGCTGTGCCAGTAATCTGAAACTTCCACGTTGTTCGGGTGTTTTTTTATCCGCTTCTGGACATTTTCTCCACAGAACAATCGTTAGCCCGGAAGGTCGAATCTGTGACTCTTATTTTCACGGACGAAACAGATGAAAGCTTCACTGGCGTTATTCAGTCTTCTGACGGTATTTACCAGTTACTCCTTAAAATCTCCCGCCGTTCCACCAACCGTGGTACAAATCCAGGCTAACACCAATCTTGCCATCGCAGACGGCGCCAGACTGCAAATCGGCAGCACGCTATTTTACGATCCGGCGTATGTGCAGCTTACCTATCCTGGCGGTGATGTCCCGCAAGAACGCGGCGTATGTTCCGATGTGGTGATCCGTGCATTGCGCAGCCAGAAGGTCGATTTGCAGAAACTGGTGCACGAAGATATGGCGAAGAATTTTGCTGCGTACCCGCAAAAATGGCAGTTAAAGCGCCCGGACAGCAACATCGATCACCGCCGGGTGCCTAATCTGGAAACCTGGTTTACCCGCCACGATAAAACACGCCCCACCAGCAAGAACCCCAGTGACTATCAAGCGGGCGATATTGTCTCCTGGCGATTAGATAACGGGCTGGCACATATTGGGGTGGTGTCAGATGGCTTCGCCCGCGACGGTACGCCGCTGGTGATACATAACATTGGCGCAGGCGCGCAGGAAGAAGATGTACTGTTTAGCTGGCGGATGGTGGGGCACTATCGGTATTTTGCTAAATAAGAGATCTCCCCACATGAAGAAAAAATTCAGATCCTTTTTACACTGACGGCTTCTTTTTTCTTACGGCTCACCAGCGCCAGTGCCAGTACAATCAGCACAATACCGCTACCTTCAACTGCCCCCGGATTCTCACCGAGCAGCCACCAGGAAAAGAGTACGCCGCAAACGGGAACGGCCAGTGTGCTTAAGCTGGCAATACTGGCAGGCAAGTTTTTCAATACAAACAACCATAAGCTCCACGCCAGCGCTGTCGCCAGAATCGCACTGTAGGCCAGCGCCCAGAACACGGTGGGTTGCCAGTCAATTTCACGTTGCGGCACCAGTAAAGCGACCACGCTCATCACCAGCGCCGCATACAGCATCTGCCAGGATGTTAGCGACAATAAATCCACGCGCGGATGGCGGGCATACAGACGTTTAGCAACAATCGCGCTCGCCCCCCAACTCACACCGGAGAGGATTGCCAGCATGGCACTTTTCATCGAAGAGAAATCGAGTTGCCACGGCTGCAACACCAAAAATAAGCCGAAAGCGGCAATCAGTATCGCGAAATATTGCCCACGTCGCAGGCGTTCACCGAGAAACAACGCGGCGAAAATTACCACCCAGAACGGCATGGTATAGCTCAGGATTGCCACCTTCCCCGCTCCGCCGCTGACCAGCGCCCACTGTGCCAGGCCAACCATCCCGCAGGTTTGTAACAGGGCAATGGCTAAGGTGTATTTAAACGGCGTCGGGCGCATTCCGCGACCACGTAATAAAAGGACGATGAATAAAACGAGAGCGCCGAAAATGCAGCGTAAGGCGGTAAAGTCGAAGGCACCGATGTAGCTGGTGACTTGCTTCATGAAAATCCAGCTATAACTCCAGATAAGTGTGAGCACAACCAGGCCACTGATTGCCAGTGGGTTGCTCTTTCCTGCGGCAGACATGAGAGATCCAGTGTGTAGTTTTCCTGTGGACACTATACGCCGGTAAAGAAACTTCAGCGACTGCATGAAAGGCAGTCGCTGAAGAAGGTCAGATTACAGCAGGTCGAAACGGTCGAGGTTCATCACTTTCACCCACGCTGCCACGAAGTCTTTAACAAACTTCTCGTGGGCATCGCTGCTGGCGTAGACTTCCGCCACCGCACGCAGGACAGAGTTAGAACCAAAGACCAGATCCGCACGGCTGGCTGTGTATTTCACTTCGCCAGTTTCGCGGTCACGGCCTTCGAACAGCTCTTTCGATTCGTCGGTCGCTTTCCACTCGTAACGCATATCCAGCAAGTTCACGAAGAAGTCATTGCTCAATACGCCAACGCGGTCAGTGAAGACGCCGTTTTTGCTGCCATCGAAGTTGGCACCCAGTACGCGCATCCCGCCCACCAGCGCAGTCATTTCCGGCGCGGTCAGCGTCAGTTGCTGTGCTTTATCAATCAACAGTGACTCGGTGGTGGAAACGTCCAGACGAGCGCGATAGTTACGGAAACCGTCAGCAATTGGCTCCAGCAGCTCAAACATTTCAATGTCAGTCTGATCCTGACGCGCATCAACGCGGCCCGGCGCAAACGGTACATGAATGCTCAAACCTGCGGCGCTTGCGGCTTTCTCAACGCCAACCACACCTGCCAGCACGATGATATCCGCCAGCGAAGCTTTGCCAGACTCTTTCTGAATTTTCTCCAGAACTGGCAGAGCACGAACGGCTGCGGCGTTCACATCCCAGTCACGCTGCGGCATTAATGCCAGACGCGCACCGTTGGCACCACCACGTTTGTCGCCACCACGGAAGGTAGAAGCAGACGCCCAGGCCACCGATACCAGCTCACTAACAGACAGACCAGAATCCGCAATCGCGAATTTCAGATCGATAATGTCCTGCTCGGTCGGGTTGTAGATCGGCTGCGGCAGCGGATCTTGCCAGATCAGATCTTCTTTCGGTACTTCCGGTCCGATGTAACGAGATTTCGGCCCCATATCCCTGTGCGTCAGTTTGAACCAGGCACGAGCAAAGGCTTCGTTGAACGCCTGCGGATCGTTGAGGAAACGACGAGAGATCTTCTCGAACTCAGGATCAAAACGCAGCGTCAGGTCGGTCACCAGCATCGTCGGTTTACGTTTCTTCGACGGATCAAACGGATCCGGGATAATTTCCGGTGCGTCTACCGCTTCAAACTGGATTGCGCCAGCCGGGCTGCGGGTCTGTACCCACTCATACTTGAACAGGTTCTCGAAGAAATAGTTGCTCCACTGGGTCGGCGTCTGGGTCCAGACCACTTCCAGACCAGAGGTAATGGCATCTGCGCCAACGCCGCTGCCGTAAGTGCTCGCCCAGCCTAAACCTTGTTCTTCAATCGGTGCTGCTTCTGGATCAGGACCTACGTTTGATGTCGGACCAGCACCGTGGGTTTTACCCAGCGTATGACCACCCGCAATCAGCGCCACGGTTTCTTCGTCATTCATGCCCATGTTGCCGAAGGTCGCGCGGATAGCTGCTGCTGCCGAAAGTGGTTCGCCGCTGTGATCAGGGCCTTCCGGGTTAACGTAAATCAGGCCCATCTCGGTTGCACCCAGCGGTGCTTTCGCCAGCGCTTCCGGATGACGGTGAGTCAGCCAGGCTTTTTCATCACCCCAGTTAACATCCAGATCCGGTTCCCAGACGTCTTCACGACCGGCACCAAAACCGAAGGTACGGAAGCCGGAGTTTTCCAGCGCCACGTTACCCGCGAGGATAAACAGGTCGGCCCAGGAGATTTTCTGGCCATATTTCTGTTTGATTGGCCACAACAGGCGACGCGCTTTATCGAGGCTTACGTTATCCGGCCAGGAGTTCAGCGGTGCAAAACGTTGCTGACCACGACCCGCGCCGCCGCGACCGTCGATTGAACGGTAAGTACCCGCGCCGTGCCAGGCCATACGAATAAACAGACCGGCGTAGCTGCCCCAGTCGGCTGGCCACCACGGTTGAGATTCTGTCAGCAGGGCTTTCAGATCTTTTTTCAGGCCGTAGTAATCTAATTTGCTGAATTCTTTGCGGTAGTCAAAGTCCTCACCCAGCGGGTTAGAACGATTAGAATGTTGGTTTAACAGGTCAACACGGAGTTGATTTGGCCACCAGTCGCGCGTGGTTGTGCCCCCACCTGCGCTCTGGTCGTGACCGCCCTGATGGAACGGGCATTTGCCGGTGGCTGTCGTGTTATGGATATCGTCTGACGTGCTCATCAATGTGCTCCCCTCTACAGTGTTACCGTTACGATACACAGCGTTAGAGAGAAGTTATAATTGAATTAATCCACGGATGCGATAGTTGAGATCTTACATATTGTTGGTTAAAGAGATGTAGATCAAATTGATCGTAATTAAGACTTTTTGATTATGTCCGATTTAGGATAAATGCTTTATAAAAAAGGGTTTTAGATTTGTATCCTTCAAGTAATGAGGGAGAAAACAAGGCTGATAACCTTATTTTCCCGCCCTCATTTCGAGGCAGCATTTTGTGCTCTGTTTAAAATTTGTGATCACTGTGTGATTTTCACAAAAGGCACACTATTTATAAACCAGGTCGAACACCCAGTGTATGGCAAATCGCGTAACTCATTTCAGCGCGGTTAAGCGTATAGAAGTGGAAATCTTTCACTCCTTCACGGCTTAAAATCTTCACCATATCCATGGCAATATTCGCGCCCACCAGCTTGCGGGTTTCAGCATCGTCATCCAGGCCGTCGAACATTTGTGCCATCCACGCCGGAATACGCACGTTGGTCATGTCGGCAAATTTCTTCGCCTGTTTAAAGTTAGATACCGGCAAAATGCCCGGAATGATTTCCACATCAATGCCTGCCGAGACGCAGCGATCGCGAAAACGCAGGTAGCTTTCGACATCGAAGAAGAACTGAGTAATGGCGCGGTTGGCTCCGGCATCCACTTTTCGTCTCAGGTTGAGTAAATCGGCCTGGGCACTTTTCGCTTCTGGATGTACTTCCGGATACGCCGCCACGGAGATATCGAAATCTGCCACTTCTTTTAACAGCGTCACCAGGTCAGAAGCATACATTTCTGGCTTACCACTTCCCGGCGGCAGGTCGCCACGCAGCGCCACGATATGGCGAATACCGTTATTCCAGTAGTCGCGTGCAATGATCCGCAGCTCGTCGGGCGTCGCATCAATACAGGTAAGATGCGGTGCCGCTTCCAGGCCGGTGCGATCTTTAATGCCTTTAATAATGCTGTGCGTACGGTCGCGCTCGCCGGAGTTTGCGCCATAGGTCACCGATACAAACTTCGGTTTCAGGCTGCTAAGGCGATCGATGGAGTTCCACAGGGTCTGCTCCATTTCACTGGTACGCGGCGGGAAAAATTCGAACGAAACGTTAATCTGCCCCTGGACTTCTGCCAGACTCTGATTCAGGGCATCCCGCTGGCTGGCGTGAAAAAAGCTCATACCTTACCTCATCAATCGCTTGTCGTTATATGTTGTGTTGTGCACATCTATCCGTTTAGACGTCCAGATGTAAAGATGAAGGAAAAGCCGAAGGGCGTCAACCGAAAAATAACCAATGATGGTGAGGAAAAATCAGGGAAGATGAAAAAAACTCATCTTAATTAGAGGCGATAAAAGATTTCTCTATAGCGCAATCCACCTCGCACGTTTTGACTCATATTCTGACAACACAGCGACACCTGGGCTAATTCGAAAAACAACGTCCTGCCACCGGATGGTGATGCTAAGGCATCTGATTCGGCCTGCGCCCTCGCGTAGGCCGAATACAGGATCTGCGCAATCAACGGGTAACAAACGGTTGAGTCAATTCAGTGCGCACTTTTATTTGATATCCTTCACGCGCATACCGTTGAGCTGTTCATCCGTAATGGTGTTGCCCGCTTTGAAGTAATCAACCACCGCGTGATAAACGTAATAACCGCCCGTTGTGTTACGCGCTTTCCCTTCGGTAAAGGCGGTAAAACCATCTCCACCATCAGCAAGGAAACTCTGAGTGGCAATGTGATAAACCGTCGCATCTTCAATGGGTTTGCCATTCAGAGTCAGTGTGATTACCCGCTGACCAACCGGCTTGCTGCTGTCGTACTTCATTTCCAGGCCTTTCGATACCTGTAAAACGCCATTGCTTAAACTTGCGCCGTGTTCCATCAGACTGCGTAATTGTTTACCCGTGAGTTCCATCGTCACCAGTTCGTTGGGGAACGGGAACGAACTGATGACGCCGCCCATCGTAATCGCCCCTGCGGGGATCTCATTGCGGATACCACCAGAGTTTGTTAACGCCAGTTGGGTATTTTTACCCGCTGCTGCCAGTAAAGCGTCAGCCGCCAGGTTCCCGAGGGAAGCCGATTCACCATAGGCACGTTTTAATTCAACCGGCGATTGCGCCACCGTTTGTTGCACCACTTCATCAAGCTTTTTATTCCAGCCGTCGATCACCTGTTTCGTTTGCTGATCGGGCTTCCACTCGTCAGCGTAAATGGTTTTAAGCTCGAAGTTTTTCACCGTAAAATTATGCGGCTTCTCTTTGTAGTCGAGAACCAGTTTGCCCACATCAATCCCGCCGCTGTCAGTGGAGAGGATGAGCGTATTGCCGACTTTAATCGGTTCCGGCGTACCCACATGTGCATGTCCGGTGATCAAAATATCCAGCCCTTTCACCTGACTTGCCGTCTGAATATCTTTATCCAACGCGCGACGCACATCTGTGCCTCCCATACTGGACTGGCGGGCTGGAACACCTTCGTGGATCAGGGCGACGGTCAAATCAACCTTGCCTTTGAGTTCATCGATATAACGTTGTAGCCATTTAATTTCATCGCGCGCTTCAATACCCACGCGCGTGGCAGCAGATACCGTATCATTAAAGGCAAATACTCCGTGCAAACCTATAACGCCTATTTTCACACCGTCTTTTTCGATGATGGTATATGGCTTATCCCAGAATGATTTACTGCTGTTCTGATAAAAAATATTGCCCTGCACAATAGGGAATTTTGCCTGGCTCAACTGTAATAATGTGTTGTCCCAGCCGTGGTCAAATTCATGGTTGCCTATTGTGACGGCATCAAACGGCATAGTATTCATAATATCGATAATAGCCTTACCTTTGGTCAGGCTGCTGATATATGGCCCGGTAAAATAGTCGCCCGCATCAAAAAACCATGTCGCTTTATTTTTTGCTTTTTCTTGCTTAACCAGCGTAGTGATATTTGCCCAGCCGCCAATATCCCGTTTACCGTCAGCGATCCACGGCACTTTATAAGGTTCTACATGCGCATGGAGGTCGTTGGTATAAATGATAGTGACATCTTTAGCGCAAGCCCAGAACGGCAGTGTTAATGCGATACCCGCAGCAAGTATTTTAATTTTCATAAACAATCCCTTTCAGTGAGATAAAGGATTGCTACATTACGTTCTGAAAGACTTATTTATGTGAGAGTAATCACATCCGCAGGGGATAGTTGCCGGACAAAATCAACGACCTTGTGAAATCGTTGGTGATATATGTCGACTCTGTTTACGATTAATGCCTGTAAAACGTTCGGTTGCCGAAATTTGGGATTGGCCTCATCGGAAGATTACAGTTGGCCAGACTATAAACTGGGTTATCCGGCACTGCACTGTCGGGCATGTGGCAGTTACCCGCCGTTGTTTGACGAGCAACAATTTCGTGACTGGTTGTCAGTTCACTTGTCTACTTATGCAATTGAGAAAGGCCATTTCTGCCCGGTATGTTATGGCACAGACATGATTTGTTATGGTCACAATCCACAGGGTTCGCAACGCATTCAATGCCGTAACTGCAAAAAAGTCTGGACGCCTAAAAAATATCAGAAAGAAATTACGCATCCCCAGGCCATTGAAACCGTTCAACTGTTCATACCCTTTCAAGGGGCCAGCGCAGTACAAAAACTGTATGTTTTAGTCAGTCTTGACGCCACTCGTGGCAACATTCTTCATCTCTCCACGAATTATACGCAACATCAGACAGGAGACAGTCTGCGGTACAGTTACAAGGGCAACACAGAACCAACTATGCACCATCGCGATATCGTGCAGAAGGTAGATATGCGTGAAGCGCAATTCTTGCGCCGGAGCCAGTTCGATGAAATTCAGTATGGCAGTGCTGTACTCAAGCGCAACGGTAAGGGAGCCATACTACGCCCGGTTATCACGGCACACGGGCATTTCAGAATACTGAAAATCCGCTATCCAGATGTCAAAACGCATATTATTTCACACGAATGTTTTCTAAGAGGCGCAATTATTACAGCCTGGGCAGATCAGTTCCGCCAACAACAAGGTGAACTTTGGTTCGTAGAAGAAGAAATCAGTGACAGTAACGCTGATACGCCCTGGCATTTTAAGGGAACGACATACCATGGTTGGTGGCAAAATCAGTGGCAGCGCTGGGAGCAGGGGAATAATTGCAAGATGGTCTGCCTACTCACGGGAGCCAGCTTAGAAAGGGGCGCAAATGTTTCTCTGGCAACCAGTCGTTGTTTTATCACATGGCTGACAGACCAACACGACTTTACCCAAAGCGCGTTATTATCCGCAGGTCGCGTAACGCAAATGCTGACCTCACTGGCGTTAAAATACAATGAATCGCTCACTCCATCTTGTTAGTCAATACACTCGACAAACGACCATAAATTAAGAGAGATCACTACCTTTCATTTAATTAAATATATAAATGTATGACCGTGAAATATAATCATGGTCAATGTTTAATTAATAACATTATTTGTTACTAAGATCACACAATACTTTTCTGAACTATGCTTACATAAAATAAGACACGATGTGCCTTTTATTTAAATAATTCAACAAATGTAACACACCCTATCCAGGAGGGATGATGAAAACTGTATTTACAACATTATCAGTCATATTCGGCGTGATATTTTCTCACAGTGTTCTAGCTCAGGACGTTACTATTTATTATACGAATGACATTCACGCACATGTCAATCCGGCAAAAATCCTCGCTGTTGATAAGAACAGACTTATAGGTGGTATGGCTAATATTGCAGGCATCGTTAATGAAGCGAAGAAAAAAAGCAAAGATGTGTTTTTCTTTGATGCAGGCGACTATTTTACCGGGCCGTATATCAGCACCCTGACCAAAGGTGAAGCTATTATTGATATCATGAACACTATGCCCTTTGATGCGGTGTCTGTTGGTAATCACGAGTTCGATCACGGTGTGCCCAATATGGTGTCTCAGTTATCAAAAGCAAAATTCCCCATTCTGCTGGGAAATATCTACTACACCGATACGAATAAACCAGTTTAGGATCATCCGTGGACCATTATCGAAAAAGATGGTTTAAAGATTGGTGTGATTGGATTGCATGGCGCATTCGCTTTCTATGATACAGTCGCGGCAAAAGCACGTGAAGGCGTAGAAGCCAGAGACGAAATTAAATATTTAAATAAAGCACTTGCAGAATTAAAAGGTAAAGTCGACATTACCGTTTTGCTAATTCACGAAGGTGTCCCGGCGCGTCAATCAAGCTTTGGTAGTAAAGATGTGGAGCGGCTACTACAGGCAGATATTGAGACAGCTAAAAAAGTGAATGGTGTTGATGTCTTAATTACCGGTCACGCACATGTCGGAACACCGCAACCAATAAAAGTTAATAACACATTAATTGTATCTACCGATGCATACGGCACCAACATCGGAAAACTTGTGCTTGATTACAATCCGAAAACGAAGAAAATTGATAGTTATAATGGTGAGTTAATCACCATCTTTGCAGATCAATTTAAACCTGACACCATCGTTCAAAATACTATTGATAAATGGAGTGCACAGCTTAACAAAATAACACAGGAAGTTGTCGGCCATTCTCCCATAGTTTTAACACGTGAGTATGGTAGTTCCTCTTCTACCGGCAACCTTATTCTTGATGCAATGATGGAAAAAACACCTGATGCCGTTGCCGGATTTCAAAATAGCGGTGGGATGCGAGCTGATTTTCCTAAAGGCGATATCACACTGGGAGATGTTATTAGCACATTCCCCTTTAATAATGACCTCATCGAGATGGATTTGACGGGCCGCGATCTCAAATCATTGATGACGCATGCAACCAATCTAACTAACGGTGTGTTACAGGTTTCAAAAAGCGTTGCGGTTGTCTATGACAGCAAAAAACCACTCAACCAACGGTTAATCTCTTTCACCATTAACGGCAAACCCGTGGAAGATAATCAAACATATCGTATTACCACGCACTCCTTTTGTGCCAGTGGTGGTGACGGTTTTGAAGCATTTTTGAATGGAAAAAATGTGAAGACGATACCGGGAACAACCTCGGCGGAATCTATCATCGATTATTTCAAAAATCATAAACCTGTCACCCCAGACTTAACTAAACGAGTCATGGACGTCGCCAAATAAGATCTCATTTATCAGTCAATTTATTTAACAAGGAATGCGAATGAAAACAGCGCAGCGTACTTTATTTGCCGCAACATTGCTGACTATTTTTTCGACCTCAGTTATGGCGCAGGATGTCACGATTATTTATACCAATGATCTTCACGCTCATGTGGATTCCTATAAAGTACCGTATGTCGCAGACGGAAAACGCGACATTGGTGGCTTTGCCAATATATCCACGTTAGTAAAACAAGAGAAAGCCAAAAATAAAGCCACCTTTTATTTTGATGCTGGAGACTATTTCACCGGGCCATATATCAGTAGCCTGACAAAGGGCGAAGCAATAATTGATATTATGAATACCATGCCTTTTGACGCAGTATCAATCGGTAATCATGAGTTTGACCATGGCTGGGATAATGCCCTCCGACAATTAAGCAAAGCGAATTTCCCTGTTTTATTAGGCAATGTTTATCATAAAGAGAGTGAGAAACCCTTCTGGAACAAGCCCTACACCATCCTGGAAAAAGATGGCATCAAGATTGGTATTGTTGGGCTACACGGCGTATTTGCATTTAATGACACGGTCTCGGAGCTCTCTCTCCAGGGACTCGATAATGACAATAATAACCGATTTGATAAATCTTCCGCGACCCTCAAGAATCAGGGGATTGAAGCACGTGATGAAGTGAAGTATTTGCAGCATTATATCGACGAGTTACGTGATAAGGTTGACCTCACCGTGGCGCTGGTTCATGAAGGCGTACCGGCGCGTCAGTCCAGCATTGGCAATACAGATGTTAGACGTGCGCTGGATAAAGATATTCAAACCGCAAGCAAGGTGAAAGGATTGGATATTCTGATTACCGGGCATGCCCACGTCGGAACGCCAGAACCAATCAAAGTCGGCAACACCTTAATCCTTTCGACTGACAGTGGCGGTATCGATATTGGTAAATTAATCCTTGATGTCAACCCTACAGCTCGGACTCATAAAGTGAAGAGCTTTGAGCTGAAAACGGTTTATGCCGATGAATGGATACCCGATCCAACCACACAAAAAGTTATCAATGGCTGGAATAAAAAACTGGCGGATCTTGTACGCCAACCAGTCGGTGAATCATCGATTGCATTAACTCGTGCCTACGGTGAGTCATCGCAACTTGGCAACCTGTTTACCGATGCAATGCTTGTCGCTGCACCGACTGCACAAATTGCGTTGATAAACTCCGGCAGTTTACGTGCTGATATAAATGCAGGCACGATTACCTTTGGTGACATTACCAGTACATTCCCCTTCAAGAATGAACTTACTGAAATGGATCTCAGCGGTAAGGATCTGCGTAACCTACTGGAACACGGGGCATCGCTTACCAATGGCATCCTGCAAATGTCAAAAGGCGCAGAAATGCGCTATACCCTGCAGAAACCAGTAGGTCAGCGCATTATATCTTTTAAAATTAATGGTGAAGAGATCGTTGATACGAATATTTACCATGTTGCGACTACGACTTTCCTAGCACTTGGGGGCGATGGTTTTCTGGCATTCAAAGAAGGGAAAAATGTCCAGGTCCGCGCCGGAAATAACATGTCCAATGTCGTAATCGATTATTTTAAGAAAGGCCACAAGATTACTCCTGCACAGGTAAATGAAATGCGGGTAGAAGTAAGCAAATAACAAAAACTTATAATACCATTCATTCACTGGATGACATTATTTCTCTCTAAATCAACAATATATAAGAGATATATTTATGTATATAAAAAAGCACTGGATAGCTTTATCCATTCTATTAATACCTTGCATTGGAAACGCTCAGGAAATTAAAATTGATGAAAGCTGGTTACATCAAAGCTTGAATGTCATTGGTCGCACAGACTCTCGCTTTGGCCCAAGACTGACTAACGACCTCTACCCTGAATATACTGTAGCAGGAAGAAAAGACTGGTTTGATTTTTATGGTTATGTTGATCTACCGAAATTCTTTGGCGTCGGCAGTCACTATGATGTTGGGATCTGGGATGAGGGCTCACCACTATTTACGGAAATAGAACCTCGGTTTTCCATTGACAAATTGACCGGATTAAATCTTGCGTTCGGCCCATTTAAAGAATGGTTCATTGCAAACAACTATGTCTATGATATGGGTGACAACCAGTCATCCCGGCAAAGTACATGGTATATGGGGCTTGGTACAGATATCGACACGGGTCTACCAATTAAGCTTTCTGCCAATATATACGCCAAGTATCAGTGGCAAAACTATGGTGCCGCTAATGAAAATGAATGGGACGGATATCGATTCAAAATAAAATATAGCATCCCTCTTACAAATTTATTCGGAGGGCGATTGGTATACAATGGTTTTACTAACTTTGATTTTGGCTCCGATCTTGCGGACAAGTCACAAAATAATAAACGAACCAGTAATGCTATTGCTTCAAGCCATATCCTTTCCCTTCTATATGAACACTGGAAATTTGCATTTACACTACGTTATTTTCACAACGGTGGACAATGGAATGCGGGAGAGAAGGTTAACTTCGGAGATGGTCCATTTGAATTAAAAAATACAGGATGGGGAACCTATACTACTATTGGTTATCAATTTTAAATTAGGTGACATTTTAGATATTGTTACTTAATGTCATTTTGTAATTGTCATTAATAACTTCACCATTCACTCTGTTACTTCATCGCTCAACACAAAAGCCCCCTTATTACCGGGGGCACTGACCAAAGGCAAAATGACAATCAATCACCACTTCCCCAGGAAGAGGTTTAGGGGTGACAACAAAAGCTGGCAACTGCCAGCTTTTGTTCAATAATCACTACAACAACTGCGCCAGTCGGTTAATATCCGACTGAATCGCCCCGGCGGTGACGTCGCGCCCTGCACCTGGCCCGCGGATCACCAGCGGGTTGTCGCGATACCAGCGGCTTTCGATGGCAAAGACGTTATCGCATGGCAGTAGTGATGCCAGCGGATGGTCTTCACGCACCGCTTCCACGCCCACACGCGCTTTGCCGTTGGCATCGAAACGCGCCACGTAACGCAGCACCAGCCCCATTTCGCGGGCCGCTTCCAGTCGTTGCACCATCTGCTCGTTAAGTTCATCGCCATTTTCAAAGAAATGGTCGATGCTGCCGCCTTCGCAATGGGCAGGCACCAGTGATTCAACACGTACCTGGTCCGGTTCAATGTTGTAACCCGCTTCACGCGCCAGAATCACCAGCTTGCGCATCACGTCTTTGCCGGAAAGGTCATCACGCGGGTCAGGCTCGGTTAAGCCCTGCTGCCACGCCTGATCCACCAGTTCGGTAAACGGCACGCTACCGTCGAATTGCAGGAACAGCCAGGAGAGCGTGCCGGAGAAGATCCCACTGATCGACAAAATGGTATCGCCGCTGTCGATCAGATCGCGCACGGTATGGTTGATCGGCAAACCCGCACCGACAGTGGCATTGTACAGCCAGTGACGCCCGGTTTTTTCGAAGGCGTCGTGGATCTGGCGATATTTATTGCTGTCGCTCGCTCCTGCCAGTTTGTTGGCACTGATGACGTGGAAACCGTGGCTGGCGAAATCAAGATACTGGTCAGCGAGCTGCTGGCTGGCGGTAACGTCCAGCACCACTAAATCATCATACGGATGGGCGCGCATCCACAGGAACAGCGACTCTTCATCCTGCTCGACTGCTTCATCGTTGAAGAAGGCTAACGCGCGGCTGGCGTCCAGACCGTCATAGCTCAACAGGCTACGGCGGCTGTCCACCACGCCTGCCAGCACAAATTCAAAGCCGGTACGTGCCGAAAGCGTACTCTGCTCACGGGCGAACAGTTCCAGCCAGCGGGAACCGATATTGCCCTTGCCGAACAACACCAGGCCGATGCGTTTTTCCGCACGGAAGACGGACTGATGCAGCCCCTGAATCAGGCTTTCGGTCGGGCCGGTGCGCAGTACTGCCACCAGGCTGATGCCATCATCAGACTGCCAGGTAAACTCGACCGGCTGGCCTTTCAGTTGCTGCCAGAAGCGGTGGCAATGCAGCGGGTTACGGGTGACGCCCGCCCCAACCATCGCCACCAGCGCCAGCCCCTGACGCAGGCGCAGTTCGCCAGGTAATCCCGCTTCGTCGAGGATTTTCAGCGCACTGTCGGCCACTTCTGAGGTGTAGCAAAATTGCAGCAACTGGCGATCGTTATGCACGCCAACCGCCAGTGGGCGCACCTGAGCACGTTTCAGGATCTGGTCGATCTCTTTATGCGCCAGTTTGAAATCCTGGCTGGCGGGCACCTGAAACTCAATCAAGCAGACATCATCATGGCTGGTGACAATACGCGCACCAGTACCGGAGGCCAGCACGCGTTCAATGCGCGTGGAACCTTGATCCGGCGTGTAGCTACAGCGCAGTTGCAGGTCGATTTCGCTGCCAGAAACGGGCTGTAAAGTACGGGCATGAAGAACGGGAGCCGCCAGACGCGCCAGTTCGCTGGCTTCATCCAGACGCAGCAACGGCAGCAGGCAGGCATCTTTCACTTTACGCGGGTCGGCGCTATATACCCCGGCGACGTCGCTCCAGATGGTTACGCGAGAAACACCCGCCAGCGCACCGATTTGTGTCGCGGAATAGTCGGAACCGTTACGCCCCAGCAGCACCGTTTCACCGGCGTTGTTACGGCTGATAAACCCGGTCACCACCAGACGTTTGCCCGGATGTTGTACCAGTAGCTGTTGCAGCAACGGGTAAGAAAGTCCTTCATCAACCTGCGGTTGCGCAGCGCGTTCAGCGCGTAAAAACTCGCGGGCATCAAGCCAGGCCGCTGGCAGCCCTTGTTGATTAAGTACCGCAGACATCAGGCGCGCCGACCACACTTCACCGTGGCCCACCACTTCTGCATACACCGCGTCGTTAATACCGCTGTCGAGCAGTGCCGCCAGGCGTTCCAGATCGCTGACAAAAGCGCTAATGAGGCTATCTGCTTCTTCAGCGGGTAGCAGGCCGCTAATCAGATCGCACTGATAGCGACGTAGCGTTTGTTGAACCTGATGCGCAGAGAGACGATCGGTCTGGCTTAGTTTCAACCAGTTAATCAACTGGTTAGTGGTGCTACCGGCGGCGGAAACCACCATCATATCGTCAGGCTGAGAGTACTCCGCCATAATGCCCGCGACACGCAAATAACACTTCACATCAGCCAGACTACTGCCACCAAATTTATGCAGTTGACGACCTTTCGCCCCTGCCTGCGCAATCACACTCATTTTTACCCCTTGTTTGCAGCCCGGAAGCCATTTTCCAGGTCGGCAATTAAATCTTCGCCATCTTCAATACCGGTGGAGATACGCAGCAGCGTCTCGGAGATCCCGGCGGCAGCACGCGCTTCTGGTGCCATGCCTGCATGTGTCATGGTTGCGGCGTGAGAGATTAAACTTTCCACTCCCCCTAATGATTCCGCCAGCGTAAACAACGACAGCCCGCCCAGGAAACGACGCAGCGTCTGCTCATCGCCATCCAGTTCAAAACTCAACATTGCGCCAAAGCCTTTTTGCTGGCGCGCGGCAATTTCATGCCCCTGATTTTCCGGCAGCGACGGGTGATACAGTTTTTTCACCAACGGCTGGGTTTGCAGATATTTCACAATCGCCTGCGCGTTGCGCTGGGCCAGCTCCATTCGCGGCACCAGCGTTCGCAACCCGCGCAGCAGCAGATAGCTGTCAAACGCGCCGCCCGTCACGCCAATATTGTTTGCCCACCAGGCAAGTTCAGTGACAACGTCCGGGTCTTTAGCAATCACTACGCCTGCCACCACGTCAGAGTGACCGTTCAGATATTTCGTGCATGAATGCAACACCAGATCGGCACCTAATGCCAGTGGATTTTGTAATGCCGGGCTTAAGAAGGTGTTATCCACCACGCTCACCGCCCCGACTTCCCTTGCCAGATGGCAGATTTTCGCAATATCCACGACGCGTAACAATGGATTACTTGGGCTTTCTACCAGTACCAGTTTGGGTTTTTCTGCCAGCGCTGCCCGTAATGCCTGTTCATCGCTTTGATCAACAAACAACACGCGATAGCAACCGCGTTTCGCCAGGCTGTCGAACAGGCGATAGCTACCGCCGTAGCAGTCGTGCGGCGCAACCAGCAGATCGCCAGGTTTCAAAAAGACGGTCGTTACCAGGTGAATCGCGGACATGCCGGTATTAGTAAGTACTGCACCAGCACCGCCTTCCAGTTCTGCCAGCGCTCGCTGAACCACATCGCGCGTTGGGTTGCCGCGCCGCGAGTAATCATGCTCGCGCGGTTCATTAAATCCGGTAAAGTTATAGGTACTGGAAAGATGGATGGGAGGGACAACGCAACCATACTGTTCGTCGTCATTTAACCCGCTACGCACTGCGATGGTGGCCTGTTTACGCGTCATGTGATGAAGTTCCCTGGGCTTGGTCGGTGAAATGTCAGGCACCAGAGTAAACATTGTGTTAATGGACGTCAATACATCTGGACATCTAAACTTCTTTGCGTATAGATTGAGCAAATCTCAAATAGCCGTTAAAATTATATGCATTATCACGCCGACAGGTGCATTACACGATGTCACGGTAACGCCTGTACGGTAAACTATGCGGGTTTACGGTCAGTACCCATATTAATTGTGTGGTCTGGCCTCAATTTATTGACGAAGAGGATTAAGTATCTCATGGCTGAATGGAGCGGCGAATATATCAGCCCATACGCTGAGCACGGCAAGAAGAGTGAACAAGTCAAAAAAATTACGGTTTCCATTCCTCTTAAGGTGTTAAAAATCCTCACCGATGAACGCACGCGTCGTCAGGTGAACAACCTGCGTCACGCGACCAACAGCGAGCTGCTGTGCGAAGCGTTTCTGCATGCCTTTACCGGGCAACCTTTGCCGGATGATGCCGACCTGCGTAAAGAGCGCAGCGACGAAATTCCGGAGGCGGCAAAAGAGATCATGCGTGAGATGGGGATTAACCCGGAGACGTGGGAATACTAAAGCGGAAAAGAGCGGCGCGGAGTTAACCAGCCGCTTTTTTCATACATGGACGTTTAACGATGAAAATCAGGCTACTGATTCTCAGCCTGCTGGTTTCTGTGCCTGCATTTGCCTGGCAACCACAAACCGGCGACATCATCTTTCAGATCTCTCGCTCATCGCAAAGTAAAGCGATCCAACTGGCGACCCATTCCGATTACAGCCACACCGGTATGCTGGTGATACGCAACAAAAAGCCCTACGTTTTTGAAGCGGCCGGCCCGGTAAAATACACCCCACTCAAGCAGTGGATCGCCCATGGTGAAAAGGGCAAATACGTTGTTCGCCGCGTTGAAGGCGGACTGAGTGTTGAACAACAGCAAAAACTGGCGCAAACGGCAAAACGTTATCTCGGCAAACCGTACGATTTCAGCTTCTCGTGGAGCGACGATCGCCAGTACTGTTCGGAAGTGGTGTGGAAGGTTTATCAGAATGCGCTGGGAATGCGCGTAGGCGAACAGCAGAAGTTGAAAGAGTTCGATCTCAGCAACCCGCTGGTCCAGGCGAAGCTCAAAGAACGCTACGGCAAAAATATTCCGCTTGAGGAAACGGTAGTTTCACCCCAAGCCGTTTTCGACGCGCCACAACTCACCACAGTCGCCAAAGAATGGCCGCTGTTTTCGTGGTAATACGACCAAAATTCAGGCACAAAAAAAGCGCCGTGCGGCGCTTTTTTCGGAAATCCGGTCTTATTTGCTGCCCGGGATGTTGAAACGCTTGTTGAAGCGGTCAACACGGCCACCGGTAGCAACATCACGCTGTTTGCCAGTGAAGAACGGGTGGCACTTGCTGCACACGTCGAGGTTCAGGTCATGACCAACGGTGGAGCGGATTTTCATTACGTTACCGCAAGAGCAGCTAGCAGTAATTTCTTCGTATTTCGGGTGAATATCTTTTTTCATGGGAAAACCTCGGTTTAAGGCCGCGTCGCTCTTCCAGCCCTAACGCCAGACACCACGCGATGTTAAAAGTATAGCTTCAATACGATCATTTCGTACGAAGGCGCGAAATCATACAGAAATTAACCAGCGTATGCAAACTGATCCGCACTCTTCTACGGCAATGTGTATACTAACCCACCGAATTTCAAGTCAGGATGATGCTATGCCCGTTGCCCACGTTGCCTTGCCCGTTCCGCTTCCTCGTACCTTTGACTATCTGCTGCCAGAAGGCATGACGGTTAAAGCCGGGTGTCGCGTGCGCGTGCCGTTTGGCAAACAGCAGGAGCGCATCGGGGTTGTGGTGTCAGTTAGCGATGTCAGCGAGCTGCCGCTTAACGAGCTGAAAGCGGTAGTTGAAGTGCTGGACGTTGAGCCGGTATTTACTCACTCCGTCTGGCGATTACTGCTCTGGGCGGCAGATTACTATCATCATCCGATTGGCGATGTGCTGTTTCATGCCTTGCCGATTTTACTACGCCAGGGGCGGCCTGCGGCGAACGCGCCGATGTGGTACTGGTTTGCCACTGAACAAGGTCAGGCGGTGGATCTTAACAGCCTGAAACGCTCACCTAAGCAACAACAGGCACTGGCAGCGTTACGGCAAGGCAAAATCTGGCGTGATCAGGTTGCCACGCTCGAATTTAATGATGCCGCGTTGCAGGCGCTGCGCAAAAAAGGTCTGTGTGATTTAGCAAGTGAAACACCAGAGTTTAGCGACTGGCGCACGAACTATGCCGTTTCTGGTGAACGGTTGCGATTGAATACCGAACAGGCCACCGCCGTTGGCGCAATTCATAGCGCGGCAGATACTTTTTCTGCCTGGCTGCTGGCGGGCGTTACCGGTTCCGGTAAAACGGAGGTTTATCTCAGTGTACTGGAAAACGTGCTCGCTCAGGGCAAACAGGCGCTGGTGATGGTGCCGGAAATCGGCCTGACACCGCAAACTATCGCCCGTTTTCGTGAACGTTTTAATGCCCCCGTGGAAGTTCTGCATTCCGGCCTGAACGACAGCGAGCGTCTTTCGGCGTGGCTGAAAGCGAAAAATGGCGAGGCGGCGATTGTGATCGGCACCCGCTCCGCGCTGTTTACGCCGTTTAAAAATCTCGGCGTGATTGTCATTGATGAAGAGCACGACAGCTCCTACAAGCAGCAGGAAGGCTGGCGCTATCATGCCCGCGACCTGGCGGTGTATCGTGCGCACAGCGAGCAAATCCCGATTATTCTTGGCTCCGCAACGCCCGCGCTGGAAACGTTATGCAACGTCCAGCAGAAAAAATACCGCCTGCTGCGCCTGACCCGTCGGGCGGGCAATGCGCGCCCGGCAATTCAACATGTGCTGGATTTAAAAGGTCAGAAGGTGCAGGCAGGTCTGGCTCCGGCGTTAATCACCCGTATGCGCCAGCATTTACAGGCCGACAACCAGGTTATCCTCTTTCTTAACCGCCGGGGTTTTGCGCCTGCGCTACTGTGCCACGACTGTGGTTGGATAGCCGAATGCCCACGTTGCGATCACTACTACACGCTGCATCAGGCGCAACAGCATTTGCGCTGCCACCATTGCGACAGTCAGCGTCCGGTGCCGCGCCAGTGCCCTTCTTGCGGTTCCACGCACCTGGTACCCGTGGGGCTGGGCACCGAACAGCTTGAACAGACGCTCGCGCCGTTGTTCCCTGGTGTCCCCATTTCTCGTATCGACCGCGATACCACCAGCCGCAAAGGCGCGCTGGAACAGCAACTGGCGGAAGTGCATCGCGGCGGCGCGAGGATCTTGATTGGCACGCAAATGCTGGCGAAAGGTCACCACTTTCCGGATGTGACGCTGGTGGTGTTACTGGATGTGGACGGCGCGCTGTTTTCTGCCGATTTTCGCTCGGCAGAACGTTTCGCCCAGCTTTACACCCAGGTCGCCGGTCGTGCCGGGCGTGCGGGGAAACAGGGCGAAGTGGTGCTGCAAACGCACCATCCGGAACATCCTCTGTTGCAAACATTGCTCTATAAAGGCTACGACGCCTTTGCCGAACAGGCACTGGCTGAACGACGCATGATGCAGCTGCCGCCGTGGACCAGCCATGTGATTGTGCGTGCGGAAGATCATAACAATCAGCACGCGCCATTGTTCCTGCAACAACTGCGTAATCTCATTCTCGCCAGCCCACTGGCAGACGAGAAACTGTGGGTTCTCGGTCCGGTTCCGGCGCTGGCCCCTAAACGTGGCGGTCGCTGGCGCTGGCAGATATTGTTGCAGCACCCTTCCCGCGTGCGCTTACAGCACATCATCAATGGTACGCTGGCGCTTATTAATACAATACCGGATTCCCGCAAGGTGAAATGGGTGCTGGATGTCGATCCGATTGAGGGTTAAACCGCTCACGATGCGAGGCGGATCGAAAAATTCAATATTCATCACACTTTTCATGAAAATTCTGTAACCGTTTTCACGCGCTATCTGCTAAAAATGTTGCCGATGTGAAGTAAACATGGATGTAGTACGCCTGACGTGCCAGGCGAGGAGTGAGTGTGAAAGCGAAGAAGCAGGAAACTGCCGCGACCATGAAAGACGTTGCCCTCAAGGCAAAAGTCTCTACAGCGACCGTCTCCCGAGCATTAATGAATCCCGATAAAGTCTCCCAGGCCACTCGTAATCGGGTTGAAAAAGCGGCCCGGGAAGTGGGTTATTTACCACAGCCTATGGGGCGCAACGTCAAGCGTAATGAATCCCGCACTATTCTGGTGATTGTCCCGGATATCTGCGACCCTTTCTTTAGCGAAATTATTCGCGGTATCGAAGTTACGGCGGCAAATCACGGATATCTGGTGCTGATTGGCGACTGTGCGCATCAAAATCAGCAGGAAAAAACCTTTATCGATTTGATCATCACCAAGCAAATTGATGGCATGTTGCTGCTGGGTTCAAGGCTGCCGTTTGATGCCAGCATTGAGGAACAGCGTAATCTGCCGCCGATGGTGATGGCGAACGAATTTGCACCGGAACTGGAGCTACCTACAGTTCATATAGACAATCTGACCGCCGCATTTGATGCAGTAAATTATCTATATGAGCAAGGGCATAAACGGATTGGCTGTATAGCCGGTCCCGAAGAGATGCCGCTGTGTCACTACCGCCTGCAAGGCTACGTTCAGGCGCTGCGTCGCTGCGGCATTATGGTTGATCCGCAATACATCGCCCGTGGCGACTTCACCTTCGAAGCCGGAAGCAAAGCAATGCAGCAGTTGCTTGATCTTCCACAACCGCCTACTGCTGTCTTCTGCCATAGCGATGTGATGGCGCTCGGCGCACTTTCTCAGGCAAAACGCCAGGGGCTGAAAGTCCCGGAAGACCTTTCCATAATCGGTTTTGATAACATCGACCTGACGCAATTTTGTGATCCGCCGCTGACAACCATCGCGCAGCCGCGTTACGAAATCGGTCGGGAAGCTATGCTGTTATTGCTTGATCAAATGCAGGGGCAACACGTTGGCAGTGGCTCTCGTTTAATGGACTGCGAACTTATCATCCGGGGATCAACACGCGCGTTACCTTAAAGTAAACCTTTAAGACTGCCGTGACTGGTCAAAGGCCCGCCGCTTAAGTAACATGGCGGGCTGACGAACGAATAAATACAGCGAAACGATAGTGGCACAACGAGATTATGTACGCCGCAGCCAACCGGCACCTTCGCGGCGAAAAAAGAGCACCTCACGGAAAAAGCAACGAAATCTGCCTGCGGTTTCTCCCGCTATGGTCGCTATTGCTGCCGCCGTTCTTGTGACCTTTATCGGTGGTCTGTACTTCATTACGCATCACAAGAAAGAAGAGTCCGAGACGCTGCAAAGCCAGAAAGTGACCGGAAACGGACTACCACCAAAACCAGAAGAACGCTGGCGCTACATTAAAGAGCTGGAAAGTCGCCAGCCGGGTGTGCGTGCGCCCACAGAACCTTCTGCCGGTGGTGAAGTGAAAACGCCGGAGCAACTGACACCAGAACAACGTCAGCTTCTTGAACAAATGCAGGCTGATATGCGCCAGCAGCCAACGCAGCTGGTTGAAGTTCCGTGGAATGAACAGACGCCGGAACAGCGCCAGCAAACGCTACAGCGCCAGCGTCAGGCGCAGCAATTAGCGGAACAGCAACGCCTGGCTCAGCAGTCGCGTACGACTGAACAAAGCTGGCAGCAGCAGACGCGTACGTCGCAAGCCGCGCCGGTACAGGCGCAACCGCGCCAGTCTAAACCGGCTTCTACTCAGCAGCCTTACCAGGATCTGCTGCAAACTCCTGCGCACACGACTGCGCAGTCGAAGCCGCAGCAAGCTGCGCCGGTTGCTCGTGCCGCTGACGCGCCAAAACCGACGGCGGAGAAAAAAGACGAACGCCGCTGGATGGTGCAGTGCGGTTCGTTCAGAGGCGCGGAACAGGCAGAGACGGTACGTGCTCAGCTGGCGTTCGAAGGCTTTGACTCGAAAATCACCACCAACAATGGCTGGAATCGTGTGGTCATTGGCCCGGTGAAAGGCAAAGAGAACGCAGACAGCACCCTCAATCGCTTGAAGATGGCGGGTCATACAAACTGCATTCGGCTCGCCGCCGGGGGTTGAAACCCTCAAAATCCCCCCCATCTATAATTGCATTATGCCCCGTACTTTTGTACGGGGTTTGTACTCTGTATTCGTAACCAAGGGGTCAGCTCGTGACAACTATAGTAAGCGTACGCCGTAACGGCCATGTGGTCATCGCTGGTGATGGTCAGGCCACGTTGGGCAATACCGTAATGAAAGGCAACGTGAAAAAGGTCCGCCGTCTGTACAACGACAAAGTCATCGCGGGCTTTGCGGGCGGTACTGCGGATGCTTTTACGCTGTTCGAACTGTTTGAACGTAAACTGGAAATGCATCAGGGCCATCTGGTCAAAGCCGCCGTTGAGCTGGCAAAAGACTGGCGTACCGATCGCATGCTGCGCAAACTTGAAGCACTGCTGGCAGTCGCGGATGAAACCGCTTCGCTTATCATCACCGGTAACGGTGACGTGGTGCAGCCAGAAAACGATCTTATTGCTATCGGCTCCGGCGGCCCTTACGCCCAGGCTGCGGCGCGCGCGCTGTTAGAAAACACTGAACTTAGCGCCCGTGAAATTGCTGAAAAGGCGTTGGATATTGCAGGCGACATTTGCATCTATACCAACCATTTCCACACCATCGAAGAATTAAGCTACAAAGCGTAAGGATCTCCCATGTCTGAAATGACCCCACGCGAAATCGTCAGCGAACTGGATAAGCACATCATCGGCCAGGACAACGCCAAGCGTTCTGTGGCGATTGCTCTGCGTAACCGCTGGCGTCGCATGCAGCTCAACGAAGAGCTGCGCCATGAAGTGACCCCGAAAAATATCCTGATGATCGGCCCGACCGGTGTCGGTAAAACTGAAATCGCCCGTCGTCTGGCTAAGCTGGCGAATGCGCCGTTCATCAAAGTTGAAGCGACCAAATTCACCGAAGTGGGCTATGTCGGTAAGGAAGTGGATTCTATTATTCGCGATCTGACCGATGCCGCCGTGAAAATGGTACGCGTCCAGGCTATCGAGAAAAACCGTTATCGCGCTGAAGAACTGGCAGAAGAACGTATTCTCGACGTGCTGATCCCACCGGCTAAAAACAACTGGGGACAGACCGAACAGCAGCAGGAACCGTCCGCTGCTCGTCAGGCATTCCGCAAGAAACTGCGTGAAGGCCAGCTTGATGACAAAGAAATCGAGATCGATCTTGCCGCAGCACCGATGGGCGTTGAAATTATGGCTCCTCCGGGAATGGAAGAGATGACCAGCCAGCTGCAGTCCATGTTCCAGAACCTGGGCGGCCAGAAGCAAAAAGCACGTAAGCTGAAAATCAAAGACGCCATGAAGCTGCTGATTGAAGAAGAAGCGGCGAAACTGGTGAATCCGGAAGAGCTGAAGCAAGACGCTATCGACGCTGTTGAGCAGCACGGGATCGTGTTTATCGACGAAATCGACAAAATCTGTAAGCGCGGCGAGTCTTCCGGTCCGGATGTTTCTCGTGAAGGTGTTCAGCGTGACCTGCTGCCGCTGGTAGAAGGTTGCACCGTTTCCACCAAACACGGGATGGTCAAAACTGACCACATTCTGTTTATCGCTTCTGGCGCGTTCCAGATTGCGAAACCGTCTGACCTGATCCCGGAACTGCAAGGTCGTCTGCCAATCCGCGTTGAGCTGCAGGCACTGACCACCAGCGACTTCGAGCGTATTCTGACCGAGCCGAATGCCTCTATTACCGTGCAGTACAAAGCACTGATGGCGACTGAAGGCGTAAATATCGAGTTTACCGACTCCGGTATTAAGCGCATCGCGGAAGCGGCATGGCAGGTGAACGAATCTACCGAAAACATCGGTGCTCGTCGTTTACATACCGTTCTGGAGCGTTTAATGGAAGAGATTTCCTACGACGCCAGCGATTTAAGCGGTCAAACTATCACTATTGACGCAGATTATGTGAGCAAACATCTGGATGCGTTGGTGGCAGATGAAGATCTGAGCCGTTTTATCCTATAATCGCGTTCAATCATTTTCATCATTGTTTGATGGGGCTGAAAGGCCCCATTTTTATTGGCGCGTATTATGACTGAACAACAAATTAGCCGAACTCAGGCGTGGCTGGAAAGTTTACGACCTAAAACCCTCCCCCTCGCCTTTGCTGCAATTATCGTCGGGACGGCGCTGGCATGGTGGCAAGGTCACTTCGATCCACTGGTCGCCCTGCTGGCATTGATTACCGCCGGGCTATTACAGATCCTTTCTAACCTCGCCAATGATTACGGCGATGCGGTAAAAGGCAGCGATAAACCTGACCGCATTGGGCCGCTACGCGGCATGCAAAAAGGGGTCATTACCCAGCAAGAGATGAAACGGGCGCTCATTATTACCGTTGTGCTCATCTGTCTTTCCGGGCTGGCACTGGTTGCAGTGGCGTGCCATACGCTGGCCGATTTTGTCGGTTTCCTGATTCTTGGCGGGTTGTCGATCATTGCCGCTATCACCTACACCGTGGGCAATCGTCCTTATGGTTATATCGGTTTGGGTGATATTTCCGTACTGGTTTTCTTTGGCTGGTTAAGCGTCATGGGCAGCTGGTATTTACAGGCTCATACATTGATTCCGGCGCTGATCCTTCCGGCGACCGCATGCGGCCTGCTGGCAACGGCAGTACTGAACATTAATAACCTGCGTGATATCAATAGCGACCGCGAAAATGGCAAAAACACGCTGGTGGTGCGCTTAGGTGAAGTGAACGCGCGTCGTTATCATGCCTGCCTGCTGATGGGCTCTCTGGTGTGTCTGGCGCTGTTTAATCTCTTTTCGCTGCATAGCCTGTGGGGCTGGCTGTTCCTGCTGGCGGCACCGTTGCTGGTGAAGCAAGCTCGTTATGTGATGCGCGAAATGGACCCGGTGGCGATGCGACCAATGCTGGAACGCACTGTCAAAGGAGCGTTACTGACTAACCTGCTGTTTGTTTTAGGGATATTCCTAAGCCAGTGGGCAGCATAACTGACAAATATCAATTAACAATTGATGATTTTGCCAACAGCCTACATAGCGCGATATACTGAAAATTCTCGCAGCAACTGAATGTTAAGCCTATGAAATACGATACTTCCGAGCTTTGTGACATCTATCAAGAAGATGTTAACGTCGTGGAACCGCTGTTCTCCAACTTTGGCGGACGGGCGTCGTTTGGCGGACAAATAATCACGGTAAAATGTTTCGAGGACAACGGGTTGCTGTACGATCTGCTCGAACAGAATGGCCGTGGTCGTGTTCTTGTCGTCGATGGCGGTGGTTCTGTTCGTCGCGCACTGGTCGATGCTGAACTGGCGCGTCTGGCAGTACAAAATGAATGGGAAGGTCTGGTCATTTACGGCGCGGTGCGTCAGGTAGATGACCTGGAAGAGTTGGATATCGGCATCCAGGCGATGGCGGCAATTCCGGTTGGTGCCGCTGGCGAAGGCATTGGCGAAAGCGATGTCCGCGTCAATTTTGGCGGTGTAACCTTCTTCTCCGGCGACCATCTTTATGCCGACAATACCGGGATTATTCTTTCTGAAGATCCGTTGGATATTGAATGATAGAAAAGGCACCGCAAGGTGCCTTTTTTCTGCGTTACCTGTTGGCCTACACAGTAAAGAAATTACGCGGAAGATGAAGCGTAATCAGACCTCTTCCATGCGACCCAGCAGGGCCTGCAGACGTTCCTGCCAGCCGTTCTGCTGTTCTTTCAGATGGTTGTTCTCACGCTCCAGCTCTTCGCGCTGATGCTGGGCATTTTGAACTTCCTGCGACAGTGAGTTGTTTTTTTCTTTCAGCTCTTCGATTTCCATCTGCAACAGAGTGATGGTATCAATCGCCTGCTGTACTTTTGCTTCCAGTTTCTCAAACACTTCTAATGACATTGTCATACCTCTCCTGAATTGCAAGGCGTTGATGGATAAAAATCCTCGTCCCGATTACCGGTGACGCCTTAATAAATACGAGCGCACTTTAGTTAGCTCCGATTGTATGAAGCCGCGCCATCGCTGTCCAGCGGCACGCCTTGCAGATTACGGTTTGCCACACTTTTCATCCTTCTCCTGGTGACATAATCCACACCAATCGAAAATGTTAATAAATTTGTTGCGCGAATGATCTAACAAACATGCATCATGTACAATCAGATGGAATAAATGGCGCGATAACGCTCATTTTATGACGAAGCACACACATTTTAAGTTCGATATTTCTCGTTTTTGCTCGTTAACGATAAGTTTACAGCATGCCTACAAGCATCGTGGAGGTCCGTGACTTTCACGCATACAACAAACATTAACTCTTCAGGATCCGATTATGAGTCAAACATCAACCTTGAAAGGCCAGTGCATTGCTGAATTCCTCGGTACCGGGTTGTTGATTTTTTTCGGTGTGGGTTGCGTTGCAGCACTAAAAGTCGCTGGTGCGTCTTTTGGTCAGTGGGAAATCAGTGTCATTTGGGGACTGGGGGTAGCAATGGCTATCTACCTGACCGCAGGGGTTTCCGGCGCGCATCTTAATCCCGCTGTTACCATTGCATTGTGGCTGTTTGCCTGTTTCGATAAGCGCAAAGTTATTCCTTTTATCGTTTCACAAGTTGCCGGCGCTTTCTGCGCTGCGGCTTTAGTTTACGGGCTTTACTACAATTTATTTTTCGACTTCGAACAGACTCATCACATTGTTCGCGGCAGCGTTGAAAGTGTTGATCTGGCTGGCACTTTCTCTACTTACCCTAATCCTCATATCAATTTTGTGCAGGCTTTCGCAGTTGAGATGGTGATTACCGCTATTCTGATGGGGCTGATCCTGGCGTTAACGGACGATGGTAACGGTGTACCACGCGGCCCTTTGGCTCCCTTGCTGATTGGTCTACTGATTGCGGTCATTGGCGCATCTATGGGTCCATTGACGGGCTTTGCCATGAACCCAGCGCGTGACTTCGGTCCGAAAGTCTTTGCCTGGCTGGCGGGCTGGGGCAATGTCGCCTTTACCGGCGGCAGAGACATTCCTTACTTCCTGGTGCCGCTTTTTGGCCCTATCGTTGGCGCGATTGTAGGTGCATTTGCCTATCGCAAACTGATTGGTCGCCATTTGCCTTGCGATATCTGTGTTGTGGAAGAAAAGGAGACCACAACTCCTTCAGAACAAAAAGCTTCGCTGTAATATGACTACGGGACAATTAAACATGACTGAAAAAAAATATATCGTTGCGCTCGACCAGGGCACCACCAGCTCCCGCGCGGTCGTAATGGATCACGATGCCAATATCATTAGCGTGTCGCAGCGCGAATTTGAGCAAATCTACCCAAAACCAGGCTGGGTAGAACACGACCCAATGGAAATCTGGGCCACCCAAAGCTCCACGCTGGTAGAAGTGCTGGCGAAAGCCGATATCAGTTCCGATCAGATTGCAGCTATCGGTATTACGAACCAGCGTGAAACCACTATTGTCTGGGAAAAAGAAACCGGCAAGCCTATCTATAACGCCATTGTCTGGCAGTGCCGTCGTACCGCAGAAATCTGCGAGCATTTAAAACGTGACGGTTTAGAAGATTATATCCGCAGCAATACCGGTCTGGTGATTGACCCGTATTTCTCTGGCACCAAAGTGAAGTGGATCCTCGACCATGTGGAAGGCTCTCGCGAGCGTGCGCGTCGTGGTGAATTGCTGTTTGGTACGGTTGATACGTGGCTTATCTGGAAAATGACTCAGGGCCGTGTCCATGTGACCGATTACACCAACGCCTCTCGTACCATGTTGTTCAACATCCATACCCTGGACTGGGACGACAAAATGCTGGAGGTGCTGGATATTCCGCGTGAGATGCTGCCAGAAGTGCGTCGTTCTTCCGAAGTATACGGTCAGACTAACATTGGCGGCAAAGGCGGCACGCGTATTCCAATCTCCGGGATCGCCGGTGACCAGCAGGCCGCGCTGTTTGGTCAGTTGTGCGTGAAAGAAGGAATGGCGAAGAATACCTACGGCACTGGCTGCTTTATGCTGATGAACACCGGCGAGAAAGCGGTGAAATCAGAAAACGGCCTGCTGACCACCATCGCCTGCGGCCCGACTGGTGAAGTGAACTATGCGCTGGAAGGTGCGGTGTTTATGGCGGGCGCATCCATTCAGTGGCTGCGCGATGAGATGAAGTTGATTAACGACGCCTACGATTCCGAATATTTCGCCACCAAAGTGCAAAACACCAATGGTGTGTATGTGGTTCCGGCCTTTACCGGGCTGGGTGCGCCATACTGGGATCCGTATGCACGCGGGGCGATTTTCGGTCTGACTCGTGGGGTGAACGCTAACCACATTATACGCGCGACGCTGGAGTCTATTGCTTATCAGACGCGTGACGTGCTGGAAGCAATGCAGGCCGACTCCGGTATTCGTCTGCACGCGCTGCGCGTGGACGGCGGTGCGGTGGCGAACAATTTCCTGATGCAGTTCCAGTCCGATATTCTCGGTACGCGCGTTGAGCGCCCGGAAGTGCGCGAAGTCACCGCTTTGGGTGCGGCCTATCTTGCTGGTCTGGCGGTTGGCTTCTGGCAGAATCTTGACGAGCTGCAAGAGAAAGCGGTGATTGAACGCGAGTTCCGTCCTGGCATCGAAACCACTGAGCGTAATTACCGTTACGCAGGCTGGAAAAAAGCGGTCAAACGCGCGATGGCATGGGAAGAACACGACGAGTAATAATGATTGCCTGATGCGACGCTTGCGCGTCTTATCAGGCCTACGAGTCGGATACACATCCGGCATCACGCAGACTCTGAAACCGTGCGGGGGCAACCCCGCACACATCAATAATCCCGCCCTTCCCCTGTGCTACACTTCGCGCCATTCCTTACTGCTTAGAGTTTGCTATGAGACGAGAACTTGCCATCGAATTTTCCCGCGTCACCGAATCAGCGGCGCTGGCTGGCTACAAATGGTTAGGACGCGGCGATAAAAACACCGCGGACGGCGCGGCGGTAAACGCCATGCGTATTATGCTCAACCAGGTCAACATTGACGGCACCATCGTCATTGGTGAAGGTGAAATCGACGAAGCACCGATGCTCTACATTGGTGAAAAAGTCGGTACTGGTCGCGGCGACGCGGTAGATATTGCTGTTGATCCGATTGAAGGCACGCGCATGACGGCGATGGGCCAGGCTAACGCGCTGGCGGTGCTGGCAGTAGGCGATAAAGGCTGTTTCCTCAACGCGCCAGATATGTATATGGAGAAGCTGATCGTCGGACCGGGAGCCAAAGGCACCATTGATCTGAACCTGCCGCTGGCGGATAACCTGCGCAATGTTGCGGCGGCGCTCGGCAAACCGTTGAGCGAACTGACGGTAACGATTCTGGCAAAACCGCGCCACGATGCCGTTATCGCAGAAATGCAACAACTCGGCGTACGCGTATTTGCTATTCCGGATGGCGATGTGGCGGCCTCAATTCTCACCTGTATGCCGGACAGTGAAGTCGATGTACTGTACGGCATTGGCGGCGCGCCGGAAGGCGTGGTTTCTGCGGCGGTGATCCGCGCATTAGATGGTGACATGAACGGTCGTCTGCTGGCGCGTCATGACGTCAAAGGCGACAACGAAGAGAATCGTCGCATTGGCGAGCAGGAGCTGGCACGCTGCAAAGCGATGGGCATCGAAGCCGGTAAAGTATTGCGTTTGGGCGATATGGCGCGCAGCGACAACGTCATCTTCTCTGCCACCGGTATTACCAAAGGCGATCTGCTGGAAGGTATTAGCCGCAAAGGCAATATCGCCACCACCGAAACGCTGCTGATCCGTGGTAAATCACGCACCATTCGTCGCATTCAGTCCATCCACTATCTGGATCGTAAAGACCCGGAAATGCAGGTGCACATCCTCTGATTGATTTGATCGATTGAGCCTTCCAGTCCTTCGGGACTGGAATTTTTTTGTTCGGAGAACGAAGATAAGGCAAGTCAATCAAAACAGGAGAAAAACATGGCTGATTGGGTAACAGGCAAAGTCACTAAAGTGCAGAACTGGACCGACGCCCTGTTTAGTCTCACCGTTCACGCTCCCGTGCTTCCGTTTACCGCCGGGCAATTCACCAAACTTGGCCTTGAAATTGAAGGCGAACGCGTTCAGCGCGCCTACTCCTATGTTAACTCGCCCGATAATCCGGATCTGGAGTTTTACCTGGTCACCGTCCCCGATGGCAAATTAAGCCCGCGACTGGCGGCACTGAAACCGGGCGATGAAGTGCAGGTGGTTAGCGAAGCCGCTGGCTTCTTTGTGCTGGATGAAGTACCAGATTGCGAAACGCTATGGATGCTGGCAACCGGTACAGCGATTGGCCCTTATTTATCGATTCTGCAATTGGGCAAAGATTTAGAACGCTTCAAAAACATGGTGCTGGTTCACGCCGCACGATATGCCGCCGACTTAAGCTATCTACCTCTGATGCAGGAACTGGAAAAACGCTACGAGGGGAAACTGCGCATTCAGACGGTGGTCAGTCGGGAAACGGCTGCGGGTTCGCTCACTGGGCGATTACCGGCGTTAATTGAAAGCGGTGAACTGGAAAGGGCGGTTGGCCTGCCGATGAATAAAGAAACCAGCCATGTGATGCTGTGCGGCAATCCACAGATGGTGCGCGATACACAACAGTTGCTGAAGGAGACCCGGCAGATGACGAAACATTTACGTCGCCGACCGGGCCATATGACAGCGGAGCATTACTGGTAAGCGGTTACTTGTCGATAAACGGCACGATCAAGAGATCCGCACTCAACTTATTGATCATCCCGCGATATGCCGGCATCAAACGGTTGATAAATGAGTGGTGATGACCACAGACAAGGAGGTCGCACTGCTCTTTTTGCATAATTTCCAGCAGTGTTTCCGGCATTTCTCCGCGTTCAATACGCAGTTTTGTCTTCGGCCATTGAATATTTTTCGTCAGTTTATACAGCTTGTTATCCGACTTATTCTTCAACAATTGAAGAATATCTTCTGTTGCAGGGAAGTAGATACCCGGATACAACTCGCTTAAGCCATCATCAATATGAATTAACGTCAGGTGAGCGTCATTATGTCTGGCGAGCTCCAGGGCTTTATTCACCAGTAAGGCATCTTCTTCATTCCCGGAAATTGCCACGCCAATGTGTTTATAAGCCATGTTTAACTCCTTCTAAAGCAACTCCATCAAGCTAACGAACGCAGTGATAACTCAAAAATAATCATCTCGGCCTGGCATGAGAAGGTGAAGGCCGCATCAAGCTCAACTTGCCCTTCCAGATCTTTAATCTTATAGGCCACGCTGGCCCCTTCATCTGCAGAGGATGCAGCGGCGGCAAGCTCTTTCAGTTTGGTCATAAAGGACTCTGCTTCTTCGCGGGTGGCAAAAAAGCGCGAAAACTTACTGGTACAGTTGTCGTTATCAATCACCGTACCGATATCAATCGCACATCCTTTAGTACTGCATTTATCTACGACATCTTTCATAGGGCACCTCTGTATATTCGCCTCTCTGTCGATTACGACTTAAGAATAATGCGCCGTTAAAGGAAGAACAAACAAGTAATGATCTTATGGATTACCATTTTTTTTGATATTGCTTAAGGTGAAGAGTTCAGAAGGATTTTCCGGGCATTGTCACTTGCATCGTGGAAATAACAATCCCGGAAAAAAATAGCAGTAAGAGATATATTAAAGGTTAATTACTTGATTTATTGTCGGCTTTATACTTCACATCCTGGGTATCTTTACCATATTTATTTTCGCCTTGTGTGCCAACAAACGCACCAAGATCGATAAGCATCATCACCAGAATCAACGTCGGGACAAAACGCCCCACCGCCCATTGCCAGACACCCGGTAAAATCGCCCAGTTACCCGCCAGCAGCATCCACGCCACAATCATCAGAAATGCCCATGCGCCGGAACGCCCGCGATCATGCAAGCGCTTAACGGTTACTGCCGCTGTTGGCCAAAGCAAGCACACAAGGCAAAACGCCGCGGTCTGAATATCGAGTAAATTTTTACCCGCCAGTGAGAAAAGCACCAGCATGCCTGCGAACCACAGGCCTATCCAAATCCAGAAATCACGGCGTCCAATACGCCCTTTAAATGAGAATAACCATTGCTGTATGGTCATGTAAGTTCCTTGATGGTTGTCTTTTCCAGGATTCTACCCTTTTGACAAGGGCGACAGATATCGTTTTAATCGGAGCCAGTCATAACAAAAGGTACTGTCAATGAAGCCAGGGTGTACGCTGTTTTTTCTCTTATGTTCTGCATTAACCGTTACAACAACGGCGCATGCACAAACACCAGATACGGCAACGACCGCGCCTTATCTGCTGGCTGGAGCCCCTACTTTCGATCTCTCCATCAGCCAGTTTCGAGAAGACTTTAACAGCCAGAATCCCAGCCTGCCACTGAACGAATTTCGTGCCATCGACAGCAGTCCCGACAAAGCCAATCTCACTCGTGCAGCAAGTAAAATTAACGAGAACTTGTATGCTTCTACTGCGCTGGAGCGCGGTACCTTAAAAATCAAAAGCATTCAAATAACCTGGCTACCCATCCAGGGGCCAGAGCAAAAAGCCGCGAAAGCGAAAGCTCAGGCATACATGGCAGCGGTGATCCGCACACTCACCCCATTAATGACCAAAACTCAAAGCCAGAAAAAACTGCAGTCGCTACTAACGGCGGGGAAAAACAAACGTTATTACACCGAGACAGAAGGTGCACTGCGTTATGTTGTCGCGGACAACGGCGAAAAGGGGCTGACCTTCGCTGTTGAACCGATTAAGCTGGCGCTATCTGAATCGCTTGAAGGTTTGAATAAATGACAAAAAGCAAAGCCTTTGTGCCGATGAATCTCTATACTGTTTCACAGACCTGCTGCCCTGCGGGGCGGCCATCTTCCTTTATTCGCTTATAAGCGTGGAGAATTAAAATGCGACATCCTTTAGTGATGGGTAACTGGAAACTGAACGGCAGCCGCCACATGGTTCACGAGCTGGTTTCTAACCTGCGTAAAGAGCTGGCAGGTGTTGCTGGCTGTGCGGTTGCAATCGCACCACCGGAAATGTACATCGATATGGCGAAGCGTGAAGCTGAAGGCAGCCACATCATGCTGGGTGCGCAAAACGTGGACCTGAACCTGTCCGGCGCATTCACCGGTGAAACCTCTGCTGCTATGCTGAAAGACATCGGCGCACAGTACATCATCATCGGCCACTCTGAACGTCGTACTTACCACAAAGAATCTGACGAACTGATCGCGAAAAAATTCGCGGTGCTGAAAGAGCAGGGTCTAACTCCGGTTCTGTGCATCGGTGAAACCGAAGCGGAAAACGAAGCGGGCAAAACTGAAGAAGTTTGTGCACGTCAGATCGACGCGGTACTGAAAACTCAGGGTGCTGCGGCATTCGAAGGTGCGGTTATCGCTTACGAACCTGTATGGGCAATCGGTACTGGCAAATCTGCAACTCCGGCTCAGGCACAGGCTGTTCACAAATTCATCCGTGACCACATTGCTAAAGTTGACGCTAACATCGCTGAACAAGTGATCATTCAGTACGGCGGCTCTGTAAACGCGTCTAACGCTGCAGAACTGTTTGCTCAGCCAGACATCGACGGCGCGCTGGTTGGCGGTGCTTCTCTGAAAGCTGACGCTTTCGCCGTGATCGTTAAAGCTGCAGAAGCGGCTAAACAGGCTTAAGTCTGACAGGTGCCGGATTTCATATCCGGCACTTACTTTCCTAAACTCCTCGCCTTAACGCAAAATCTCACACTGATGATCCTGGATTTCTTCGGCTGAAGCACGGTTCAGCGTCAGTAGATTTCGTTGTGTCGCCAGCAATACAAATGAGTTATCACTCTGCCGTACCATCGCCAGCCCGTAGCTTCCCATATGTTCCCGCGCCTCAGGCACTTCTTCCGCCAGCATCATAAATGGGCTGCGTTGTACCAGTTCGCTTTCCGTTACCCGACGCGCCAGGTACTCATGCCCACGCAAACCACCTGGCAGTGGCAACCAGCGGCTACTGATGTTCGCCAGATTGTTATCCAGCTGTTCGCGCACATCAGGACGAATACAAGAAATATGAATATGAAAATGGTTTTGCGTACGCCCGGTGCGGGAGTTGATCGCCAGAGATACCGCGCGATCGGGAACAGGCTGGCCGTATTTTTGGCTCATAAAATCACGCGCCTGCCAGGCTAACCAGAAAAAATTAGGCGTTGACGGATCGGTCAACAATGGGCTTTCAGTACCGTTAATACGGTACGTTGGCATTAACAGATATTGCAGTGGGCCATGACGATCTTTTAAAACCACGTATCCGGCGTTGGGTTTGACTTCCGCACATGGCGACGGGTTTTGGTTTTCCTGCTGGTTGGGCAAACATTGCTCAAGAACTATCTTACGTAACGTGTCTGACTCTTCACCGGTTAATTTCCAGTAACCAATACCGGCAGCCACAACGGCGATAACTATCATCACCAAAAAAAGAAGACCCGCTTTTTTCATCTTTTTTTCCCTGTACCTCAAAGAGATGCAAGGGTAACGCAAAATCGAGACAAATAAAAAACCCGGTCGCGAGAAACCACCGGGTTTGATAATTATCCTGGAGAAATCAGCGTTTGCTGATCTGATCGAACGTACCGCCGTTAGCAAAATGCTCTTTTTGCGCTTTCGTCCAGCCGCCGAACTCTTCATCAATGGTGAATAACTTCAGCTTTGGAAACGCATTTTCGTACTTTTTCGCCACCTCAGCATCGCGCGGACGGTAGTAGTTTTTCGCGGCAATTTCCTGACCTTCTGGCGAGTAGAGATATTTCAGGTAGGCTTCCGCCACCTCTTTGGTGCCTTTTTTCTCGACCACTTTATCGACCACCGACACGGTTGGCTCTGCGAGGATAGACTCACTCGGCGTGACGATTTCGAATTTATCTTTCCCCAGTTCATTCGCTGCCAGCAGAGCTTCGTTTTCCCAGGCGATCAGTACATCGCCAATCCCGCGCTCGACAAAGGTATTAGTGGAGCCGCGCGCGCCAGAATCCAGAACTTCGACGTTTTTATACAGTGCCCGAACAAAATCCTGTGCTTTTGCCTGATCGTTGTTGTTGTGATGCAGCGCGTAGCCCCAGGCTGCCAGGTAGTTCCAGCGCGCGCCACCAGAGCTTTTCGGATTAGGCGTGATCACCGAAACACCCGGTTTAATCAGATCGTTCCAGTCATGGATCTGCTTCGGATTACCCTTACGTACCAGGAAAACAATGGTGGAAGTGTACGGTGCGGAATTATCCGGCAGACGTTTGATCCACTCTTTATCAATCCGCCCGCGTTCCGCAATTGCGTCCACGTCATAGGCCAGAGCCAGCGTGACAACATCAGCTTCAATATCGTTGATTACCGACGTCGCTTGTTTGCCTGAACCACCGTGTGACTGACGAATCACCACGTTATCGCCAGTTTGCTGTTTCCAGTGGGCGCTGAATGCCTTGTTGTACTGTTCGTACAATTCGCGCGTTGGATCATATGAAACGTTAAGAAGCTGAATATCCTTTGCCATAACGCTGGTTGCCGCCAGCAAAAATGTTAACCCTACGCCCCACTTTTTCATCGCCCGACTCTCTTATGTTGTGTTGTGATGAGCAAAGCGTGCCAGAAGGTTGACCAAACATTAAAGAATAAAAAAAGATTGGCTATAACTTGCGAGTATATGTTGGGGGATTAAAAAGGCGGAAGAAATCCGCCTCATATTGCTGACAAAGTGCGCTTTGTCCATGCCGGATGCGGCACAAACGCCTTATCCGGCCTACAAAAGTTTGCAAATTCAATAGATTACAGAATTCATGTAGGCCTGATAAGCGAAGCGCATCAGGCCTTTTTGCTTCTGTCATCGGTTTCAGGCTAAAGGAATCTGCCTTTTTCCGAAATCATTAATACAGTTTTTTCGCGCAGTCCAGCCAGTCGCCTTTGAACGGACGCTTCATGTTTTCGATAGCGTCGATGATGTCGTGGTGAACCAGCTGTTCGTTCTGGATACCTACGCAACGACCACCGTAACCTGCCAGCAGCAGCTCGATAGCGTAAGCGCCCATACGGGAAGCCAGAATACGGTCGTAAGGCACCGGAGAACCACCGCGCTGGATGTGGCCCAGCACAGTTGCGCGGGTTTCACGACCGGTTTCTTTCTCGATGAAATGCGCCAGTTCGTCAACATCACACATATGTTCGGTAATCGCCACGATCGCGTGTTTTTTACCTTTCGCGATACCCGCTTTGATTTCGTTTACCAGGTCTTCACGGCTGAATTCAACTTCCGGAACCACAACGAATTCACAGCCGCCGGCAATAGCCGCAGCCAACGTCAGATCGCCACAATAACGGCCCATCACTTCCACCACGGAAATACGCTGGTGAGAAGAAGAGGTGTCACGCAGACGGTCGATCGCTTCTACAACGGTGCTCAGCGCAGTGAAGAAACCGATAGTGTAGTCAGTGCCTTTGATGTCGTTGTCGATAGTGCCCGGCAGGCCGATGCACGGGAAGCCCATTTCGGTCAGACGCATTGCACCCATGTAGGAACCGTCACCGCCGATAACCACCAGCGCGTCGATCCCACGTTTTTTCAGGTTTTCGATAGCCACGGCGCGGATGTTCTCGTCGCGGAATTCCGGGAAACGCGCAGAACCGAGGAACGTACCACCACGGTTGATCATGTCAGAAACGCTGTAACGGTCTAGCTGTACCATACGGTCTTCATACAGACCCAGATAGCCGTCATAAATGCCCATTACTTCCAGACCTTCTGTCAGCGCAGAACGAACAACCCCGCGAATTGCGGCGTTCATGCCTGGCGCATCACCGCCGCTTGTCAACACACCGATTTTCTTAATCATGACTACCTCTGAACTTTGGAATGCAAAATGAAATCTGTTGCCGGAAGTCTTCTTGCACATCGAAATGATCCAACGAATGTGCAAATAGTATAACAATCACTTCCTGCTGAATTGATTCAGGTCAGGCCAAATGGCGGTATTTTATACACAAAATGCGGGTCTGGCTCTCTTTTATACTGATTATGAAAGCATAGACCGTTTACCCTCCCTGGGTACGACGGAACAGGGGTCCTGATGGATAATCACATCCGATCCCGGAAAACGCCGTAAAATAGCCTGCTCTACCTGATCCGCCACCATATGTGCCTGAACCAAAGGCAGAGAGTCTTCCATTTCCAAATGAATCTGAATAAAGCGGGTCGGCCCTGACTGCCGCGTGCGAAGATCGTGAGCGCCGCTAACACCCGGCCAGGAAGTCACGATATCAATAATTTCTTGCCGTTCCTCATCAGGCAATGCGCGATCCAGTAATGACTGTACCGCCTCATATCCCATGCGTAACGCGCTATATAAAATATAGATGCCGATCCCCAATGCAAACAGAGCATCGGCGCGATGCCAGCCGTACCAGGACAACCCCAGCGCCAGCAGAATTGCGCCGTTCATCATAACATCAGACTGGTAATGTAGCATATCAGCCCGCACCGCCTGGCTTTGCGTCCGGCGCACCACCCAACGCTGAAACGAGACAAGGATAATCGTACAAATTAGCGCCACAATTGTCACGATAACCCCGACGCCTGGATCTGTCATCGGTGTTGGAGATACCAGATGTTGAATACCCGTCAAAAACAGGAATAGTGCCGAACCGGAGATAAACATACTTTGCGCCAGCGCCGCGAGGGACTCAGCTTTACCGTGACCAAACGAGTGATTATCGTCGGCAGGTTGCAGGGAATATCGCACCACCAGTAAATTCGTCAACGACGCGCCGATATCCACCAGCGAATCCACCAGCGCGGCGAGAATACTCACCGACCCGGTATACCACCATGCAAAAATTTTAATCAGCAATAGCAGCGAAGCCATCGCCGTCGCAGCAATCGCCGCCCGACTGACCAGCCGTCCATAAGATTGATTCATAAATACTCCCGCTATCAACTGACGGTAGTATAACGGAAGCAAATCATCTGCAATGCATTAAGCAGCAGGCAAATTGAGGATAAAAAAAACCCCCACATCATGTGGGGGAAGACAGGGATGGTGTCACAAAAATGCACCTAACCTGATGATATAAATGGATTTATATCAAACGCTGTCCACATAGCGTCCACATCGACTACTGAAAGCCCCTAAGCACATGGGGCTTTATTTTTCCTCTTTCTGGAGGTATGAATTTTACTCAACCAAATGTTTATTAAGGATTTTCTATGGCAACTCTTAAATCAGTGATGGCAATAGCCACCTTAATAATTTCACTCAACGCAAACGCGAGTGATATTAAAACCCTTCAAAAGCAGCTTAAACCATGGCAACCCCTAGAAATCACGAATAAAAACAACTCGCTTACGGTGGTGCTTCCTGGCAAAGAAATCTCTCCTGACGCCTACAACAACCTGATTATGACGGGTGTATGCACACCAGTCTGGACAAAAGACACGCCTGTTTCATATCTCAAAAAAATCAAAGAAATAAGCATAGTTAATCAATATAAATCCATCGGTTATGTTTTTTCCGAACCATTAAAAACATGCAATGAAATAGGTTCGTTGACGCCTAAACAGGGGCAAGTGTTACTTTCATCCCAAACACGTCTTTACACAGGGAAATAAGCTCCTAAACAAAGTTGAAAGCCCCTCGACTGAGGGGCTTCTGTTTGTAATTACATCCACATAATTTGCTGCCCTGACGGCAACGGGTGCGGCCTTACGGCGTGGACTTCTCCCGGCTTCACGATGTATCTCTGTACCGACTCATAGGTGATGAACGTGGCGCTGCAATTCACGTTCTGGCACTGGTGATAACGCTCTTTTGTCGTGTCAGTGATATAGCGACTTGTACGCGCATGTGCGGCATGCTGGCATAAAGGACAATGAAACATCGCGAGCACCTCTTCCGGTTTTGTTGATGGTGTCATTTTAGTTAATTTATCCTTATAAAACAAACAGATAAAATAAAAACATCACTCATCATCTTCTGTTTCGTACTCCACATCAGAAAGCCTGACCTCAAGCTCCAAGGACGTCGTGAAGCCGCTATTATTCAGAAAATGTGTCACCTTAGTGATTGTCCAGTCCTGCTCGTCTATGACGCGCTTAAAGCCTGACACTTTAACCGGTGTTTCCGTGTAAATATCTGCCCGACCGGTAGCCAGGCTGATGGAGAACTCCGCGACGCCCCGTTGCAGTTTGTCCCACTTAGCCTGAGCGGCGCGCATGGCCTGCGCTTTTGTGGCATATACCGTGGTCAGGGCAAAAACGTTGTCAGCCTCACCGGCCATGTATTCACCTTCGCGCGCTTCCGGTACTTTTGGCGCTTTCTTCTGCGTGACCGGTTTCGCTTTCGGGTGCTCCAGTGCGCGCAGGTGTTTCTCTTTCTTTTTGCGTTTCAGTTTTACCTTCTGCTTTTGCGGCTTCGGGTCTTTGGTGTGTAGCCACTTTGCCGTTACGCCGGTGTAGGCTCCACGGTCAGCAATCGCAAAATGGTGACGGTCACCATCGCTGCGGGTGATGGTAATCTGCGGGATTTTTTTACCGCTGGTCGTCACCCCCTGCCCCGCTTTGAGAAACAGCAGTTTTCCCATTTTTACCGACACCTCGCCGCCGTTGCGTTCAGCAAGGCGGGTCAGGAATTTTGCATCAGACTCCTGCGACTGGTCGATGTGCGGGATTTTAATTCCGGCCAGTGACGGAGCGACACTGGCTTCCAGCCTGTTACGGGAGGCTATCGCCTCAACAATCGCACCGAGCGTGGTGTCATGCCAGGAGCCTTCCCGGCGGGAATTGAGCGTCCCGCGGAAATCTGCACTCCGGGCGCGGATGGTGACCACATCCGGCGCGCCCCGGTGTTCAACCTCATCAACGGTGAATTTCCCTTTGCATACCAGGGCAAAACCTTTCCAGCCGATATACACCGTCAGGACAGCGCCACGAACCGGCAGCCCGACCTGCCCGTCGGCATCGTTCAGTTCAATATCAAGCTGGTCAGCTTCAAAGCCCCGGTTATCCGTCAGAGTCATGCTCATCAGACGGTCGCTGATATTGCCGGTAATATCCCTGCTGTCGAGCATCAGCATGTAATCCGGCGTCAGCGTACTGCCTGCATCAAATGTCAGCGCATCCAGCATTATCCCGCCCCCATCATACCTGTGAATCTGGTCGCCAGACTGCCGGCCTTACCGATGAGCGATTCCGCCTGTTTACCAATATCGCCATAAAGCGCGGCCAGTGATTCATCAACGCGGGTGAGCGACAGCGTAAAATCAATTTTCCGGGGTGTGCCGTCTGCAAAGAAAATACTCCCTGTTTCACTCACCCTGCTGATGACATACATACCGTAAATCATGCCGGTGCCATCCAGCAACGGCCACGCCCGGCCTTCCTCTGCCATCAGTCTGAGCGTGGTCATCGTCAGCTTGCCGCCGGTCAGTTCGGGATAAAGCACACCGGCAAGCGTCATGTTTTCCTCGCCCACACCGAGAAACTGAAAGGCATCCCGTTTACCGATACGGGAATTTGACGGCCAGCGATAATCTGATTCACGCTGCATGGTCTGGTGTGGCAGCGTCTGGCGCATAAAAACAAACATACCTAACGCGAGCATCATTTTTCGTCACCTCCTTAACCGTCATGCATCATGCTGGCACGGGCGCGCGCACGTTTATCCCGCTCGTATTTTTCGAGCGCATCCTGTAACTGGCGGTCGAGCTGAGTCCCCGGCGCAGTACCGCCCGTCAGACTGATGTGATATTCGTTTTTACTCTGGTCCACATAAGAGCGGCCAGCCGGTGCCGTAACCGGCTGATAAGCCTGATAGCCTGCATAAGAGCTGGTCGCCGGAATATAACCACCGCTGCCATACGTGGCGGCATTAGTCCTTGCGGCGGTCTGGTCAAGTGTGTCTGACTCTTTGTTGATAACACCGAGTTTTTCCAGTACCCAGTCAATACCGCTGCGCAGTTTGTTGAACGCATTAAGCGGCATCATCAGCGCGTCAGCCAGTGCCTGCCCGAACATGACGCCCGTGTCACGGCAACGGTTCAGGGTGTCCCGGGTGGCTTTGACCGAGGCAATCAGATTTTTAAACCACTGCCACGCGGCCTGTAACTTTTCACCCAGCCAGTCAAAAACCGGTTTAAGTGGCGTGAACAGTTCCCCCACCGGCGCAAATGCCGCTTTCAGCCCTTCCACCACACCGCCAAAGAATGCGCTGACAGGCTCCCAGTATTTACGGATAAGCAACGCACCGGCGACAATGGCGGCCACCACGGCCACAACCGGCCAGCTAATCGCCCCGATGGCCGTCATAACAGCACTGCCAACCGTCGTGAAGATTGCCCCCATTGCGCCTGCTGCCGCGATAATGGCATTGATGCCGGTGATAACCGGCCAGGCTACAAGACCAATGGCACCGATGACACCAGTCAGCGCCAGTGCACCACCGACAATGATGCCGATGGTTGACGCCAGTGATTTGTTTTTCTGTATCCAGCCGTCGAGTTTTAACACATACTTTGTGACCGTCTGCGTGAGCTTACGCAGTGCGCCTTCCTGCTGGTCAAACAGGTCAGTCCCCACCGCCTCATAAGCGGACTGAAACTCCTTAAAGTCACCGCCGAGGTTATCCTGCATGATTTTAACCAGCTCTTCCGTTTTACCGTCCGAGGCTTTCAGCGTGGCGGTCAGCGTATCTAGTTTTCCGCTTGCTGCCGCTGCCAGTAAAACGTTCGCTGATTTCAGGGCTTCCTCACCAAAAATGGTTTTAAGGTATTCCCCCTTCTGAGACGTTCCCAACTTGTGTTTATCAAAGCTGGCCTGAATCTCTTTCAGAATGGTGAACAACGGACGCATATTTCCCTTTTTGTCCGAGGTTTTAACGCCAAGCTCTTTGAGTGCATCCCATGCTTTTCCAGTCGGTGCCTGTAATCGGGTGACAACGGCACTGCCACCCGTCCCCGCCATTGACCCCCTGATGTTATTGTCATGCAGCACACCTGTCATGGCCGCTGCCTGCTCAAGACTTACACCTGCCGTCCTCGCAACCGGACCGAGGTAAGTCAGTGCATCACTGAGTCCCTGAAAATCAGCCGCCGACTTATTCATCGTTGCCGACAACACGTCGCCCACATGGCTGACATCATCATTTGACAGTTGAAAGGATGCCTTAGTCCCCAGCAACAGTTGCGCGTTTTCTTCCATCGACCGCTGGTTTGCCAGTGCCATATTCAGCGTGACCGGCGTTGCCGCCTGAATAGCTGCAGCATCTCCACCCGCTTTCGCAATGATAATCTGTGCACCGGCCGCATCATCCGCTGAGGCGGCGGTGTTGTCACCGAGCTGGCGCGCCTGCTTGCGTAGTGCAGCCATTTCGGCGGAGTCTTTTGCCACTCCGAGCACAGCCTGTAATTCTGAGTTTTTCTGCGCAAACTCATAACCGGGCATCAGCAACTTAACTCCGGCCATCGTTCCCGCAGCAGCAATCCCCACACCGGCAGCGCCCACCGAGGCCATATTTCCGGCCAGTTCCTTTCCTGCCTGATAACGCTGTTTGACTGCGTTAAGTTTTGCCTGTTGTGCACTGACACGCGCCAGTGCATCGCGCTGACGGTTAAGTTGTGCGGTGGTTTCACTGATACGGTTTTTCAGCCCCTGCTCATCATGTGCAAGATTGCGGGTATTAATTCCCACAGCGGCCAGTTCCCGCTGCTGGCGTTTAACAGAATCCGTCAGGCGGTTATATTTCGCCTGTAAGTCCTCCGCCGCACGCTTTGCGGATTCCAGCACTTTCGCCTGAGCACGGGTTGGACGTTCGGTATTTTTAAACTGTGTGGCAAGGGCTTCGGCCTCCTGCCGTGCCTTTTCAAGTGCATGACCAGTCACGGCGAGCTGTGCACTGGTCTTGCGGAATCCCTCAATACGGGATGCGTGACCGTTCAGCTCGCGCAGTGATTTTTGTGTTTCCCGGATATCCCCCGACAGCGATTTGCTCGCTGTGCGGATGGATTTAAACGGGCGGGATGCCTGGTCAACAGCCCTGAGCAATACCTGTAATTTTACATTGTTACTCATTCGTGTTTCCGCTTCGCCGGAGCGCCTTTTCGCGCCATGTGATGAGTTCGGTCAGGCTCATGGGATACAGTTCTGATGGCGGCCAGTGAAATATCACTGCCACATCCGCCATCAGGTCATCGACCGAGAGATTTTTCGGGAACGTCACTGCACCGAGTTCGGCGACAAAAAACCGACCACCTTACCGGCCAGCGCCACAAGGTCAGGCAGTTCCAGTGCGGCGACCTCCTGCTCGGTCAGCATCGGTGCCGTCATGCGCGGCAGCACTTTAATCAGTGCATCGACTTCGGAGTTTGCGACCGCAGCCAGACTGACACCGCGCAGTGTCCCGGCACTGGGTTTCATCAGCGTGACCTGTTCAATAACCTGCTCACCACGCTTGACCGGATTGTCCAGGGTAATCACATTTTCTTTGTTCATGGTTTTCTCACTTCTGAATCGGTGTTAACCGGTCAGCCAGGCTGACCGGATGAAAATTACAGGCCGATATTGCGGCGGTGTTGCTCCAGCCGGTCGACGCCGTTCACCTTCTCAATCATGTTGATGGTGTCGATTTCGACCAGCTCCTTACCGTCCATCGTCAGCCGGAAATAGGTGCAGACCACGGAGATTTTCGACTCGGTGTCTTCTCCCTGTTTACCCTCGCCGGTGTCGATTTCTTTCTGACGTCCACGCATGACCACCTCGACGGCCACCGTTTCGCCGGTATCGTCGCGCTGGTAAGAACCGGCAAAACGAATCGGCACAGCATCCACACCGGTTGCGGCGTAAAGCTCCCAGATAACCGAATCCGGGAAGCCCCCGAGCGACCACTCCATTGACAGCGCATCGTCATCAAGGCCGAGGTCTACCGGTGCGCTGCCGTTCATCCCCGCACCGCGATAGTTTTCGAGCTTACGGGTCAGTTTTGGCAGCGTGACGGACTTTGCAACGCCCTGATAGCTGTAGCCGTTCAGAAAGACGTTCATTAACTTGAGTTTGCGCGGCATTGCCATCGGTCAGGCTCCTTAATTGCTGTTAACCGAGGTGACCAGATTTGCCAGGTATTTATCGGTAATACGCTGGCGCAGGGTCAGGTTTTCAAGAGGAGGCACCGGGGTATAGTCGTAGTCGATATACAGTTTTCCGGCCTTAAGGGTTTCCGCATCGTTGGATTCTTCGCTGAACCAGCAGGTCGCATCCACGATATAGCCGTTTGTTTTCAGCTCACGGAATTTGGCATTGATGCCGTCAACGATGTCGCGAATCAGCGTTGCGGTGATGGGCTTGTCCACCGCCCACATGTGCGCCTCAGCCATCGTGTCGGCCAGCACCTGCGCGGTGCGGGTGTAGTTTTCAAAGAGGAACAGCGGGTCATCGGAGCAGGTACGGTTACCCCAGAAGCGGAAACCGTCGCGGCGAATCAGCGTTGTGACGCCTGACTCGTTAAGCAGGTCAGCATCGGTGCCGGACTCCTGCAAATCCCAGAATACAGATGCGCTGATGCCGGTAACACCATTCACCCCGACATTGGACAGCGTTTTATGCCAGCCCTGCTCCTGGTCGATTTTAGCGCGCAGACCCAGCGCACGGGCGGTGGCATACGCGGTGGCGGTGGTACTGGTGACCGTATCCCATGCGAGGAAATCCGGCCAGATGACCATCAGCTCACGCTGGCTGAAATTCTGGCGGTAGGCTTTCACCTCGGAAATGGTTTTACAGCCCCATGCGCTGATATACCCGAAAGCGCGCAGCTTCTGACAGACTGATGCCAGTGCAACAGCCACCTCTTTGGTGTCCAGTCCCGGCACGCCGAGAATACGCGGTTTAACACCGGTTACCGACTCCGCCGCCAGCAGGGCTTTCAGTCCGGTGTACTGACCGTTTTCGTCAGTGGTGCCGATGATATTGGAAACGGTCTGCGCGAGTTTTGTTTCCTCGTCGTCGCCGGTGCCGTCTTCCACACGCACGACAACGGTGACCGGTTTTGACTGGTCGGCGATGGCCTGCAACGATGCCGCCAGCGTGCCTTTTTTACCGGCCTTTGCAATTGCGCTCTGCACATTGGTAATCAGCACAGGTTTATTGAGGGGGAAGGTTTCCGCATCCGCATCGCTGGCCGTGCAGACCATGCCGACAATGGCAGTGGATACGGTGGAAATGACGCGGGTGCCGTCGTTAATCTCCAGCACCTGCACGCCGTGATGATAGTCACTCATCCGTTTAACTCCGTGGTTAATGGGTGCAACTATTTTCTGTTGTGCAGAGCATGAGACGCTATTTGACCTGGCTGGTCAGTGGATGAAACAACAGATAAAGAAAAGGCGGGCAATCAGCTCGCCTGTCCTGATTTGTACACACTCATTTTCCGACTGACAGTTTACATAGCCCAAACGCTATCAAATCTGACAGCCTGCTTTGAGCGAGTAACTAAATTTGATTTAAATAAATTATAAGGATTCAAATATTATTGGCACAAATTCCTGAGATGCAAACAGTCACACTAAGTGTTAAAACAAGGTTCTGGACTACGGCTAACTCATCAGTTAAGTTTGTTTCCGACCTGTCGTTTCTTCCCTGTCAGGAGTCACTTTTCGTGTTATTTTTTAAGGATGTTTTATGAGTAATGAAACACAATCATTCCTTAGTCAATTGCTAATATCCATAATCTCTATATCTTTAGGGTCATTTCTTTTTGCTGGAATCCTAGAGAGCTACAAAAAAGACCAAGATCTTCAGGAGGAGTTTATAAAGGATTACTTTAGGCCAATGATGAAATTACAAAGTTCTTGTTCATCTTCACATAATGAACTATTTCTAAAGTATGGAGAGTTATCTGCTTCTTATCAGCTCATGTATAATGAAATAGTACATATGGCAATGAGCCCTGATTCAGAATTAGGACAACATTATGAAGTTCTCCCGATGTCTCTTATTAAAACAAATGAAGAGTTAAAAAAAAGAGTTGAAGATCTTGAAATGACGGTAAAAAAATGCAATATCGATTTATTCCTTAAGTACGAAGAGCTTGCATTAGTTACTGGTTCATATCCAGAGTTTAAGAGACTGGCGAAAAAACACACTGACACAATTAACTCCATCTATTCAGAAAGACAAAAAAAAGCAAAGGAAAATGCAAAAAATATAGACCCTGATCAACTAATTCCATTGATGCGGAAATATATTGCCATGGATCCACACACCAATGTAAACAAATCCATGCTTGCCAGTGAAATAGATAACATATCTAAACTAACAACACAGCATAATTTGATAATGGCAGAATATGAGGAGTTAATTTTCAAAGAAGATAATGATTTATTTATAACTCTTCATGATCTTTATGCAATCAAAATTAGTGAAAAGTATTCAGGTGGATTTATCAGTTGGATATTTTAAAACATGATAACTCATCAGATACAATGCTAACTATGTAGAACGCGTAAATCTGTGAAGGTTACCAATGTGTTAGGTAATGTCCGCTCCTTGCACAGAGCGGACTGTCAGATTAGGCTTTACTCTGTGCTATAGATATGTCAGCTCATACAACTTATTGCGGCATTTCCGGCCATTCAGGATTTGCAGGATCCACACGGCTGACCAGAACACTGTAGCGTTCCCATGCTTCCAGTCGGCTACGCTCCTCATCTGTTGCCATGTTCAGCCTGACAGCGCGCTCCAGTGGCTGAATAACGCTTTCCGCTTCGGAAAGTAACGCGGCCTTTTGTGATTCTGCCTGTTGTTGCTGTTCGTCTGCCGTATAAATCCGCTTAATCACGGCACCATCCTTAAACATCCATTTACCTGAGTCATCAGCACGTCGGTTGGCGGTAATATCAGGAACCTCGACAACGCTAAAACCTTCAGGGTTGAGCGTTGAAGCATCTCTGGTGATGCCGACAATTATATTATTCTCGTCGTAAACAATCTTTATCGTGTCTTCCTGAAAATTACTTACTTCCTCATACCAGTTTTTTCCGTCTTCGGACCATAACCAGATAACATCAAAATTCTTTGTTAGCTGATATTGTTCTTTTGTTTTTGGATTACCTGACTTAATGTTTTTTAAATGCTGCATAATTTACACCTGCGCAACGTTATACCATGTGCCATTGATGTATTTTTGTATTGGTCTGAATACTGCAGGGTCATCACCATCGACTTCACCGACAATACCAAGCCCCGTGATTACATGGCCTGATTTTTCATACATCACGCCTTTTTGCATGGTCTGAACAACACGTGTGCCAAGTCTGACGTCTCTCACATAGCGGGAATCAAAGTTACCGTAATCCGAGGGATTAACACGCCCCGTAATATTTATGGTTTTATTACTTTGAATACTTCCCGATACAAAGCGCATAACATGGACGCTATTAGCATAAACATCCAGATTACCATCACCATTTTGTTTAAAGCCCGTGTCATTATCACCCAAAACAATCGAATTACCGCCAAGAGCACTGGATGTTCCGATACCCAGTGCACCATTCAGTTGACCACCAGATAACGACAGTGCACCGACATCTCCCGCTGTAGGTTTTCGCGTTGTGGTATAAAACTCAGACCAGTCAGCCTCGAATCCGTAACCGTCACGAGCAGAACGATAAAAAATACCGCCGTTCTTATAATTAACGCGGAACTGGGCTGCGGGACAACTTCCTTCACCGATATTAAAATGAAGAATTAACGTTGATGCCCCACCAGTAGTTGCGTTATAGGCTCCGCTACTCCAGTTCCATCCAACGGCTTTATCATTCGCAACGGTGTCTCCTGTTTTTCCTGAAGCAAATGCACCAATATTTTTCGGCGTCAGGTTAATATCTGATGTTCCATCAAACGAAACGTTATTAATTTTACGGGCTGTTTTCAGCTTTGTTGCTGTCGCCGCATTGCCGGACAGTTCACCAGAAAGGCCTGCACTGAATGTCTGTTTTGCCTCCCATGTCTGGGCTTCGTCGATAATTGGTAGCCGACGAATATTGAAGCTACGCTCCCCAGGATTGCCATATAAGCGGACTGTAAAAAAACGATAGTTGGTTTTGTTTGAGGTGCTGCGCCATACCTGCATTGAACGGGCGACACCTCCACCTTCACTGGGGCCAACAGTGATATTTATCAGGTTAGTATCAATGACGCCCCATTCCATCCCATCGGGGATATTGGTCATATCGGAGAGTCTGACAGTTATCATGCTGCCCGGCACAAAGTCGTAGGTCTGCCAGTCCAGACTGGATAACCTGTCGGTAACACCGCCGACACCTAATTTAGTGAGTAATGATTTTGAGTTGTAAACTTCCGCCCATTCCCCCCAGTCAGCTTCACCGCTGGCACGAGTTCGTTGAAATGTCCGGTTTTTATAGGCATCCGTTGCAGAAACTGTCGTATATGTCTGGATATACGATTCAATATCACAACGTTTTTTCACTTCAACTATTGAGCCAACAGCAAGATCTTTAGAGTCGGTGACTGGTGCATTTGTGGCCTGTTTCGTGACGCTATAAATACCAGGCTTTAAAAGGTCATCAAGATCCCCTGAATAAGTCCATCCCGTGGACTGATACCCAACAGCAATCCAGTCCTCCCATTGTGGATTCTCTGCATCCCATGAGGCAGTCAGTCCGCGAATGTACATAGTCCCACTACGGGTGGTGTAACGTTGCATTCTCCCATACAGACCGCCTTCAAAGACTTCCAGAATACCCTGACCAAAGCTCCCGTCCTCCGGGAAATGACGTTCAAATGAGGCTATTGATGTACTGCTATTGCGCCATATTCCCAGGTGTTCCGCGCCACCTAAAGAATTCAGGTCAATTGACGTGCTTAATGGTCGAGTCCCGCTTGTAATAACTCTCCATGCACTCCATGTTGGACTGGCTGGGTTCCATTCTGCATCAAGCATCCGAATGTAAATATTACCGGTTCGGGTGGTGTAGCGTTGTGTGCAGTGAAAGCGACCAGCATTGAATACTTCCAGAACCCCATTGCCTTTATCTTCAGGGTAACCAGACTCTGGTTTTGCAGTGGATTGTGACGGACATGACCACGTTCCAAGATATTTTTCTTCTGGGCCATAGGAGTCAAGATTGTCAGTGGTTGGAATCATTCCATTGTGTTTCATAAACGTCAGGCTGGTAACGCCAATATTGTCCAGAAAAGCGCCCTTATCTGGAATATCGCCACCGTTCTGGTCTTTCTGCATACGTTTTTCAGCATTGTCATAGGCTGCTTTTACTGCCTTTGGCGTTGCTGCCAGCTTTTCACTGGTGCTGTTTGTTGCACTGCTTAACTGAGTAAAACCTTTTTCTGTCAGCGTGGCGTCAGGATGGCGGCGGGACTGCTCATGCTCTGCGATTTTGTCATCGACGTAATCCTGCGTCGCCATCACTGTGCTGGCATCAATACTCAGCTCAACGGACGCCACGTTGCTGAGAATAATAACCATGCGGCAGGTCTGCGCACGTCCGGAGCCTTCAGCCAGTTCTGGCTTATAGCTTTCTGCCATGTTGGATACCGCAATCAGTGTTCCGGCATCGTCATACAGACCAAGTTCACGCATCCAGAAGCCGCCCACTTCGGGCGGTACAACCAGTTCAGCCACGATATAGTTTTTATTCTTGTTATCCACGCTGACTTTATTCAGAGCGTGACGCCAGACCTCATGCACCAGTTTCGTCTGACCGGCATCCGGCACCGGCAATTTGCCATTACCGTCACCCACGGCCATTGCAGACAGGTTTACTTTTTTCCCGCCGGGGACAGTGGCGGCTGCCAGCTTTGCGGCTCCGGCAGTAGTGATAACGGTTTTAAATTTCGTGCTCATTGTTTCTCACTTATCCGGGATAAACAGTAATAACATCACCATCACAGACCACACCGCCTGTATACAGATAGCCGGGAATGTCCTGGATAATGTTCAGACCGATAAGGTGGCGACTTGCGGGTTTGGCATCGGCAATCAGCCGTTCCATTTCCAGATACATCTCCTCCGTGATACCGCTTTCCAGCACACCGATATCAAGGCGAAAGGTTCCGGGCGGGTCGTTTGTCTCCCACCATTCCTTTACGTTAATGAGATAGCCGAGCGGCTCCACCACACGCCGGATTGCGCCGACAGTGCCTTTATGACAATGAATGAAATACGCATCGCGGATAACGGCGCGTTTTGTCGCTTCCGGCCACTTTTCATCCCACCTGTCGACCGAAAACGCCCACGCCAGCCACGGCAGCAGATTTGCCGGACAGGTATCCGGGTTCCACAGCTCACGAATACTGACCGGCGTTTTTTCAATTTCCGCACAGGCTTTTGCGGCAGCAACTTCAAGCGGTGATGAGCCGGTCGGCAGCAGTCGCGAATCACTCATCCGAGCCTCCGGTCACGACGCGGTATTCGGTACAGAAAGACGCCTGCGTACTGTTGAGCACGATGTCAGCCAGTGGTGCAGTCAGTTCGACACGCTGCACGCCTTCCACATGCAAAGCGGCATAAATGGCAGACAGACGGATGTCGCGCCCCAGCCGGTGCTGTGCCGTGATATACGCTTCCAGTTTTTTCACGGCGGCAGCGCGGATGGGTTCGCTTTCGGGACCAGGGTAAAGATACAGCGTGGCGTTTATCTGGTATTCAACAATGGCGGCAGACTGCACGGTCACACGGTCAGCCACCGGCCTGACGTCCTCACCATTAAGGGCGTTACGCACCACCGCCAGCAGGTCTTCGGATGCGACACCGTTATTTTCACGTGACAGCACGGAGATGGTGACGCAGGCAGGAGACGGACTGGTGACAGAGATATCCGCGACACGCCCGTCAGCACTGCGACCATGATACTGATAGGCACCCACCGACCCGGCGACGCTTAAACCTTCAAAGGCCTGCTGAATACGCAGACGATAATCGGTGTCAGATTCCATCACGGCCGGTGTCGGCGGGAGGGTCGAATCATCTGCCGGAGTGATAATCAGGCGCGTGGTGTTGTAATTGGCACCAATCACATCAAGGTCATTACCGGCGGCACAGGCCAGCATTACCGCCCGTGCGGCCTCATTCACACGCTGACGCCAGATAAGCTCACGATAAGCATTTTCCTCCAGCAGTTTGACGAGTGGCTCGGATTCCAGCGTCAGGGTACGGGCGACCGCCTCCTGCTGGTCTTCCGGGTAAAGGGAAATCAGTGTCGCCTTGCGTTCGGCGAGAATGGTTTCAAAGTCCAGCTCCTCGACCACATCCGGTGCGGGTAGCTGGTTCAGGTCGATAATCGGCATGGTTTCAACTCACAGGGATGGTTAACGAAAGTGGCTGGCCGGTGTCGTTGTGCTGACCGGTTAACGTGACCGTCATTCGCCCGTCAAAACTGCGCGCCGTGGTGACGGATGACAGGGTGACGCGGGGCTCCCATTTCAGCACCGCCATGTAACAGGCGACCTTAATCTGCAACTCAAGCGCCGGGGTCTGCGGCTGGTCAATCATTGACGCCAGCAACGAGCCGTAATCACGACGCATCACCCGTGAGCCAACCGGCGTGCGCAGGATATCGCCGATACTCTGGCTGATATGTTCAAGGTCAGTGACAGTCAGGCCATCACTGCGATTCATTCCGAGATAACGCGCTGTCATAGAGGGCTCCCGGTTGTGCCGCCGCTGTCGCCGGTGTGTTTATGGGTATGCAGTACCTTACCGTTTGATGAGAGTTCACCGCCGGTGTGTTCAATGTTGCCGCGCATCGTCCCGCCCTTCTGCACTTCCAGCGTGCCGGTAATCAGCCTGTTGGTGCAGACCACCTCCGGTGTGTCCAGGGTAACGCGGGTTGATGCTTTCACCGTGACCACCGGCACCGTGGCAGTAACAGAATCAGAAGCCGTCACGCTGGCCGTTTTAATTCCGCTTACCGTGAGTGCACTGGTTTCGGGTTCATACTCAATCACCGCCCCGTCAGGGAAACGGATATGCAGGGCATCCGCCGACGCAGACGGCGCGGGGTTATCGCCGGAATAAATCCCCGGCAGAACGAACGCCGTGTCGAGTTCACCGCCCACGGACAGAATCAGCACCTGCTCCCCCACGGAAGGTGCCCACCATGTGCGCGAACGACCGGCACGATGGGTCAGCCACTGAAGCCAGTCAGTGCACATGCCGCCGGTCTGCACACGGCAGCGACCGGCGTTAAGGTCGGTTTCGACGACAAGGCCGGTGCGGATCATGTTGCGCAGTGCGCGCGCGATTTCCTGAATATTTGCGAGAGTGTTCATAACGGGAAGGATGCCGCCGGGTCATACCGGCGGCAATGTGACGATGAGGTGTCGGGAATGGCACAACTAACGGTCGAGGTGAGCCAGGATAATCTCTTCAATCATCTGTACATCCTCACCGGTGAAGCCGAGCAGAGGGCGCGCCGGATAATCAATTTTCTTACCGTCTTTCCGGTTTTCTTCCGACAGACCGAACTGATGCACACTGGCGATTTTCGGTGACTTCCCGCCGTAAAACTCCATTGATGCCTGCTCCGGGCTGGCGCGGATATGCAAAAAACGACTGGTGATAAGTTTCGCAAACATTTTTCGCTTAACACGACCAGTCTTTTTTCTGGCGCTCTGCTGCTGGCGTGGCGCGTAGGGTGTGCCGTCCGGGGCTTTCTGTGCCATCACCCGACGCTGCTGACTCTGCCGCAGACGTTTCGCCAGTTCGGCACTCAGTCGCCGACGCCCTGACGGTGACAGCGACTCAATCAGTCCGGTCAGCCGGTCTTCAAAACGCTTAAACTCATTCATCCCACTTGCTCACCAGTTCGCCATTGATATAAAGCTCCATCGGGCGGGTGACCGGCTCCGGCGGCGTGGGTTCCGGGATATTCTTCACATGCAGCGCGCCGTCCACCTCACTGACCAGCATGCGCTCGGTCAGCATCAGACTGATGCTGATATCAAAGCTGCTGTCATTGTTGATGTCTGCATAAAACGTGAAGCCCTTTTTCTGGCCTTCGTCGGTGGTCATGATGTCGGGCTGATTTTCCCGCAGCCACGCCAGCACCGGCACGATGAGCAGGTCAAAATCACCGGTAAAGTCGGTCACAATGACATTGAGCGTGTAACGCTTTTCGAATGACAGCGACGTCGCCAGCGTGGAGGCAATACTCCCGTTATCCACGAATATCCGCAGCATCTCGGGACTGGTTTTCAGCACCGTGACGGCATCAGTCAGCGCCCTGCGCAGGCTGTCGGGTTTGAGCATCGTTTTCGTCCTGACAGTGTTTAATCATTTTTACCTGGCTGGCACAGCGTGCCAGCGCGTTCTCAAGCAGCCGGATATCGGCACTTAAATCGCCGTTCTTCTGCGGGTCACTGCCCGGCATCGGGCAAAGACTCACTTTCGGGCAGGCGTTGTGGACAATCACTGGCGTCTGCGCAGGCCGGGCGCTGGTGCAACCGGCGCACAGCATCAGGCAGGTCAGCACCGTACCAGCGGCGAAAATCTTCGTTTTCATTGAGTAACCTCGTGATGGTTTTCTCGCGCTGTGCTTCACGCTTCGCGGCGTTCTCCAGTTCCTGACGCAGTGCCACCTGCGCCAGCTCGTTTTTGTCTGCCCTGGTGATGGCAACATGAAGCTGATTTTTCAGCATGGTGATGGTCGTCTGCTGTTCACTGGCGACGTTATTCGCCCTGTCCAGCGAGGCGCGCAGGCTGGCATTTTTGTGTTTCACCAGAAACAGACCGGCCACCGCCAGCGATAACAACACGACCAGCACAATCATCAGCTTTGACATAGTTCCCGCCCCTCAAGACGCTGACGACAGGCTTTACGTATCAGCCGGAAAAACAGCGACGCCACAAGATAAATCAGCGCGGTAAAAATCCACCCGGCAGCGACCAGCGAGATAAACGTCGCCACCATCACCACCAGAGCCGCCGCCCGTCTGCGCCACGGCACCGGCTGCAAAAACAGCGACGTGACAATCTTCACGGCCAGCGATTCCGGCGGCAGCTCCCGCCCGTAGCGTTCCAGCACATACTCCGTGGCATACACGCCGACACCACCGGCAACCACACAGATAACCGTCGCCAGAATCGCCCAGGTGGCGACAAAACTGACGGACACGCTCTGCGGGTAAATCAGGGACAGTGCCGGCATCAGCGCCAGCGACACGTTCAGCATCAGTGAAAGGGATAATTTCTTCATGGTGTTTACTCCGTTTAAGCCGGTACGCCGCCGGCGGTACGCCAGACGGTGACCAGTTTTTCCAGTGAATGCTCACGCTGACCGTAACCGGCACCCGGCAGGGACGCCCAGATATTGCGACAGCGTGAAATGGCGCGCTCAATGCGTCCCGCCCGGATGTCATCCAGTGCACCGCGTTCGCGGATCAACTGAATGGCGAGCCTGTCCTGTGACAACGGACTGAAATCCGGCAGGGCAAGCTGTTTGCGGTAGTGCGGCCAGAACAGGTAAAGCTGCTGATAGCGACCGGAGGCCGTGGATTTTTCACCGCGACGGTTAAACACCTTCGCCGGTCGGCCATGTGCGAACGGGTGGTCACTGTAGTCGGTGAAGATTTCCGGCTTCCCGTCCAGTCCGGTGACTATCACGTCATAGCCACGGTTTTTCGTCAGCGGATGATTCGCCGTCCCTTCGGACACGGCCAGCATGTCGAGAAAGGCAGCGATACTCTGATGCGTGTTAATTACCGGCATTACTGTTTCCCCCTGCCCTTAAAGCGGCGCTGAATGGCAATCTCAATCACCTGATAACCGGCGATACCCAGCATGGAGCCGATGCCGCACACCGCAGGCAGTGACAGGTCAGGAAACTGCACCAGAACAACACCGGCAACCATCGAGACAAAACCACCGAGCAACATGCGCCCGATAAACAGACGCGGGGTGATGGGTTCACCACCGGCAAGCACCTTGCCGACAACAATCAGCACCCCAATCATGAAAAGCGACAGGACGCTTTTTTCTTCTGCTGTCATGCGTTACTCCCACAGATTGACAGTTTCAGCCACGGGCGCGGTCTGAACATCGGGCAGTTCGACGGCGGTGCCGTGTGGCAGCACCACACCCAGTTCAGCCAGTCCCGGATTTGCGGCGAGCACGGTCTCAACCACGCCCTCAGTGCGCCCGTAATACCGGACACAAATGGCGTCGAGCGTGTCGCCCTGTAGCGCAAAGGTCTTCATCAGATTTGACTCACTATGCAGCGCGGCTTGTCCTGGATACGCGCCACCGCCCAGCGCATATCCCGCCACAGTTCATCAATGGTGCTGTCAATGCTGTCGGCCTTCTTGTCGCCTTTCGCACTGGCATCCACGCCGCGATAACGCTCATAAAGCGACGCGGTCGCCATCGCACACACGGCGCGCTCGTAGTAAAAAACTTTGATGCTTTCACCGTCGATGTCGTCCGCCGGAACGTCCGCCAGACGCGTAAAACCGGCGGCAATTTTCTGTTCGCGGTACTCGTACAGCTCCGCATTCGTCTCCGCCATGCCTGACTTGATGGCCTCACGCAGACGGGCGGGGGCGACGGTCTGCTCAAGGCGCATACGTTCCCGGACGCGCTTCGGGTCGATATCGGGAAAAAAGAACGTGTTTTTAATCACCGGCTCGTCGCCTGCCGGTTGCGGGATGACCACCGTACCCTCACCGGACACGGGAGCCTCCTTTCGCGGAATAATCAGCGTCATCATGACTACCTCTGAAAAGTCGGGCGGTGGACGCCGGTGCAGTGTCAGGTGATTCACCCTCACTGACCGGCGTGCCGCCCTGGCGCGGGGCGCATTCGGTTGTTAACTGGCTTTCTTTTTCGGGCGTCCACGTTTTGCCGGTGTCACGCTCCGGGTCTTACGCGGGGCGCGGGTGACCGCTTTTGGCTGCGGCTCCGGCTTCGGTTTCAGCTCCCGCTCCAGTCGTTCAATCTCTTTTTTGACGCCTGCCTGACAGTCGAGCTGTGTCGCACGTTGCAGGTGCGCCAGCGCACTGGCGGCATCACCAGCGTCACGCAGAAACAGACCGGTGATTTTGTGCAGCTTTGCGCGCACTTCATCAGGCATGTCAGCCGTGGCGGTCAGTTCAAGGGTCTCCGTCAGCAGGCGGGTATCGACGGATTCACCGGCAGCGTGAGCGCGCATGGCCGCAAGCGCCACCTCCTCGGTGAACATGTACGGCGGGGTACGGCGGTGTTTACCCGGCATGGTCAGACCGTACTTCAGGGCATAACGGGCAATCTCCAGCGCACCGGCAATATCGTCGGTATCCAGACGCCACAGCATGACCGTCATCAGAATGTCATCCTGTGCGCCTTTGCCCTGCTCCAGCACGCCGTTCACCCACGGCAACCAGAACGGCAGCAGTTCGCGCTTTTTCGCGGCCTTCAGCTCTTTTGAATAAATCGCTTTCAGTGTGCGCTGGTCTGCGGCCAGCTTAACCAGCATCTGCTCATAGACAGTTGCATGTCGCAGCGGGGCGGCTTCCCGCTGCGCGGTTATCGCTGCCGAGACCCGCATCATGTGGCGCTGTGCGGGACTCGTCATCGGTTACGCTCCCGGCTCTGCGGTCGCTTTAGCCGGTGTGGAGAAATCACCGACCTTGATTTTTTCCACCAGACAACCGGCGGCATAGTCTTCCACCACGTAATCAATGTTCATTGACTCGTAGTTCTCCACGCGGTCGAGTTTCGGGTTTTCCACAATCACGCGGCGATGGCTGTCATCCATGTAGTAGATGGACAGGTTTTCCAGCTTCGTGATGAGCATCGCATCCGCCGGGAAGTACGGGACGCGTACCGCCGGCAGGTTACCGATGCGTTTCTGGCTGATGATGACGTCAGCGGCCAGCATTTCGCTGTTGTCCTGCTCCTTGTTGACGATGGGGAAATACTTGTCCGCCAGTAGCTGACGCCCCACAATCACCACAAGGTCAGGGTCTTCCTGATACCACGGCTCAATCAGGTTGTTGGTCGCATCCATCACCAGTGCATCAAGGCTGGCATAATCACCGCCCTTACCCACGCGGATGACCTCAGAGGTCGTGTGACCTTCCTCGTCAGTGACCTTGCTCATCACACGCGCCGGGGCTTCATTGCGGTATTTCTGCAGCCAGCCGACCGCCACATCCTGCAGCATCGGGTTACTGCTGCGGTCAGAGGTTTCGGCACGCTTCACGCCGTTAAAACCGGCCATGATGAAATCAAGGGACTGGCGTTTGATAATGGCGTTACGGACACGGAGCTGGAAATCCTGATAACGCGCCCACAGGTCCAGCGTTTTGTAGCGGATATAAAAATCGAAGTTAATCTGGTCGCATTCGTACTTGTTTGACGCCAGCTTCGAGAAGTCCTTCGGCTGACGCTCGGTGCCACCGGCGGTGTCGGTGGTGCTGGCAATGGAGCCGGTGACACCGATGCCAATTTTTTCCCCTTTCATTTCGCTGACCGGCACAATGTTGATGCGGGTCAGAAAGTCAGAGGACTCCTGCATGGTGTTCATCAGGGTCTGGGTGACCGACGGTTCAACGGTGAATTTTTTCGACACATCACTGGCGTCGATGCCGTTCAGTTCGGCAACACGGGACAGGTAGGCATTAAATTTAAAGCGGGTTTCCTGGCGCATAGTTTTTCCTGAAATTAAGGGTTAATCGTGAAGGTTTTCCCGGACTGACTGACGCCGGTCAGCAGTTCGTCATCAGGGCGTCACCGCCACCGCCGGTGGCCTTGCTGCGGCGCTGCTGGGTCAGACTTTCGGTGTGGTCGAGACTGTTTTTCAGTCGGGTGAATGCCTGGCTGGTTTCATCCGCCCTGTCAGCTACATCCTGCTTAAGTGCGGAAAAGGCGGTTTCCACCTCAGCGAGGCGCTGCTCAGTGGCGCTCAGTTTTTCCTGCACATGTTCAGCAACAGCGGTCACCGCGTCATGCACGTCATTCAGACGGGCATCATCGCTGGCCTGTTTGCGGCCAAAAATGGACTTCACCTTTTCGGTCAGGGCGGTGAACACGGTTTCAGGCAGGTCTTCAAATTCCAGCTCAACAGGCGTTGCCACTGAAATCAGGTTTTCAGGGCTTAATTTGAAGCGGTTCAGAGGGTTGTGTTTTGCCGTGCGGCAGAATTCCAGGTATTCCGTGCCGAGGCTTGCCGGGTCATCGGTGACGGCCAGACCCACCAGATAACATTTGCCGGTATTGGCAAAGTTCGGCTGAATTTCCATTGAGGTGTAGACCTTCTGCGCGGCCTTGTTCATCGCGATAAGGTCATCGGTCGGGGTGATTTTCGCAAACAGCGCCCATTTGCCTTTCAGCGCCGAATCATCGTCAATCTTTTCGGCCTTCAGTTCGGCCACATCGCCATAACGCTTAAAAATACCGTCAGGCAGGATGCCGCGCAGATGTTCCAGGTTAATGCGGCAACCATAGACGCGCGGGTCAAAGGTTTCGGCCATTTCCTGAATATCCTGCGCACTGATGACACGCCCGTCACAGGTGTCACCCTCAACGCCGATACGAAAGAATTTTGAGACTTTTTTTGCCATTGTCAGGAGTCCTGAATAGTGATTAGAGGAGTCACATGTCGGCATCAGTTTCCCGACGATGCGCATCCTCCGCCATCAGTCCCGGATGGCTTATCACTGACACAACAGCACCTTAGCGAATCGCGGGGCGCGACTCAGTAGCCTTGCCGTGTATTCATCACGGCGAGGTATTCATGACCATCACCACAGACACCACTCTTTTACACGACCCGCGTCGTCAGGCGGCGCTGCTGTACTGGCAGGGGTTTTCCGTGCCGCAGATTGCCGCCATGTTGCAGATGAAACGCCCGACGGTGCAGAGCTGGAAACAGCGCGACGGCTGGGACAGTGTTGCCCCCATCAGCCGTGTCGAAATGAGTCTGGAAGCGCGGCTGACCCAGCTCATCATCAAACCGCAGAAAACCGGCGGTGATTTCAAGGAAATTGACCTGCTGGGACGCCAGATTGAACGACTGGCACGGGTAAATCGCTACAGCCAGACCGGCAACGAGGCAGACCTTAATCCGAACGTCGCTAACCGCAACAAAGGCGGGCGGCGCAAACCGAAAAAGAATTTTTTCAGTGACGAGGCCATCGAAAAGCTGGAGCAGATTTTCTTTGAGCAGTCTTTCGACTATCAGTTGCACTGGTATCGCGCCGGGCTTGAGCACCGCATCCGCGATATCCTGAAATCCCGCCAGATTGGTGCAACGTTTTATTTTTCCCGCGAGGCGCTGCTGCGCGCCCTGAAAACCGGTCATAACCAGATTTTTCTGTCGGCCAGTAAAACGCAGGCGTATGTGTTCCGCGAATACATCATCGCCTTTGCCCGTCTGGTTGACGTTGACCTGACCGGTGACCCGATTGTCCTGGGCAATAACGGCGCAAAACTGATTTTTCTCGGCACCAACTCCAACACCGCACAGAGCCATAACGGCGACCTGTACGTCGACGAGATTTTCTGGATCCCGAATTTTCAGGTACTGCGTAAGGTGGCATCAGGTATGGCCTCACAGAGTCACCTGCGCTCGACCTATTTCTCCACCCCGTCCACGCTGGCGCACGACGCCTACCCGTTCTGGTCGGGTGAACTGTTTAACCGGGGACGCGCCAGCGCCGCCGAACGCGTGGAAATCGACGTCAGTCATAACGCCCTTGCCGGTGGGCTTCTCTGTGCGGACGGCCAGTGGCGGCAGATTGTCACCATTGAGGACGCGCTGAAAGGCGGCTGCACGCTGTTCGACATTGAGCAGCTCAAACGCGAAAACAGCGCCGACGATTTTAAAAACCTGTTCATGTGTGAATTTGTTGACGACAAGGCGTCGGTGTTCCCGTTCGAGGAGCTGCAACGCTGCATGGTCGACACGCTGGAAGAATGGGAAGACTATGCACCCTTTGCCGCCAATCCGTTCGGCTCCCGCCCGGTATGGATTGGTTACGACCCGTCACACCGTGGCGACAGCGCCGGATGCGTGGTACTGGCACCGCCGGTGGTGGCCGGTGGCAAATTCAGAATACTTGAGCGTCACCAGTGGAAAGGCATGGACTTTGCCACTCAGGCGGAATCCATCCGCAAACTCACCGAAAAATACAACGTCGAATACATCGGTATTGATGCCACCGGCCTCGGTGTCGGCGTGTTCCAGCTCGTGCGCTCGTTCTATCCCGCCGCGCGCGATATCCGCTACACACCGGAAATGAAAACCGCAATGGTGCTCAAGGCAAAAGACGTTATCCGCCGTGGCTGTCTGGAATACGACGTCAGCGCCACCGACATCACCAGCTCGTTTATGGCTATCCGCAAGACCATGACCAGCAGCGGGCGCAGCGCCACCTATGAGGCCAGCCGCAGCGAGGAAGCCAGCCACGCCGACCTCGCCTGGGCGACCATGCACGCCCTGTTAAATGAGCCACTCACCGCCGGTATCAGCACCCCGCTGACATCCACCATTCTGGAGTTTTACTGATGAGCAAGAAAAAAGGGAAAACACCGCAACCTGCGGCAAAAATAATCACCGCCAGCGCCCCGAAAATGGAAGCATTCACCTTTGGTGAGCCGGTGCCGGTACTCGACCGCCGTGACATTCTGGATTACGTCGAGTGCATCAGTAACGGCAGATGGTATGAGCCGCCGGTCAGCTTTACCGGTCTGGCAAAAAGCCTGCGTGCTGCCGTGCATCACAGCTCACCGATTTACGTCAAACGTAATATTCTGGCCTCGACATTTATCCCGCACCCGTGGCTTTCCCAGCAGGATTTCAGCCGCTTTGTGCTGGATTTTCTGGTGTTCGGTAATGCGTTTCTGGAAAAGCGTTACAGCACCACCGGTAAGGTCATCAGACTGGAAACCTCACCGGCAAAATATACCCGCCGTGGCGTGGAGGAGGATGTTTACTGGTGGGTGCCGTCCTTCAACGAGCCGACACCTTTCGCGCCCGGCTCCGTGTTTCACCTGCTGGAGCCGGATATTAATCAGGAGCTGTACGGTCTGCCGGAATATCTCAGCGCCCTTAACTCTGCCTGGCTGAATGAGTCGGCCACGCTGTTCCGCCGCAAGTATTACGAAAACGGCGCACATGCCGGATACATCATGTACGTCACCGATGCCGTGCAGGACCGCAACGATATCGAAATGCTTCGCGAAAACATGGTCAAGTCGAAAGGCCGCAACAACTTTAAAAACCTGTTTCTCTATGCCCCACAGGGGAAAGCCGACGGCATTAAAATTATCCCCCTCAGTGAAGTGGCGACGAAGGACGATTTTTTTAATATCAAAAAAGCCAGCGCCGCTGACCTGCTGGACGCGCACCGCATCCCCTTTCAGTTGATGGGTGGCAAGCCGGAGAACGTCGGGTCGCTGGGTGATATTGAGAAAGTGGCAAAGGTCTTTGTCCGCAATGAACTTATCCCGTTACAGGACAGGATCCGCGAGATAAACGGCTGGCTCGGTCAGGAGGTCATCCGCTTTAAAAACTACTCACTGGACACTGACAACGGCTGAACATCGCCGCCTGCGGGCGGCTTTTTTACACCCTGTCATCACGCCCTCACACGCTCACCACCGCACAAAACATCCCGCAGACACACCAACGCCCCGGCGAACAATCTAAACGCCATCACGACGCGCTCAGACGCTGAAAAAATAAAATCAGCACCACCGCCAGCGCGCAGTGCTTTCCCCGCCTCGCCCGCCCGCTTCATGGGTCGGTTTTGATGCAATTACATTAGTCCATCAGAGCCTCATGGATTACACCATACGAAAACATCCTCAACCATTGAACATAGATGCAAATCCATGCACCCTATAGATTCATATACCATCCCTGATTGCAGGAATGAATAACACATGCGACAATAAGAGCATTTTTCATAAGAGTAACGGTGACACATGGATCAGAGAATCCTTGAACATGAAGCGATTAAACAACTTAGCAAAAAATCAGTGCGCAAGTTGTTTGGGGTTCACGATATCCCTAGAGCCAGTTCACCATTTCGCTATCCAGGAGGTAAAGACAAACTTGCCTCATTTCTCGCTATTTTTCTTGTACATAATAAGTTAAATGGTGGCCGGTTTATTGAACCATTTTGTGGTGGTGCTGGAGCATCACTTTCTTTACTATTGGGCGGATATGTAAAAGAGATCCACTTAAATGATAAGAACTATGCTTTATTTTGCTTTTGGGATCAATTAATTAACAACACTGATAATTTATTGGATATGGTATATCAGAACATACCATGCATTGACGATTGGCATAAACAAAAGAAAATCTACCAAACGAGTATTATTGACCCCAATAAATACACCAAACTCGAATATGGTTTTAGTGTATTCTATTTAAACAGAACAAACAGATCTGGAGTACTAAGCGCTGGGCCAATTGGCGGTTTAGACCAGTCTGGAAAATATAAAATTGATTGCAGATACACTGTAAGTACGCTTATTAAAAAGCTCGAAAAAATAGCTAGCATGCGTGACTCTATATTCGTTTATAACGAGCACTGCATTGATTTTTTAAAACGTTTCAATAGTAAAGATAACTATGATCATGATTTCGTTTATCTAGATCCTCCTTATGTTAAAGAGGGGCGCAACATTTATTCAAAAAACTTTTGCTTCGATGACACTCAGCATCGCGAGCTTAAGGATTACATAGCTGGTTATGCAAATCGTTGGTTAATTTCTTATGACGATCACCCTCTAGTGCATGAATTATACTCAAAACATGGCACAAGAGCCGTTGAGATAAGTTACGCCATGAATAAAGCAAAAGTTGGAAAAGAATTAATGATAGCGGATTCTCGCTTAAGAATGCCAGAATCATTATTCTCTGTTGATATATTAAAATCTGGCGAAATACCAATGAAGAAAAAAGTAGTTAAAATGGCCTGATATCAGGCCGCTTCTGCTTGTAATGTTTCAGTTGTAGAAATCACATATTGTGAAATATCATTTATTTCATCTTTCCGTTCTATTAGTAGCCCTGGATCTGATACCAACAGTTCTAACCCTTTCTTAAAGCAAGTAGGTAACCGGAGTCTATGCAATACTGCGCCAAACTCCTCTGCGACTAGTGAAATATGGTCTTTCTTTATAGATTCATCATCACTCTCAAAATCAAAAGGTATAACAATAGCATCAGTTATTCTATATATTCTTTGCGCTAACCAGTGATTTTGTATGTTTGCAATATCCTCTTTTATTGCTTTTGAACGCCAATCTTGGCCGCTAGCAACTTGAGCAAAATAAATTTGCTTGCTTCCCGGATATGTATCGCGGGGATTATTATCTTTCCATGCAATCACATCAATACCAGCATCTTTATGAGGTCGTGTTTGCAAATAACGATTAACATCCTCAAATGGTCTAACCCTTCCTTCACCAATTAAATCAACAGCTCTGGTAAGAGCATCATAAAACTTTGAACTATCAGGTCTTGGCCAGCCGAATGAAATACTATGCCCCTGAACATAGCCAGCTAATGCAATTGTTGCAGCAATCTGTAATAAGTCTCGGTGTTTTCCTGTCGGCAAATCTACCCCATTAAATAGCCGTGATGCCGACATATGAGAAAAATACAAACAATATAAGTATATATGCTGATCTACGGTAAGTAATTCCAATGTTTCCTTTGCCAATTCCAAACATTGCGTTTCTTCATTAAAAATAAAAGGATAGCTATCCCCGAGTATATCCTTTCTTTGTTGATATTGTTCTAATAGTCTTTGTATTTCATTTTCGACTTCAGCATCTTCTTCGCCTATATCGGAAGATGTAAATGAATCTAAGTTCTCTAGAATATTCCTTAGTTCTGAAATTCGCATTGTAAAATATACATTTGATAAGCAAGATAACTCAAGCCAATCCAATTTGACTTGAATATGATGACTCTCTGGATAAGGTTGCAACTGCATCTCTTATTCCTCAATGCTCTGCAATTGATATTGAACCTTAGATACCTTTCTCTTAAACTGTTCGATGTAGTTCTTCGTCGTATCGTCTAACGAATCTGTTCTATCTAAAACAGAAGATATAGTATCAAGTTGTTTGTTTATTTCCAAAAAAGCATCTTTAATGTGTTGAAGAGGGTCACCCGCTTGCTTATATAATTCAGAAAGACTTTCAACTCCAGACTTAAAAGCTTCATATGAAGCCTCATTCGCTAAAACCTCACCAAAATATTTCAAATCAGGATTTTGCGAAGAGATCAACGATGCTCTTTTATCTTTTTTATACCCATAAAGACCGATCAGAACATCTCTGAGTTTATCAAGATTCCTCTGCGGTACAGGATTCTTTTTGAGTGTAATATTCCAATCTTTCTCCAATCCTAAAAAATCTTTATATTCAGTTCTATTCAAAGCCGTATACAAATGAGAAAAAGAAAATTTTGGTGACATTCTGTCGACATGAATATCATATATTTCTTGAGTTTTAGCCTGTTCAAGAACAAACATAGCACTAACTATAGAACGAACAGTATTGTTACTGTCACCAAGTTTTTTTGTTATATGTTCAATAGTGAGACCGTTATCCCTTTCACTTATAAACCATTTATATGCGAACTGTGCTTTAGCAAACGAATCCCATTTATGGGGACCATTAACATGTTTAAATCCAATAAATGAACGAGCTTCTGACTCATCATTAACAAGATAAACAGCAACTTCCTTGAGGCTATCCAAAACCCAAGAATCTATATTTTTTGGAACGACAACTCGACATTTTTGTGCCAAGCCCGGTTCAGTAAGCAATTTGATGGCAGCTAAACGACGATTACCTTCTAAGACGACATACTTATCATCTTTTTTCATGACAATTAAAGGTTCAATCGACATATATCCATTTTCAGAAATGGATTTAATCAATTCTTCTAAATCTGCAGTATCAGATAATGCTTTAACCAACTCATATGAGTCAGCATTATCATTAAAGCTTTTCCCGTTATAAAGCCTTGGATTTCTAGCATCCAAGATTAACTCATCCGGGGAAATCATCTGTGTTTTGAGCGGTTCTAAGACAGTTTTTGGCATTTTATGCACCATAATCTAAATAAAATTCACGTCATCCCATGCGTTCCTTGCCTCTTTAACATGATTTCCATAAATTTTCCATAGAAACATGAATAACGTTTGATGGCAGATTACAATATCAGCACATATAGTAAAATCAACTAAGACTTCGCAACGCTCGTAATTCAGTCCCGCCAGCCCTGAACACAAGTTTCACGACTGGCGGCGTTCTCTATCATCTGCGTGGTGGTGGCGTAACTCTTGATTGACCGATATGGTTAAACTGCCCGTAATTATCCCGGACTATTTCGGCACACCCGACCAACTCGTCGGGCGTCAGATTTTCGTTGACCATAATCCGCTGTAAACGCTGAACAATAGCCATCAGCTTGATATTTTTAGTTTTATGGTGCGGTATCTCGCCTGGTATTCTGTGCATTATCCAAGCCACCCGTTTTGCTGTGCACGCTCCATCTGTTCATCTGAATAGTTCCATGCTCCATCCGTGGCAACCATTGCCCCGCCAGACATCCCCGTCTCTGGTTCATACATAACAGCAAGGCCGAGCTGATGCATAATTTCATGATTAATTCTGAATACCAGGCCACGCTCACTAAGTTCTTTCCAGTTCACAATCTCATATGCGCCTGTATTAAGCAGCTCAATACTTAGCAAGACATAGTCTTCCAGCCAGTCTGACAGGTCAGTAACATCTGTTATCCGGGCTTCAACCTTTCGCCCCGTATACACACCCTGCCCCCATTCATGCAAAATCAACGTGTCCCCGCGCTCATAATTACGGTCATTTTTCCGAAACTCTGCGCGTTTCTTTCCTTCCAGCACAAGGTCAAAATATTTTGCGTACAGCTTTATCTCGTGAATTTTTGCCATCATGTCCACTCCATTACTGTTGAGAATCCCGGCCACTCATCAGCGACCGGATACGTGAATTTTTTCCCGTCATAATTTACAGTCGCACCACGCGCCAGCGCCTCAAGCTCCCATCGCTGCGGCCTGATACCGTTCTGAGCAAGGTCAACGCGGATACGGGTGATTTGCAATCGTTCAGACCTGGTCAGTCTGGCAGATGGTGCAATTTCATGCGGTTTTAACATGCTTCCGTTTCTTTGCTGACGGTTTGGTCTTCTCAGGCCGTGTTTTAATGCGCCCCTGAGCGCCCTCACGACCTCCGGGTCATTCCATTCGATAACACCATCATCAACCAGATTTAGCACTGCTGCAGCGTGCTCAGAAGGTGTGGGAGCCGGTAACGAAGCATCACTACCGGTGAGCTTTCCACAGTTATTGACAGGACTCCGAGGCGCGGCGATGCCGCTTTTTAAAGTCAAAGGCTCAACGACCGGAACTTTCGGCACAATGCGCCAGTCCGTGGTTCTGGTGATATGAATATGACGCGCGCCGAGATGCGGCGCGTAAATGCCGACCACTCTCTCGACTTCTTCCTCGTACTCGTTAACTTCATCCGACGGACTACGGGCGACCCTGACAGTCTGACAATCGCGCGGGACATTTGCCCCCCCCTGCGCGCTGATATACAGCGCAAAATCACCACTGTCTGCGGCGGCGCGTGCAGCCTCCACGCGTTCGTCAAATTCATCAGCAATGCTGACGCCGCGAGGCAATTTACGTAGCTCACGGTAAGCTCCCATTGTCGGCAGGCCAACCGTTTTAAATTGCGGGATGCGCCACGTTGACGCCCATGCGGTAACAGCCGCCGCAGTATCTTTCAGCGGTCTGCCGGTATCGTTATCGAGCTGACCATCCAGTGCATAGCCGTCGATATTTTTTGAAATGTATTTCGCGATATATCCCGCAGCACCGCCCCGGTTAAGGTGTTTTGCCTGAAAACGGTTTTGCGCGGCTCCTCTTTCGTCGCCATCCTCTTTGAGCGCATAGCGACGCATGATTTCGATAATCTGGTTACGCTGGCGTGGATTACAAAAAAGCATCATATGCCAGTGCGGCGTTCCGTCGTGGTGTGGCTCGACGACTCGCAAACCGTAGACCTGTAAATCATTATCCTTGAATGCCGTGCGCATCAGGCTCCAGATATGGCAGAGATAACGCTGCGCATCCTTTGGATTAAATGCCTCATCGTTCCAGCCGTGATTTAGCTGGACGGTTTTACTTTCGCCTTTTCCGACCTGACGTGTCGGGTGATACTTTGACGGCGCGGTCAGCGTGATAAACATCCCCACATCACCCTCTGCGGCGGCGTAACGCTCAATACCGGCAATGGTGTTCATCAGCTCCATCCGGCGAATTTCAGGATTAGAAATACTGCCCATCACCTTACTGATAAGGTCGATGCGCTCGCCGGTTTCCCTGTTTTCAAGGTCACACGATTTAAGAAATTCCAGATTTGCCTGGCGGCGTGCACGCACATCACGAATGGCATGTTTACTGGCATAAGGTGAACGGTCTTTATTGACCTCCCCGACAGCAATCAGTAACGCCTCATGCCAGCGCATACGCTGGCCTTTAAGCTGACTAATCCACCACTCATCGTTAAACAGGCGGGCAATGGCAGAATATGCCTGCCTCGTGGTCATCTGTCCTTTACGGTATTTTTTCCAGTAGAGTGGGGAAATATTGAAAGCACGTGCAGCGCCAGCAACATGACCATAGAGGTGAGCCTGCGCCTCATCCGTAAACAGCGATTCTTTTTCGCCATGCGCATCCACCCAGGCATCGCAGAGTTCCTCATACATCATGAAAAGCTGCGATGAGATACGGGCGGCAAACTTTTTCAGCTCCTTATCATTCATCCCCGGCAGACGCGCATAATGGTCACGCTCTGCCAGAAACAGCAACGACGCGTCGGTGTTCATTTCATGGCGCTGATTCACGCGCTCAATGCGCGGCCATAAACGACGCTGAAAAGTGGATGTGAGGAAATAAAATCCGTGCACCGGGCTTTTATTGCGCCGGATGTAGTCATAGCGTGAAGTAAACAACGAGCGCAAAAAGTAAGGCAGGCGGTTAATCGTGGATAAAACACCTTGCACCTGACGCATCTCGTCACGTGTAAGGGGTCTTTCGCGCCCGACAGCCTCGCGTGGCGCGTTCCATGCATAAGCACCGGTAAACGTCTTACCGGTGCCTGCGGCAAATGCTGACGGAGGGACAAAACGCCCGGAGGCTTTAACGGCCATATGAGCCAAAAGCCTCTGAACAACGCTTACTGAGTTGCTCAACCTGCGCGTTTAAATCAGCAAAAGACTTTGCGCTTCCGGTCAGAATATCGTGATGCATCAGGCCGGAAACGAGCTGGCTTAATTTCGGGTAATAACCAACCACCGCCAGCCATTCCTGACCGGCGTTTTTACCGCTTTCCGCTCTCTTTTTCTCGTGGAGAATAAACTGAAAGCTGTCACTGGTAACGACATAACGTTCGCCAATTTCAATACGAATACTCATGCCGTTCTCCGGTAATGTTTGTTTTTTGCTTCAACGACTGACTGACAGGAAACACAACGCGTGGCTGACGGATAAGCCGCACGACGGGCAGCAGGTATTGGCGCGTCACACTCTTCGCAAACCAGCGCAGAAGCACCGCAATGTTTTACCCTTGCCGCGTTAATCTGGCGCTCCAGTAATTCAGCCTGTTGTTCCTGAATAAAATCTACGTTGTCCGGCATTACCAGCTCCTTTTGTCGTTCAGTTTCTTAAATTCATCAGCGCAATAGCTGGCGATTTCTGTCGTTAATTTTGTCAGTTCATCCACGGAGGAAATTTGCTTGTGAAATACAGCGCGTTTAACAAGTAAATTGACCACATCAGACAGGAGGTTTAATTCACTCTGATAAATCGCGATAACAGATTCAGTTATTTCGCGTTTTTCTTTATCAAGACCAAGTTGAATAAGAGACAAATCGCCATTTTTCATAACGGCGATTTTTAAGGCATTGTTCAGTAAAACAACTGAACGAGAACAGGACATCAAAGCACCTCCCCGCGAGACAATCCGATGTTGTGAAATTTTTCCGACTCCTGACTGAGCAGCTCGACTATCTCCACGCGGGATAACTCCGCCTTTGTGATATGGCGAATCATGGCGTCAAGATGAGAAGAAAAGCGCGTCGCAGCGTCGGCCTGTGCTTCGGTTCTGGCCTGTTGCAGCAGTAATGCGTATTTACCGCACTGATTTTCAGAAACTGTATGCATGACTTTCTCCAGGCAAAAAGAAGCCCCGCACGATTAAGTGCGTTAAAAACTCTGGTTAATTACTTAATGCAGATATTGCTCTGGTTTTACCGACGTCAGAATTGTCGGTGCATACTCAAACAGACTGAATAATTCACGTAATGCACGGAATAAAGCATCACGCCAGTAACATGATTCTTCATTAATTCGCCAGTACGGCTGATTGAATTCTTTTTCTGTCAATCCCGCATGCATAAATAAAGTACGACGCTGACTGACTGTTAAAAAACTAATATATGCATACTCACTTGCACCGACCTGACGGCGTTTTGAGAATGCCCCACGCAGTTCATCAATTGCACAAACCAGCCGTTCACGTTCGACGTCGTTCATTTCTTCAAAACGCATCGTTGCGTGACGTTGTTTTAACTGCGCATGAAAGCAAACCGTTAGCCGTTCGCGCTCCATCATCTGATTATAATAATCACATGTATCCTGCCAGCGAGGGATGGCAAGATGCTTGCCAATTATCCGGCGCATAGCTGCTGGCTGTTTTTCGACGAAATTGAGCGTCATCACTGTCATTTCCAGACCCTCCGGCTTTTCAGAAAGGTCAGAGCCTTCTTTAACGGACTCTGTTTTTTGGTGCGGATAATGATTCCCTTACGCCCCTTACCGTGGGTGATGGTGAAGTCAATCGCCCTGGGGCTTTCGTTACGCAGTAACTGAGCAATACAACGCGGTTCACTCATAATCACAACCCCATCCACAAAAGCCATGCATCACGCTGTTCAACTGGTCGGTTATAAAACGCCTCTCGTACAGCGCGATTAAACTCTGGAATGAAAACCCACTTCTCACCGACACGAGCGTTCGGCTTACTTGGATCACGAAGCTCAATAACTGGCAATTTATTCTCTTTTACCATCTTGACTACAGCCGTTTCAGGCTTACCAAGTAACTCTGCAAACTTAACCGTATGTACCGCATCAATCGGGTACTGAATCACATAGTCATTGACTTCCATTGATTAGCCCTTTTTGCTTTCGTGTTACCCTTATTAGATCCAGTCCCTTCTAGGTCGCCCCTGTCCTTTCTAGGGACTGGCTAACACACTCAAAAGGTCACCAATACACAACCTTTTGACGGGAATATAAGTCACCAATAGGTTACTGTCAAATGCAGACATTCGAAAAACTGAAAGCGATTAGGAAAGCAGAAGGCTTAACACAGGCGAAATTCAGCGAAATTAGCGGGATAGCTCTAGGAACAGTCAAAAATTACGAAAGTGGGCATAAAGACCCTGGTCTCAGCATCGTTATGCGAGTCACAAATACGCCTTTATTTAAAAAATATACGCTCTGGTTAATGACTGGTGATACGTCACCACAAGCTGGTCAGATCGCGCCGGCTCTCGCACACATTGGGCAAAAACCAACAGAATCAGACCACTCCGAAAAACAGACTGGTTAACACTCTATAAACATTACATTTTCACCATTTGTTACCAAGATGGTGAATACAGCGTCAGAGGGCTTTCTTAT
>ENA-OWOD01000071-OWOD01000071.1-gut-metagenome-genome-assembly--contig:-NODE-71-length-85175-cov-7.448706_pt1 | contig 85175 bp, 65 predicted proteins | sample MGYA00248256_ERZ651792 | MGnify/ENA primary metagenome ERZ651792 (study PRJEB26908, sample SAMEA4031714) | gut metagenome | biome: gut; feature: normal infant; material: stool | place: China | collected 2015 ...
CGTTCGTCAGGTGGTTGTACATCTCGACCGGATCCCAGATGATGTACGCGAGGAACGAGACCGTGTACTCGTGCATCAGTTCCGCGCCGGAGACGTGCACTACGCCCGCTTCGGCGTCCACGGTCCACTGCTCGGTCGGCACCACGGCGCCCGTCGAACGGTCCACGACTTCCCAGTACTTGTGCGGGTCGGCGTCGAAGTTCGGCTTGAGCTGCTCCTCGAAGAAACCGTCCATCAGAGACACGTCCACCGTGTCGCTCTCCGCCAGCGCACGCTTCGACAGCAGGTACACCTGCGGGGTCTCGTCCATGTGCAGCGTGATCCACTCGTTGTGCGCGCGGGTCGGGAAGTAGGCCGTGTAGACCTTCATACCCAGCGCCACGACCTCGTCGTCCAACTGCGTGCCATCCGAGTTGCGAACCGCGTCGGCACCCCACAACCGGGCCAGTTCCGCGGTCTTCTCCGCGAAGTTCGATTCACTCGGAATCGTAAAACGGCCAGAAGTTGACATCAATGTTCCTTTCTGTGCTCTGGAACGTTTCTTCTATTTTGTCTGCCGCGGCGTTATCGCAACGGCAAGACATCCATTATATCCATCGTACCGGCAAAGGCCGGAGCCGGCACATAGTTACCGGCCCCGGCCTTTACGGCGTGTCATTCAGCGAGTGGCACGCTTGCGGACGATCATCGTGGTGCCGGCGGCGACGGCGGGCACGGACGAACCGGTCTTCGCGACGCCTTCGGTCTTCGGCTGCTCGTTAGCGCCCGGCTTGGCCGGAGTCGTCGACTTGCTTGGCTCGACTGCCTCGTCGGTCACGTTCAGCGACACCTTGCGGGTGGCGACGGACGCAAACTCGAACTGCAGACCGTAGTTGCCCGCGTCCTTGCCCTTGAGGAAGTCGGCGGCGATCTTCACCGTGATCTTGTCACCCTCGCCGCTCACCGTGTAGTCTCCCTCGTCGAGGCTGCTCAGCACGTTGCCTTCGGAGCCGATCCAGCGGATGGACTGCAGCTTGTCACCGTCCAGCGTGACGGTGTACTCGGGCAGCGTCTCAGGAGCCTGCTTGTTGTGCTGTTGACGACGGCGACAGCCGGCTTGTGCGAGGAGGCAGAACCGGAGCCGTTGTGCACCTGGATCTCGCTCATCGTCGGCGCCCACTGCACGCCGGCCTTGACGGAGTCGAGGCTCACGCGCAGCTTGGAGGAGGTGTATGCCTTGTCGAGGTTGGCCTTGGCTTCGGCGCCACGCCGGCGAGCTTGCCGGCCGGGGTGTCGGAGCCGCCGGAGAAGCCGACGAACTTCGGGTCGACTTCCAGACCACGCTTGTCCTCAGGCTGGGTGTCCGAAGCCTTGCCGCCGGCCTCGTAGTAGTCGTTGTTCGAGAACGCGGCCTTGGCGAGCGCGTCGGTCTTGCGGTACCACTGCGTCGGCGTGGTGGAGGTGTTGCAGAACACGTTGTTCATGAAGTAGACGGTGTCCTTGAAGACCTCGTCGTGGAAGTGGACGCCCTTGGAGGCGTCGAACACGAGCAAGTTGGCGGCGTAGGCGCTGGTCTTGCCCTGGCCGGTCAGCGCGGTCTTGGACGAGATGTTGACGATCGCGCCCTTCGATTCGCGCAGGTACGGGGCGCAGCGGTGGGTGAGCTCGTAATAGCGCGTGAGGTTGCCGTGCAGCGACTGCTCGAATTCGCGCCACGAGGTGTGGTCGAGGTCGAGGTTGTCGTTGCGGCCCGCGCTGTTGACCAGACCGTCGATATGGCCGTAGGTCTTCACCACATCCTCGACGATCGGCGCGATGTCGTCGGTGTCGTTGAGGTCCATCAGATACGTGCGGTAGTTGTCGGTGATGGTCTTCATTTCGGCGTCGAACTGCTCGGCGGCGCCGTCGTCGCAGTTGATAACCGCCACGATGGCCCCCTCCTTGGCCAGTCGCAGGGCGATGCCCTTGCCGATGCCCTTGAAACCGCCGGTGAGGATGACGACCTTGCCTTCCAGATGCAAATCCATGATGTTTCAGTGTCCTTTGTTGTGTTCGTGTCCGTGCGAGCCGCGGCACCGCGGCGCTGCGATCAGCCCTTGTACAGGCACCGTTCGGCGGCTTCGAGTTTCATGTCGACGCCCGAGCCCGGAGCGGTCGGGGCCTTGTAACGACCATTGACGATCTCAGTGGGATGCACGAAGTATTCGTGCTGGTTGTCCACATATTCGATGACGCGATCATCCCATTGTCCACTGACCGCCAGGTAATCGGACATGGCGAAGTGGCGCACCGCCTCGCACAGGCCGACACCGCCGGCGTGGGGGGCACACGTGCACGCCGAACTTGTTGGCGAGCAGGTATTCGAGCACGATCTCCTGCGGCCCGGCGACGCGCGTGGCGTCGATCTGCATGACCTTGAAGCTACCCGCCTGCAGATACTGCTTGTACATGATGCGGTTCCGCATCTGCTCGCCGGTGGCGACCGCGATCGGGTCGATGGCGCGCTGAGCACGGCGCCGATGGCCATGTGCTCGACGCCCTTCTCCGGGCCGAGCCAGCGCAGCTGAGAGTCGTGGACGAACATGTCCCATGCGGCGCGCATGTCGTCGAGCAGGTTCTCGACGTTGCGGCCGACGAGCATGCGGGAGAGCGAGTCGACGGCAGCCACGACCACGTCGTTGCCACGGCCGACAGTGAAAACGAAGCCGCTGCCGCTCAGGCCGCCATCCGCGTCGGTGGTGATGACGACGTATGCCGAGGATAATCGGGGTCCTTGTTCATCGCGTCCGAGCCCGACAGCGTGCTGGACGTGGGGAAACGCAGGTCGTAGGTTTTGACTCCGATGATGGTGCCCATGTTGGCTCCTTCGCCTCAATGGTTCTCGATGTATTGTGTTTCGTTCCCATCATACATATTCTTAGAAAAATCACCATCTTATTCTAGAAATTTTCTTTCATCTATCTCGAAACGCTTTACTATAGTGTGAAGTGCGTCTGCAACGAACGCAGACACACCCACAATGAAGTACGGAAGAAACGGAGCAACCGATGGCAGGCGATATGAAAAAACCGCGAGTCAGTGAGATAGCGAAGCTTGCCGGAGTCTCCACCGCGACCGTATCAAAGGTCATCAACGGGCGAGAGGGCGTATCCAGCTCCACAAGGGCGCGCATCGAGAAAATCATGGAGGAATCCGGGTACTCCAAGTCTCTCGTCACCACGAAGACATCACAGACCATCGAGCTCGTGCTCACCGAGGTCATGGCGAACGGCATCAACGCGATGATCGCGGAGACCTCCGAATATGTGAAATCGATGCCCATCGGCATCACCATCACGCAGACCGGGCGGGGCAAGCGCAGCGAGGAAAGCTTCCGGGAAATCCTCAACCGCAATCCCCTCGGCGTCATTTTGCTGCTATCCAACGCGACCGAACACGAAAAAACACTATTGCGTTCGCGCAACATTCCCTTCGTCATTATCGACTCCATCGGCGAAGGGTCGCAGGACACGCTCGGCGTGGGCATCGACAACTGGACCGGCGGGCTGATCGCCACCGAGCACCTCATCAAACTCGGGCATCAGCGCATCGGCATCATCACCGGCCCGCAGAACGCAGAATCCGCTCAGGCCCGCTACAGTGGCTACGCCACCGCGCTGCGTCGCGCCGGGATCCAGCTGGATCCCGAGCTGGTCGCCTACGGCGACTACATGCCGGAACGCGGCTATGAGTGCGCATGCCAACTGCTCGACCTGCCCGCCGCCAAACGGCCGACTGCGATCTTCGCATGCAACGACATCACGGCGCTCAACGTGTACCGCGCTGCCCGCCAACGCGGCCTGTCCCTGCCCGCTGACCTGTCGGTCGTCGGCTTCGACAACGTGTACCCGGCACAATACCTGTACCCGGCGCTCACCACCATCAGCCAGCCGTTCGACATGATCGCCCGCAAGGCCGTGGACATGATTCTCGACGCGCGTGCAGGCTCCGTCGCCGACCACTACCTGATCCTGCCCACACGCCTGGTCGTCCGCGAAAGCACCACCGCCCCCAAGAAGAGCTGACCGGTCGCGAGGCGGAGACAACCGCCGCGACCGGCTTTCGCCGCAACATCTCCTATCTGCGTTTCGAGGGGGTGATTTTGCAGTCTGGGGACATCTATCTGCGTTTCAAGGGGTTGCCAAAAAACGATATGCAGAGTATTCCGACCTGATTCTTGCTGGAATCATGCGGTTCCCGTAGCGTTTATACTTGGCTATCAACCCCTCGAAACGCAGATAGATGTCCGGCGCATCCCGAATCACCCCCTCGAAACGCAGATAGACCACGAAAAAAGGCTCCATACCGATGGTATGGAGCCTTTGCTGGTGGGCTCGAAGGGATTCGAACCCTCGACCTTCTGTTCCGGAGACAGACGCTCTATCCACTGAGCTACGAACCCGAGCCATCGCTCGCCTTGCGGCAAGCAACTGTATCACTGTACACCATCCCACTCCCAACATGTCGGCAATTTCGCGGAATTCCCGGGTTTACGCGCTCCCGCACCGACTACACTGGAGTGGTATGGACATCGCCATGAACGATTTCGAATATGAACGTCGGTTCTTCTGCAGGGCGCTGCCGCCGGAACTGGATGACGGCGAGCCGATGCTGATCGTGCAGAGCTATTATGTGCACGACGGTAATTACGCGTTGCGAGTGCGGCTACAGACACGCGGGGTGCGCATCGATATGAACGCCGACACCGATCCGATAGCCGTACTGAGGCAATACCGAGACCGGTTCACCGAGGCGTTCGTCACCGTCAAGGGGCCGTCGGTGGGCGGCACCCGTTATGAGGCCGAACGGGAGATCGACGCCTGCATAGCCGCGGAACTGGTGATGCGCGGAGGCCGTCCGATTATCAAGAACCGGTTCTCCGCATGGATCGGCGAGGATGGATGGAGCCTCGACATATTTGGCGGCGCGAACGCCCCACTGGTCGTCGCCGAGGCGGAGCGTAGCGGACCCGTGACCAATCTGCAGATTCCATCGTTCTGCGTGACGGAGATCACCGATCAGGCGCGGTTCAGCAACGACGGACTGGCTTCGCGGCCGTTCTCGCAGTGGGCCGCGGACTTCGACGCCGAGCTGCACCGGGACGGGCCCCGATTCCAAACCCAGTTCGGCCGTAACCGCATGGGACTATAAGGCGTAGACCACAGGCCCAAAACCGCTGAAACCGCCACGATGCAAGAATTGGCACCGCGGCGGTTTCAGCATAATGACATATTTCGGCGCGATGGCGCTCAGTACATCAGCGTGGCAAGGCGGCGACGGGCACGCTTGACGCGCTCATCGGTCGCTTCGGGAATCATGAAGTACTCCAGCAGACGCTTACGTACCGGCTCGACCTGATCGGTGTGACCGTCCGCCAGATAATCCAGCAGACGGGAGAAGGCGTCCTCGATCTGGCCGCCGATCATGTCCACATCCGCCACGGCCAGCTGCGCTTCGACGTCATCGGGACGATCTGCGGCGGCCTTGCGTACCTCGCGCACGTCAGCGGTCGCCGAACGCGCCAACAGCAGCGCCTTCGCGCGCTCCCGCGCGGCGAGCGTGTCATTGGGGTTCGCCTGCAACACCTGCTCGTAGGCCGCGGCGGCACCGGCGTAATCGCCCTGCGCCGCAAGCTGATGCGCTTCCTGATGCTCGGGCGGCACCACGTCGGCACCAGCCGCCGCACCTGCGCCGTCACCGGTACCAGCACCGTCACCGTCGGCCGAGTCCGGGTCGCCGGAATACGGCGCAGTACCGTTCACGCCGGACTGCGCGGCCACCGAAATGAGCTTGGGGATGACCTGATCGACGATCTGCTTCAGCTCGTCATCGCCCGGCAGCCCCTGAAGAATCGGCATCGGGCGGCCACCGATCAGCGCGAACAGCGCCGGTGCGCCCTGCACCTGGAACGCCTGCGCGATCGATGGGTAGCTTGCGATGTCGATGCGGGACAGCTGAATCTGCCCCTTGAGCTTGTTCACCGCGTCGCCGAGCGTACGGGCCATCGGGAACAGACGGTCATCGGTCGGGATCCACAGCAGCAGCAGGATCGGGAACGTGGCGGAGGTCTGCACCATCGCCTGGAACGTGTTCTCGGTCGTGTCGATGACATAGCCGCCCGCGGCCGGCGCTCCCCCGGCCTGCCCCGGCTCCGCCTTCACCTGATGCTTCAACGATTCGAGATCCACCGCGCCCGCGAGTGACAATCCCGGATGAAACTCCTGCTGCTGTGCCATCATGCCTCCGTTTTCACGACTCATACCGGCCCGCGGTCTGCGCCGCACGCCGTTCCGTCACATCCATGCCGCGCGAAAATCGGCGCGGCCGCATACCTGCGACCACCGTCGATTCCGTCGCGAACATCGTTGACGCATACCACTATATAGGCCACGGCGTCTCACCGCCTCCGGTTACGCTGCAAGCGCCCGATTCCGGTGCTTGGCAAGTCCGTGCGCCGGCCCGCACGCCGGCCCGAGTCCGGCGTCTACTGCGCCTCGACCTTGACCGCCTGACGATCGCCCGCCACCACGGTCACCTTCTGATCCGACCCGGCCAGCGGCACGAATATCGCCACAACGTTCACATAAGTGGCTTTCAGCGAACTGGTGGCCTTCTGATTCGTCATCTTGAACAGCGCATCCTCGTTCGGGGACCCCGGCAACGACTCACGGCCCTCGCTCATGGACCGTGTCCACTCCGAGTTGATCTGCGCGACGACCAGGTCACCGCCACGAGGGGAGCGCATCACGGCGATCTGGTCGACGACCGGCGCGAACACCTCCTGCTGCGTGCCCTTGTTCTGGGTCACACCCTTCTGGCTTTCTTCCTGCTGCTTGACTAGCGACTGGCGGAACTGGTCATCCTCGAAGCTTCCCGCGTATTTGCTGTTCGTGTTGTTCTGCAGCACATCGGCGTATCGCTGCACCGCCTGCTTGGGGGTCATGACCAGATTGGAGTCGTTGGCATCGCCCATGACATTGCCCTGCTTAGCGGGCGCGAAGCCCGGCAGTGACACGTCCTCAAGCAGTCGGGCGACAGCCCACAGCTTGTAGTTCTGCCGGGCGGACTCCTGCCGCATCACCAGCAGACGCTTCGCCTGCTGGTCCTCGGTGGTGGTGGTGACGGTGAAAATATACCTCGGCCATGCGTTGTCGGTCGGGATGACCACCTGCGTCACATCACTGGGGATAGTCGCCAACGGCGTGACATCCTGCTGCGTGTATTGCGCAATGTTCAATTGGGCGGTGCGGATCTCCAGTTGCGAGCCGGACACGCGCGCGGCGAGCCCGTCGGCGCTTTTCGCCTCGTTCGCCTGGTTCAGCACGTCAAGGATCTTCCCGCGGATCTGCTTCTCCTGTGCGACGGTCACATCGATGATCTCGTTGTCCTTCACCGACGGCGCCACGGTCTGTGGCACCTGCCCCTCGCAGCCTGCAAGGCCGAGCGTCAGAGCGCAGACCATCGTCGCCGCCAGGGCGGTGGTTATGCGTTTATTCATTGGAGCTCCCCTTCGTGTCATCATCGGATTCCTGCGAAAGCCGCGCGAAATACGTCTGCAGCTCGCTGGCGGTGATTACCGACGTCGCCGAATCGTCGGGCTGGTCCATGGCCTGCGCGTTCTGCTGGTCGGCGACAAGGTTGCGGCTGCCGGGATCGACGACCTTCGGCTGGGAGATTTCCGGCTTTGCCGGCGTGCCCGCACCGGGTTTCCCACGATGCGCGGCATGACGGCGGCGCTTGGATTTCGGCTTGAAACTGACCGCCGCCTTGAGACTCGCGACACTGCCCGCCACCGCCTGCGAAACGGCGACCTCCTCTGTCTGCTTTTCGGCTGCGGAGCCACTCACCACGCGCTTGCGACGCTTGTGCGGCGGCATGGCGAACAGGGATGCGGCCAGTACGGCCAGCAGCGCCAGCAGTCCTCCGGCGAAATAGAACGGCATGGCGAAATCAGGTAGAGTCTGACGCACCCAGTTCATGCGCACCGTCGCGTTCGAGGACTTGCCCAAGTCGATGATGGCTACGGTACCGCTGTCGGACGCGACCTTGGTCTCCGCTTTCACGGTGCCAGTCCCGCACGTCACGGAAGTCCACATATCGGAGTCCTTGAACGCCACTGCGTCATCGCCCGCATCGGCCGCAGACCCCTGCGCGGAGACCTTCGTCGTCGCGAGCGTCGTCCATTCGTTCAAGCCGGTGACGCGCACATATGGCTGTCTGGCGAGCCAACCGATCACATCTTTGTTCGACCCCAGAGCAAGGCATACTTCCCTGTCGGACGAACCGGCATCGGCGGAAACCGTCACCTGATTGTCCACCAGCGGCAGCACGCCGGGATCGGTAACGATATATTGCGTCCCCTTCACCGCGGCGCTGGCCGCGATCTGAGAGCTGGGCTTCCAATATGTGGCGTTCATAATGCCCAGACCAATGCATGCCACAGCCAGAAGACCAAGGATGGGCGTCACCACGCCCCGCATGATGCGGGCATGGCGCGTCGGACGAGCGGCCGACTTGGACTTTCGCTCGTCACGCTTGCGCTCTTTTGATGTCTGTTTCTTCATAACTCACCCATTCTACAATGCAAGGCATAAAGCCCCGGCGAAAAAGACGTTTCCAAAGAAAAATCAGGGTTTTCCGCTAGTGTGGTGACCATGCGTAAGTTGACACAGACATCCACGTTCAAGCGCGTACTCGCGGCCGTGTGCACGGTCGGCCTGTGCGTCACACTCGCCGCGTGCGGCTCCGGCGATTCCGGCTCGTCGTCAAAGAAATCCGGCGACGACTCCTCGCAGTCCTCCGACTCCAGCGCATTGAAGAACATGAAGAAGATCGCCGGCATCACCGCCACGGGTACGCTGGGCGAGAAACCGAAGGTCTCCTTCAAGGCACCGAAGACCGTCGACAACAACAGCTATGCCGTGCTGCAGGAAGGCAACGGCGCCACCATCGCTGATGGCGACCGTCTGTGCTCGCAGGGCATCGCCATCAGCGTCAAGGACGGCACCGAGCTTGCGAGCAGCTGGGAGAAGAACACACCCGATTGCTCCCTGGTGCTGGAAAAGGGCACGGTGAGCAACGCCTACTATGAGCTGCTGAAGGGCCGCAAGCTCAACACGACGATCGCGTACGGCGTCAATGACTCCAACTCCAACGGCACGTCGTACATCATGGCGCTGACCTACGTTTCCAAGTCGAAGGATCTCACCAAGGCCACAGGCGACGAGGTCACCGACATCCCGTCCGATCTGCCGAAGGTCACGCGAGCGAAGAACGGCAAGCCGTCCATCAACATGAACGGGTACAAGGGCAGCAGCAAGCTGGTCTCGCAGGCGCTGATCAAGGGCAAGGGCAAAGAGGTCACGAACAACAACACCGTCAAGGTGAAGTACACCGGATGGCTGTTGGACGGCACCCAGTTCGACTCGTCATGGGACAAGAACACCACGCTTGAGGCCGACACGTACAGCGGCGGCAACCATCAGGTGATTGAGGGCTGGCAGCAGGCCATGGTCGGCCAGACGGTCGGCTCGCAGGTGCTAATGGTGATTCCGCCGAACTTGGGTTACGGCAGCACCGCCCAGGGCTCCATCCCCGCGAACTCCACGCTGATCTTCGTGGTCGATATTCTGGCCGCCTACTGACAGGCGACCGCGACAGTAGCTGAAAGCCGCCCGGCGCATGTGTGTGCCGGGCGGCTTTTGTATATGCGACGGCAAGCCACCCCCAGTCAGTCAAAGACTGACAGCCCCCGCCAGCGGCGGGCGGTTTACTTTGCCCCCGCTGGCTGTCAAGCGCAGCGAAACTGGGGAGTCTAGTAGGGAATCGAAATACGGCAAGGGGGCTTCCCGCGCGTGCGGGAAACCCCCTATGAAGGTTGAGCCGATTGGCGTTGATCAGGCGAGAGCCACCGGATCGACCGGGACGCCGGGGTTCATCGTGGAGGTGATGGTCACCTTCGTGATGTAACGGCCCTTGACGGTGGCCGGCTTCAGACGCTTGACTTCGTCGGCAACGGCCTTGAAGTTCTCGTCCAGAGCGGTCTCGTCGAAGGAGAGCTTGCCGATGAGGAAGCTCAGGTTGCCGTTCTTGTCCACGCGGAACTCGATCTTGCCGCCCTTGATGTCCTTGACGGCCTTGGTGACGTCCATGGTCACGGTGCCGGTCTTCGGGTTCGGCATCAGGCCACGGGGGCCGAGCACGCGGCCCAGACGACCGACCTTGCCCATCATGTCCGGGGTGGCCACGACGGCGTCGAAGTCGAGGAAGCCGTTCTGAACCTTCTCGATCAGGTCGTCGTCACCGACGATGTCGGCGCCGGCCTCGACAGCCTCGGTGGCCTTCGGGCCACGGGCGAACACGGCGACCTTGGCGGTCTTACCAGTGCCGTGAGGCAGGTTGACGGTGCCACGGACCAGCTGGTCGGCCTTGCGCGGATCCACGCTCAGACGGTACACGGCTTCGACGGTCTGGTCGAAGTTGTAGGCCGGCATGGACTTGAGCAGAGCGATAGCCTCGTTGGCGGTGTAAAGGTTGTTGCGATCGACCTTCTCAGCCGCTTCGCGGTACTTCTTGGAACGCTTAACCATGTGTCCTTCTCCTCTCAGTCGATAACCGTGATGCCCATCGAGCGAGCGGTGCCCGCGATGATCTTCATGCCAGCCTCGACGTCGCGGGCGGACAGATCAGCCATCTTGATCTCGGCGATCTCGCGCAGCTGCGCCTTGGTGACGGAGCCGACCTTGTGGGTCAGCGGGTTTTCGGTGCCCTTCTGGATACCGGCGGCCTTGAGCAGCAGAGCCGCTGCAGGCGGGGTCTTCAGAATGAAGGTGAAGGAGCGATCCTCGTAAACGGTGATCTCAACAGGGATGACCTGACCCATCTTGTCCTGCGTCTGCGCATTGTACTGCTTGCAGAAGTCCATGATGTTCACGCCATGCGAACCCAGAGCCGGACCCAGCGGCGGGGCAGGATTGGCCTTGCCAGCCTGGATCTGGAGCTTGATCAGCGCCGAGACTTTCTTCTTGGGAGCCATTGTATGGTTCTTCTTTCTATGAAGCGGTGATGTCGGCACCCGCGGCGGTCGCCCGCAGCGGATTCCTCCCGCAACGTATATTGCTGTGCTGTGCTAGCGGATTCGCATACACGTATCCTCCAGACACAACTTTTCTATTATGCCTATGAGAGCGGACAATATCGCGGCATCGCGGGTGCGTGCGGCCGTTCATATTCCCCGGATTATCGGCAGGGTCATTGGGCTCGGATCCGTCGCATATGTGAAGAGCCGCTACGCATGTGCACAGCGGCTCATTGGTCACGCTTCACGCCGATCAGGCGCGGAACGCGGAAGACCTAGAAATCAGGCCTGCGGGGTCTGCCCCAGGTAGGAAGCGTCCGAATCGGGCTGCTGGTAAACCGGAGCGGCAGGCGCCGGCTGCTCATACGCAGTCGAGGCGACCGGTGCGGTCGGGGCCTGCGGCGCAGCGGGAGCCTGCGGAACGCCGGCATCGGACACCGGGGCGGCAGGTGCCGGGACCGGAGCGCCGGGGAATGCCGTCTGCACATACTGCGGCTGGGCGGAAACACCCGGCACCGCGACCTTCGCGGCCTTCTTCTGATTGCCGAACGCAAGCACGGTGCCGACAATCAGGCCCAGCGCCGCGATGACGAGCAAGTATGCACCAATACCGAAAGCCACCGCATTCTTCGCGTAGCCGGACGCTAGACTTCCCAGACTGCCATAGTTGCTGCCGAACTCGTCCAAGCTACTGTTGATCTTGCTCTTGGAATACACCATCTCAAAGATGCCGAGTACCAGCACCAAGGCGGAAATGATCATTGCGGGGAGGTGCTTCTTGAAGAACGTGAGCGCCGCGATGGCAAGAACCGCAACGAGGACAATCCATCCGTCCCCGCCTTGGAACAGGCTGGCGCTGTATCCAAACGCCGACACGAACGGCACGATGCAGGCGATGATCGCCAGCACGCCGGCCACGTAGGTGATGATGGAAATGAAGTCGAATGACTGGCCTCCGACGGTCACGTTCTTGCCACCCAGGTTCTGGGCGAAACCGGCGACGGAGTTCTGGATGTTCGCCGCGTAATCGGGGGTTGCCGGCGCCTGATAGGGTGCCCCTGCAGGCGGCACGGGCTGGGCAGGCGGCACGGGTGCGGTGTACTGCGGCTGCTGATAGGCCGCGTTTGCGTCCGAAGCCGGCTGAGCGGGCTGCGGGGCTCCATAAGAGTTGTTTCCAGTGGGGAAACCGGCATTGGGATCTGTCATATGTGCCTTCTTTCGTTCGGTCAAGCGCCAACGCCCAACGTTGACCAACATAGCATATAACCGATTCTAATACGGTTTTGCCCATTTTGCGCGATGCCGCCACCCCGAAAAGGCCCTACAGACGGCCGCAATCATGACACGCAGTCATACATACCGACTGTCGGTATGCATACTGATGACATATCGAAAGGAGAACCATGGCACGCAACCCGCACCCCGAGGTGACGGAACGCCGCATCCTCGCCGCCGCGAAAAAGCTGTTCGCCGAAAAAGGCTACGACAAGACCTCCATCCAGGACATCATCGATAAGCTGGGAGACCTGTCGAGAGGCGCGATCTACCACCACTTCAAGTCCAAAGAGGCCATCCTCGAACGACTGAACACCGACGACTGGCACGCCAGCCAGGCCCTGTGCGACGAGATCGCGAAACGCGACGACATGAACGCGATGGAAAAGCTCCGCTCGCTGTTCGCCAACTCGCTGGGAGACGCCGCGCACCTGGCGCTCGTCAAGGCCACCGTGCCGTTCTTCGACGATCCCGCCACATTCACCGCCAACATGCGATTCTGGTCAACCGAGCTGCCGAAAAACTTCGAGCCATTGATCGAGGAAAGCCAGCTGGACGGCTCCATCCCCACCGAATACCCGCGCGAAGTGGCGCAACTGCTGGCCCTGCTATGCAACTATTGGCTGATGCCATGCTTCTTCCCCGCCACGCGCACGCAGCTGCGGTATCGTCTGCAATGCCTCGCCACCATGCTCGACGCGCTGCACGCGCCGGTCTTCGATCAGCATCTCATCGATCTCGCCACGGACGGCATGATGGCCTTCGCCGGCGACGGCAGCGGCAGCGCCGCCGAGCAACAAGACGGAGGCGGCACCAGTCCGGTAAGCGACGCACACTAGACGACGCTGACTCCGGGGCAGGACGCGGCACGAATGTTTCGCCCCCGCTCCAGCACCGATTTACATACCGTCAGTCGGTATGAATGATTGCCGATGAACCACCAACTCCGGCGTCAAAATCGTCCGCCCCAATACATTGCCGTGCCATCCATCAAACTCACGCCAAATCCACCAACGCAAAACACCGAGACCAACTCGCCACCAGCAGCAAAGGAACCCACCATGCACACCACACCGGCACAACCCTCCGAAACACAGCTTCCCGCGGCACAGCACGAAACAGAGCAACCCAACACTTCCCCCGAACTGCAACCGCAGCCGCAAGCGCAGCCAAAGGCCGCGCATCCGCTGCGCTCCCGTAATTTCATCCTGCTCGTCGCCGGGCAAGGCATCTCGCTGTTCGGCAACATGATGCTGCGCTTCGCCATGTCGATGTGGGTGCTGGACGAGACCGGCTCAGCCACCGCATTCGCATCCATCCTCGCCATATCGTTCGTGCCGATGATCCTCGGCGCCCCGTTCGGCGGCGTGTTGGCCGACCGGATGAACCGCCGCACGCTCATGGTCATCCTCGACGCGGCGTCCGCCGTGACGGTCGCGCTCGCGCTCGTCTGGTTCTCCGCCGCCGGATTCAGCATCATCGCCGTGGGCGTAATGCAGGTGGCGCTATCGCTGCTCGGTATCTTCGAGACGCCGACCGTCGAATCCGCGCTGCCGCAGATGCTGCGCCAATACGGGGATGCGACGCTGAACACCAGCGCCGCGATAGTCAGTCAGGTGCAGCAGGTCAGCGCACTGATACCCAGCTTCCTCGGAGGCGCCGTGTACTCGTTCTTCGGCATCCGGCCGATGATGGCCGTCTCCGTGGCGGCATTCGCCGGCGCGGCGGCCATCGAATGCTTCATCCGGCTTGGTATGCCCGAACGCGACGAGGAGATGCCGACGCCACTCGACGACCTCAAGGCCGCTCTGCGGTTCCTGACCCGGGAAAAACCGAACCTGCTGAAAATGGTCCTGCTCGCCTCAGCGCTGAACTTCGTCGTACTCGGCTATGGCGCCGTCGGATACGCGTTCGTCATCCGCACACAATGGGGGTTCGACGCGACCGTCTACGGCGTTGCCGACGGACTGATCAGCGTCGCAGCCCTGATGGGCATGTTCATCGTGACGATGATGGCCGGACGGCTGAAAATTGGCCATATGACGAAGATCCTGACATTGCTCGGACTGACCGTCATCCCCCAAGGCGTGGCCTGCATGCTGTCTGGCGGCAACTGGACGCGGCTGATGGCGCTCGTGGCCTTCGCCTGCATCGGCGATGTCATCTGCTCATGCGCGAATATCATCGCCGTGCCCGCGATCCAAATGCGCACGCCCGATGCGATGCTCGGTAAAGTGATGGCGCTGCTGTCTGCGCTGGCCATGTGCATGCAGCCGCTCGGGCAGATGGCGTACGGCTGGGCGTTCGATCATCTCCCCGCCGCCGCGATATTCATCGCGTCAGGCGCAGTGCTCATCGCTATGGCGTTGCTGTCCGCGTCGCTGTTCGCGCACTTCGACGACTGACGACGGCGGGGCATCCTTTTCATCGACCATAATCAGTCACAGAGAAGGCCCCGATTCCTTCAGCGGAAATCGGGGCCCTACAGGCTCTCTGTACCGTTACTCGAAATCGGCACCGAGCGCGGCGAGCTTGCCGCGGAAATCCGCGTAGCCGCGGTCAATCAGCGAAATGCCATGCACATTGGACGGGCCGGACGCGGCAAGCGCCGCAATCAGATGGCTGAAACCGCCACGCAGATCCGGCACGTCGATATCGCGGCCGGTCAACGGGGTCGGTCCGAAAATCACAGCGGAATGCTTGTAGTTGCGCTGCTGGAAACGGCACGGCAGCGAGCCGAGGCACTCGCGATACAGCTGAATCGTCGCACCCATCTGCACAAGCGGCTTGGTGAAGCCGAATCGGTTCTCATACACGGTCTCGTGCACAATCGACAGGCCATTCGCCTGGGTGAGCGCCACGACCAGCGGCTGCTGCCAGTCGGTCATGAAACCGGGGTGCACATCCGTCTCGATGGCCACGGGCTTGAGGTCGCCGCCCGGATGCCAGAAACGGATGCCCCTGTCGGTCACCTCGAACTTGCCGCCGACCTTGCGGAACACGTTGAGGAACGTCATCATCTCCGGCTGCGTAGCACCCTTGACGAAAATGTCGCCGCGCGTGGCGAGCGCCGCCGACGCCCAGCTGGCGGCCTCGATGCGGTCGGTCAGCGACGTGTGCGTGAAGCCATTGAGCTCCTTGACGCCCTCGATGCGGAACGTGCGATCCACATCCACCGAAATGATCGCGCCCATCTTCTGCAGCACGGCCACCAGATCCATGATCTCGGGCTCGATTGCGGCACCCGACAGCTCGGTCTTGCCTTCGGCGAGCACGGCGGCCAGCAGCGTCTGCTCGGTCGCGCCCACGGACGGGTACGGCAGATGGATCTTCGCGCCGTGCAGGCCGTTCGGAGCGGTGATGTGAATGCCGTCCTTGTGCTCCTTGTCGACCGTGGCACCCAGCTTGCGCAGCGTTTCCAGATGGAAATCAATCGGACGGCCGCCGATCGCGCAACCTCCCAGCGCCGGGATGAACGCCTCGCCGAGACGATGCACCAGCGGGCCGGAGAACAGGATCGGAATGCGCGAAGAGCCGGACAGCGTGTCGACATCCGCCACATCGGCGAGCTGCACATGCGTCGCGTCGATGTTGACGATGCCGTTGGTGCCATCCACCTCCACATCCACGCCATGCAGGCGCAGCAGATCGGACACCACATGCACATCGCGAATCTCGGGCACGTTCTTCAGCACCGATTTGCCGGGGGCGAGCAGCGCCGCGACCATCGCCTTGCTCACGAAGTTCTTCGCGCCACGCACCTTGATCGTGCCGTTCAGCGGTTTGCCGCCGACCACATGCAGGACATCGTTCTCCGATTCCGCCATCCTCAACACTCCTATTCATTCGCCGGGCCACCCCGGACATCACATCCATTAGTTTGCCATACGGCATGTGGCGGGCACGTGAAATGCGCCGGAAGCCGATTACCATGTCGCAGCGAACGGTTCTCAATAAGAAACGTGCGAGTCCCGTCGTCGGCAAAACGAACATGATTGTATGCATATGGCCGATATTCCAACGAGTAAGCCGATGTTCGTTTTGTTCGCAAATGTGAGGAGTACTCGCACAAACGCTATTGAGAACGATTCGCTGATACAGCGGATCAGTCATCCGCCTTGATCTTGCGGGCCAGCTCGGCATCCCACATCGCGCCGGTAGCGCTCATCACCGCATCGGCGCCGGCCGCGCGGTACGCCCGGTAATCCTCTGGCGCCACGACACCGCCCACGCCGATGATCGCATAGTCAAGCCCCAGCCGCTCGCGAATCGCCGCAAGACGCGACACCATGTCAAGGCCTGCCCCGCGAATCGCGCTGCCGCACACGCCGCTGCGGTCGCGCCCCTTGCCGGGCAGCGCCTGCCCGCCGTTCGCGTCGACGAGTCGGGCCGAAATCGTATTGATCGTGCTGAACGCCTGCACCGTGCCGCGGGCGGCGGTCTGGCGCACCATGAGCTCCAGAGCGGCATCGTCAATCACGCGGCGATCCGGCCCCCAGCCACCCTCGACCTCGGTCGGCGGGATATACGCCAGCTTGACGATCAGAGGCCGGTCGCCGATTTCGCCCTTGACGGCCTCGGTGATGCGGCCGACCAGATGCGGGTCATGGCACAGCAGGCGATTATGACCCTCGTTCGGGCAGCTCGTGTTCATCTCCATGAGGTCGGCGCCGGTCTCGCACACCAATCGTGCGGTTGCGACATGATCCGCGATATAGTCGTCGCCGCTCATGCCCTCCACGCGCGATCCCTGGAAGCTCGGCAGCAGCACCTGCCCCGGGCCGGCCGCCGCGATGGCCCGGCGCATGTCCGGCTGCCACTCATCCGGGTCGCGGGACGGCACACCGAACGAATTCGAAATGGAAATCGGCAGACGATAGTCCGTGTCCGCAAGCACGCCCTCGTCAAGTTCGGCGCTGCCCGGCGTCAGTGAGCCGTCGGCACTGGTCGGGTGCACGGCCAACACGTTCGGGAACGGATTGCACCCCCACGCGCGCGAGCGCACGGTCTTGTACGTGGCGATGTCGAACCCCATGCGGAACGCGGCCGTGGTGAACCGCTCGTTGAGCAGCGGCCCGGCCGGAATGCCGAACGGCAGGTCAACGGGGACGCCAAGGAACGACGACTTCGCCGGCGAAGCGGCCTCGCCGGCCGGCACATCACCGCACAGCGCCGCGGCGAACTCGCCGAACGGGCCGCGCGCATAATTATCCTCATAACTTAAGTCAACGTTGTAGAACGGCTCGAAATCACTCATGGCTCTCCAGACACTCAACCGACGCCGAACCGCTGCCGGCGTCGCAAACACGACGATATACCCACTGTAAAAACAGCGGCAGACCCGCAACGCCGGGAGCATTCGCCAGGCCGTCTGCCAGGCTGGTCAGACGCCCATCATCGCGGTGACGAACGACAGTATCGTGATCGCCACATTCACGATCACGAAAATCAGGAACGCAGGCGACGCCCACCCCCAATACGTTCCCGGCGCACTGCGGTTCACCCGCCGATAGGCGCGCAATCCCCCGCCGTATTTCACCAGCACGACGATCAGGCCGATGATCGAAACACCCAAAAGTCCCAGCGTATACGCCGTGTCCCCCGCGTCGCCGAACAGGCCCGCCAGCCACGGCAGCACGCCTCCGAGCACGGCGTTGTTGAACACGTGCAGCACAATCGACCACACCAGCGAATACTCCATCGCCACGAACCCGAACAGCAAACCGCAGCCGAACGCGAACAGGCCCTGCACCACATCGTCATGGAACAGGCCGAACATCAGCGCGCTGGTCACGATGGCGAAATTCCGGCCGAGCGGCTTCAGGCCGCGCATCAGCACGCCACGGAACACCAGCTCCTCGGCGACCGGCGCGGCAAGGCCGACATACAGCCACATCCAAATGTTGGTCGAGGCCTCGCTGATGTTGTCGGATGTGGGCGATTGCAACGTGGTGCCGAACATCGAGAAGCCGAGCTGGATCAGGACGATCGCCGTCTGGATCGCCATGACCAAGATGATGAACGTCAGCAGCCACGATGGTTTCATACGCGCATGGCCGGGCTCGCCGAGCCAGAAGTCGCGACGGAATATCATCCTGCGGCGCATCGGCAGTATGAAGCCCATGCCGCCGAGCACCGTGAGCAGCATGATCACGCCGGTCAGCTGCACGAGGGCGGCGCTGAGCGACTCGGCCGTCAGCGTTCCTCGCCCCGCGGCTCCGCTCAGGCCCAGTATGATGCCGATGACGAACGAGGCCAGTACGTTCACGCCCATGAACACGCCCTGGTAGGCGAATATCAGGCCCGCGTGGCGGGTGACGGTGCCTCGCAGCCAGCGGCGGCGGGCCTTGACCGGGTCGATCGGGACGGGCTGGGCGACAGGGATGGGCGGCGCGACGGGTCGTTGCGCCGAGGAATATGGAGGATACGGAGGGTATGGCGAGTACAGCTGTGACGGATATGGCGGATACGACTGGATCGGCTGGCGCATCCCCGGCTGACCTGTTCCTGACGGAATCGGAGGCATCGGACGTGGCTCAGAAGCCGGTGCCCATTGTCCCGCCACCGGCGGCTGCGAGTGGCCGACCGGCTGAGGCCGGTTCACGGATTGCGGCGGATTCACAGGCCGTGAATACGGCAAAGGCTGCGGCGTTTCGCCGGCCGTCCATTGCATCGGCTGCCCAACTTGCTGCGGGGCGTCACCGGCAGGCATCTGGAGTTTTTCGGGGTTTCCGTCTCCAGCAGCCGGCTGCCGCTGACCTTCCGGTTCCATCTCATCATCAGGTTGCCCATGGGCCTGTTGCCGATCGTTCATGCTCATGGTTCAACAGTACGCCGTGTATCGCCTATCAACGTCAGTGTCGACATCTCATGTGGGCCTGATATGCCTGTGGGCGACATTTTCAAGCCTTGATTGGCGATATCTCGCTTTCAAGGGGTTGATTCGAGTCCCATGGGACATCTATCTGCGTTTCAGGGGGTTGGTGGCCAAGTATGAACGCCTCCAGAACGGCATGGTTCCAATGGCGATTGGCGCTCAATACTCTAGGTATCGCGTTTCGGCACCCCCCCCGAAACGTAGATAGATGTTTCGCGACCGTCGAATCAACCCCTCGAAATGCAGATAGCGTCGGATCGTAGACCTCGGATCACACTCACGATGTGGGACCACCCCCAGTCGCTTCGCGACAGCCCTTCGCCCTGCAGTCAAGGACGCCCGTCCTGCGGGCGCGACCTTATTCGCTCGCCGGCCGGCTCGCCTTCGCCTACGGACGGCACCACCGGCCGTAAGGCCGACTGGGGGGGACACCGGCAAAACACCATGTCAACGCAAAAGGCCCTCCGAAGAGGGCCTTTTGCACATTGCGGTTATTCCGGAATCACTCGGAGTCGCGGGATTCCTCCGAACCGGCGTCAGAGTCATCCGCGGCCGGAGCGGCGTCATCGGACTGCACGGTCTGCGTATCAGCCGTATCAGCACCATCGGCCACCAGTCCGCTCTCGGCGGCGCCCTCGTCCTCGCCCTGCACGTGTGCGCCCGTAGCGCTCTGACGCTTCCGGGCCACGGTGACGCCCACGCCAATCGCGGCCAGCACCACGACAAGCACCACGACGATGGCGATCGACGCACCCGTGTCGGACAGCCCCTCCTGCGGCACGGCAACAACATCAGCGGCATTGGCAGCGACACCGGTCGCACCCATGGCAGCGGCCGTCGCCACCGCGGCGACCACGCTCATCAGCTTCTTACGCACGCTCATCACGTCCTTTCCTTTACGAACATCCAAGCACCGATGGTATCGCGACGAATTGACTGTTGCGTGGGGAAAAACCTTCAGCCCAGCAGGGCGAGCAGGTCGTCCTTGGTGAGCGCGGCCATCGACCGTCCGGTGGCGGAGGACGCGGAATCCACGAACCGTTGCGCGAGGTCTGTCTTGCTGCGCTGGAGGTTGAGGATGCGCTCCTCGATCGTGTCCTTCGCCACGATCTGATACACGTTGACGTCCTGTGTCTGGCCTATGCGGTGGGCGCGATCGGTGGCCTGATCTTGCGCGGCCGCGTTCCACCACGGATCGGCGTGCACGACCACGCATGCGCCGGTCAGGTTCAGGCCCGTGTTTCCCGCCTTGAGCGAGATCAGGAACACCGGCGTCGCGTCGGCGTTGAACCGGTCCACCAGCTCCAGGCGGCGTTTCTTCGGCGTCGCTCCGGTAATCATGTCGTATTCCACGCCGTCGGCCAGCAGCCGTTGCGCGATCAGGTCGAGGTAGCTGGTGAACTGCGAGAAGATCAGCATCTTGCGGCCGGCATCACGGCAGGAGTCCACCAGTTCGATGATGGCGTCCAGTTTCGCGGAGCTTACGGTCTTGCGCGCCTTCGACTGTTTCACAGGCTGTTTCACGGACTGCTGTGGGTCTTTCGCGGCGGATTGCACCCCTGCGCTCAAGGCACTGGCATGCCCGTCGGCGTTCTCGTATATCAGTCGCGGGTCGCAGCATACTTGCCGCAGTCGGGTCAGCTGCGCCAGAATCTGGATTTTGCCGGTGTTGAAATCGGCCGGACGCTGCCTCAGGATGACCGAGCGCAGCTGCTGCTCCAGTGCCGCATACAGCTTGCGCTGCTCCCCCTGCAGCTGCACTGTGATGACGTTCTCGATCTTGTCGGGCAGATCCTTGAGCACCTGCGACTTAAGACGGCGCAGGATGAACGGCCCCACGAACGATTGCAGTTTCTTCTGTGCGGTCTCGTCGCCGCTCAGCACCGGCATCTCGAACCGTTCGCGGAAATGCGCGTACGAGCCGAGCATGCCGGGCATCAGGAAATCGAAGATGCTCCACAGCTCGCTCAGCCGATTCTCGATCGGAGTGCCGGTCAGGGCGAAACGATGCACTGCGGTGACGGAGCGCACGGCTTTCGACACCTTGGTAGCGGCGTTCTTGATGTACTGTGCCTCGTCGAGCGTCATGCAGTAGAACTCAAGTCCCGCATAGTCGTCGATGTCGCGACGCAGCAGGTCATACGAGGTGACGAGCACATCGGGAACGTCGTCGGACGCGGCCGCGGCCGACGACGGCCTTGCGGATTCCCGCGTCGGAGACACACCGGTGTCCTGCTGTGCGGCGCGCACGCCGTCAAGCATCGCGCGACGTTCCGGTTTGGTGCCGGCGATGGCCTCCACGCGCAGCTCGGGAGTGTGCTTCGCCACCTCGGCTACCCAGTTGTACACCAGCGAGGCCGGGCAGACAATCAGATTCGGACGGTGCTCGGCCCGGGACTCCTTATGCCGCGCAAGCAGCAGCGACAGCAGCTGCACGCTCTTGCCCAAACCCATCTCGTCGGCGAGGATACCCCCGAATCCCTTGTCGCACACGGCATTGAGCCAGCGGAACCCCTCGACCTGATACGGCCTCAGCACGGAGGCCAGCGCAGCGGGAACGCGGTACGTGGACGGATCGATCACGCGCAGGCCGTCCAGGTATGCGGTGAAGCTTGCGTCCTTCGCGTCGTCGTCGACCTGATGGTCCAGATAGTACGCCTCATAGGCGGGCACCGTGATCGAGCCGGATTCCAGATCGGCGGCCCGCAGTCCCAGGTCATCCGCGATCTCGTCGACGTCGGACATATCCACGTTGCGCATGTCGACGAAGGAGCCGTTGCGCAGCCGGTGGAATCTGCGGCGCCGACGGTAGCTCGCCAGCAGGCCCGGCACGTCGTCCGGGTCGATTTCGTCGGCGATCGGCGATATCTCCACGAGCCCGGATTTCACCGAAAGGCCTATGGAGATCGTCGGGCGCGGCATGGCGGTCAGTCCGTCGAACGCGGGCGTCGCCATCACGTCGCCCAAACCGCGCAACACCGCCAATCCTTCGGTCAGCAGACGGTATATCGCCTCGTCGTCGGACTCGGGGATGGCGGCCACGGCACCGGACGGGCGCGGGAAATAGTGGAGCATCGCCTCGACTGCGAGTCGCTCCATCTCCTTGTCGCGCATGGACGCGTCGACGCCGACGCCGTTGAACACGTGGTAATGCTTGTCGCCATAATGAGCCTGCGCGTCGCACGTCACCCCGGCGCGGTCGCGGTCGAGGTAAAACGCGAGCCTGCAGGGCACGCGCATTTTCGCCAGCAGCTCGGGCGGCACGTCGATGATCAAGCCGCCGTGCGCCGGAACTCCGGTTTCACGCCCAGCTGGCGGCACGAGCCGGTCAAAGACCGATGACGCGGCGGAACCGTCCTCCGCGTTCGGACCGGCGGATGCGCCAATGGCGTCGACCGACCGCCCGGCCTCGTTCTCCTGGCGGGAGACCAGTTGCGGCAGTACCGTACGCACGAAACGATCCACATCACTTTCGCTCAGATACATCGCCTCGCGATCGTTTTCACCGCACAGCAGGCTCAGCAGTGCCCGTTTCTGCGCAAAATCGGCATCGCACCGGTATATCGTCGCACGATCGACGCTCAGCAGCGCCCGACCGCCCGACCCCACGCCCGCGCCCGATTCGGCTTGGGAAAACGGCCGCGCGATCACGTAATGCGAGCGCTGTCCTTCAATGAATCGTTCCACGCGCTGCGCATGCCGTATCACGTAACCGGCCGCCGCCGTACTGCCGTTCGAGGCCTCGGGATCGTCGCCGCGTTCCACCGCAAGGCCGAGATCGGGATTGCCGTCCACGACTGATACGCGCATCGTCGGCGCGTAGAACCGTGCCGGAGCCGTGTATTCCACCGTGTCTTCGGTGCCGACGTACGTATCGAGCAGTTCGGCGACCTCACCGTCCGACAACGTCAGCGTCGCGTCATCCGACTGACGCCGGTAATAGTAGGAGTATGCGCTGTTGTCGTTGTTGATGACGGCGCGGATGTCCTGCGCGCGGGAGAGCACGTCGAGCAGGTTCCGCGAGCGCTCGTCAAAGGCGTCGCGCGAGTGCACGAACGCGAGCTTCTTGCCGTATGCGACGAACTCGCGGTTTTTCACGGATTGCAGCAGCGAGGCGATGTCCTTGACCACATAGGAGATGCCGCGCGACGGCACTTCGATGCGGAATTTCGCCACGCAGCTGTTCAGCGAGAAACTCAAGGAGAGCCGCAGCGACACGCTGGCGATGGGCATGAATCGCGCCGTCTGGGCTGCGCCGGCGACACCTCCGGAATCAGCCAGTCCGCCGATTTCCTTCAACAGGTCGAGCTGCCGGCTCTGCGATCTGCGGGTGCGCTCGTCGTCCTGCTGCCGCATGAACAGGTCAAGCGCGCGGGTCGTGCGCACGGCAGGTTGCCAGGGAACCAAGCCTGCGGCTCCGCGACCGATACCGTTCGTGGAGCCGTTACCGTCGTCGGCCGCGGCGAAGTCATCCGGATGTTCGTTGTACGCCATGACCAGCGCGATGACATGCTTGCACACGCCCCGGAACCGGCCGTATGCGGGGCATGTGCACGATGACTGGCCGACCTTGCCCGCGTCGGTGTCGATCGCGGCGGAGACGCGGTAATCGTCCGCGTACCGGTCGGCGCCTTTGACCAGCGCTGTCAGGCGTACGTTGGCCCGCGCGCCCGTCAGCATGGTGCCCGAGGTACGTGGCGAATCCGGCACGTTGAACGATACGGCCATGTCGTGCATACGCCCGGATTTCAGCACGTCCTTCGCACGAAAATACACGGCGTTGCCGCCGAGCCGGCGCAGTTCGGCGTCGTCGACGAAGGGCGTCAGCGGCGCGGCACCGGCAGTGTCGTCTGCCATGTCGGCGTACGAGCCGCGAGCGCCGTACGTGACGCCGTCATCGTCGGCATCACCGTCGGAGAAGTCGCGGTACTGGCCGCCGCCGGAGCGGGAACCATACACGGACGCATGCCAATCCATCAATGCCCCTTCCGTTGCAGCGGGCGACAATCACGCCCGTGCATGCCATCATGACCGGCCAACATCCCGGTCGATATACGGATACGACATTAACAGGTTTCACTCCGCTCAACCAACACCGGCGCAAAGGCATCGCTGGCTGAGGCTGGCCCGATCGGTCAGATGATGCCGCGGTCGCTCAGCGGGCCCGCCCAGTCGCTCTCTTCGGGCTCGCGGGCGGACTGGATGGGTTCCTCGGCCCAATGCTTGGCGGGGATGGTCTTGGGCTTGAACGGGAACTTCTCGGCGCGCATCTTCTCGTAGGCGGCGATGTCGTCCTCATGCTGCAACGTCAGGTCGATGTCGTCGTAGCCGTTCATCAGGCGCCAGCGCACGTAATCGCCGACCTCGAACGGCAACGTCACGTCGCCGCAGGTGACGGTGCGCTGCTCGAGGTCTACGGTCATCTGACGACCGGGCTCCTCGTCCAGCAGCTTCCACAGGAGTTCGACGGACTCCTGCGGCATGATGGCCGCCAGCACGCCGTTCTTGGCGGTGTTGCCGTAGAAGATGTCGGCGAAGCTCGGCGCGATCACCACGCGGAAACCGTAATCGTGCAGCGCCCACACCGCGTGCTCGCGCGATGAGCCGATGCCGAATTCGGGGCCGGCCACGAGAATCTGCCCCTTGCCGGCATATTCTGGCTGGTTCAGCACGAAATTCGGGTCGCGGCGCCAGGCGTAGAACAGCGCGTCATCGAAACCGGACTTGGTCACGCGCTTCAGGAACACCGCGGGGATGATCTGGTCGGTGTCGACGTTGGAGCGGCGCAGCGGCACGCCCACGCCGGTCAATGTGGTGAGTTTTTCCATGGATATCAGGCTTTCAATTCTTGCCCCCGCTGGCGGGGGCTGTCGGCTTTGCTGACTGGGGGGGGGGTGGCGCCAGTGCGCGACGCTCCGCCCCACCCTCAGTCAGTCTTCGACTGACAGCTGCTGCCAGCGGGAGCCAATGTGCAGTATTTTACAGGTCGGCGGGCGACGAGATCGTGCCGCGAATGGCGGTCGCGGCGGCGACGGCGGGCGACGCGAGATGCGTGCGCGAGCCCTTGCCCTGGCGTCCTTCGAAGTTGCGGTTCGATGTGGAGATGGAGCGCTCGCCCGGCACCAGCTTGTCCGGGTTCATGCCCAGGCACATCGAGCAGCCGGCGTTGCGCCATTCGGCGCCGAAGTCCTCGAACACCTTGTCGAGTCCTTCCTTCTCCGCTTGCAGGCGCACGCGCGAGGACGCGGGCACGACGAGCACGCGGTGGATGTTCTCGGCCTTGTGGTGTCCCTTCATAATCGAGGCGGCCTGGCGCAGGTCGTCGATACGGCCGTTGGTGCACGAGCCGATGAACACGGTGTCCACGGCGATGTCCTTGATCGGCATGCCGGGCTTGAGTCCCATGTAGGTCAGCGCCCGCTCGGCGGCGGCGCGCTTGGTGGCGTCGGCGATCTTGTCGGGCTCCGGCACGTTCGCGGTGATTGGCAGGCCCTGGCCGGGGTTGGTTCCCCACGTCACGAAGGGGCCGAGCTTGGTCGCGTCGATGTCCACGACCTTGTCGAACACGGCGTCGTCATCGGTCTTGAGCGTCTTCCAGTAGGCGACGGCCTGATCCCACAGCTCGCCTTCGGGCGCGTGCGGACGGCCCTTGAGGTATTCGAACGTGGTCTCGTCCGGCGCGATCATGCCGGCGCGGGCGCCCGCCTCGATGGACATGTTGCACACGGTCATGCGTTCGTCCATCGTGAGGTTGCGGATCGCCTCGCCGCGGTATTCGATGACGTAGCCCTGACCGCCGCCGGTGCCGATCTTCGCGATGATCGCCAGAATAATGTCCTTGGCGGTGGCGTCCGCCGGCAGCTTGCCGTTCACGTTGATCGCCATCGTCTTGAACGGCTTGAGGCTCAGCGTCTGCGTCGCCATCACGTGCTCGACCTCGGAGGTGCCGATGCCGAACGCGAGCGCGCCGAACGCGCCGTGCGTGGACGTGTGGGAGTCGCCGCACACGATGGTCATGCCCGGCTGGGTCAGGCCCAGAATCGGGGCGAACGCGTGGACGATGCCCTGATCGGCGTCGCCCAGCGGGTGCAGCCGCACGCCGAACTCCTTGCAGTTCTTTTCCAGCGTGCTCAGCTGCAGGGCGGATGTCTTGTCCGGGTTCGGGCGGTCGATGTCGACCGTCGGCGTGTTGTGATCCTCTGTGGCGATCAGCTGATCGACGTGACGCGGCTTGCGCCCGGCTAGGCGTAGACCCTCAAACGCCTGCGGGCTCGTTACTTCATGCATGAGCATCAGGTCGATGTACAGCAAATCGGGTGCGCCGTCGCTCCCCTGCCGCACCAGATGGTCGGCCCAGACTTTCTCGGCCAATGTGGTTCCCATTCGGGGCCTCCTCAAATTTCCTCGCGCAAGGTATTGCCCTCACGCTTTTTATGTGGTAATAAGCGTATGGGCAAGGGCACGTCGAGAACTTCCCTAGGCCGATATATGAGATAAATACATGGCCATAAAACGGCGAAAACACGGCGATGCTTGAATTATTCTTGTTTTTTGCGGTTCTTGTCGCAAATATCGCGATATTACCGGCCTGCCATTAACAGAAAAGCGCCCACGTTACTTTTGCATTTCATTATGTGAGATGGCATAATGCTTCATTATGACTTCTCTGACGCAACCACTGGCCACAAGTATGGCCGATGAACGACAGCGTGCCGACGACGAGATGCATGACGACGGCACCGTGACCAGCACCATGACAGCGGACGCCATCGAGTACACCATCAGCGGAGAGATCCATTCCGGCGTCGGTGTACTCGACAAAACCGTGAAGATTTTGGACGCGCTGGAATCCGGTCCCGCGACTCTCGGACAGCTGGTGTCGGCCACCGGCCTGGCGCGACCGACCGCCCACCGTCTGGCTATCGCGTTGGAGCGCCACCGCTTCGTGCTGCGCGATCAGCACGGACGATTCGTGCTTGGCTCGCGTTTCGCCGAGCTTGCCGCCGCAGCGGGCGAGGATCGTCTGCTGACCGCGGCGGGGCCGATTCTGCAGACACTGCTTGACCGGACCGGCGAATCCGCGCAAATCTACCGCCGTCAGGGCGATCAGCGCGTGTGCATCGCCGCGGTGGAACGCGCCAGCGGCCTGCGCGATTCGATTCCCGTGGGCGCGATGCTGTCGATGGAGGCCGGGTCGGCCGCGCAGATTCTGCTCGCCTGGGAAGATTCCGAACGGCTGCATCAGGGGCTGAGGCACGCCAAGTTCACCGCCGCGAAGCTCGCCGCCGTGCGCAAGCGCGGTTGGTCCGAATCAGTGAACGAGCGTGAAGAGGGCGTCTGCTCCATCTCCGCGCCGATCCGCAACGCCTCCGGTCAGGTCATCGCCGCGATTTCCATTTCCGGCCCGTCAGGCCGTATGGGCAACTCGCCCGGGCGCCGTTACGCCCCACTGGTCATGGCCGCCGGCAAATACCTGACCGACGCCCTGCTCAAGGCCAGCTCCGTTCGCTGACGGCGCCGGCGACGGACGGGCGCAGAGCCCAGCAGGCTGTCGAGCGCAGCGGATCAGTGGAGCGCCCCCGCTGGCGGGGGCGCTCCTTGGCATCAGACAATGCCTGACGACTCAGCCCGTCAGCGGGGGCGTCCCTTTTTGCTCAGATCTTCTTCAATGCGGCGGCGACCCCGGCGAGCAGGCCGGGTTTCCTCAGCAGATTGACGCCATCGGCGGCGTTCGACTGCCCTTCGACCGCATAGGTGTACGCCTTGTTGGAGCTCGGTTTTCCGACCAGCTCGCCGAATGTCAGCAGCTGCGTCCGCGGGCTGTACGGGTGGCGGATGTCGAACTCGAACAGTCTTGCCGCACGATTCGCCGCGGCCGGTCCGTACGAGCCGAATCCGCAGGTCGGCGTCGCCACCAGCATCATCCCGTTGAGCGAGCCGACGAAACCATTGCGATGGTCATGGCCCACAACCACTCCTATATATCCGTCCGTGTCGCGCAGTGCGGCGAACTCGCCGCAATCCTCGTCAGGACAGCTCACGCCTTCGCCCAGATAGCCGCCCGGGAGCGTCCGGTCATCATCGAGCACGTAATACTGCGCATCGTACTTGCGATACCCCTGTATGGCGTTATCGGCGTTCGCCGGCATGGCCTTCAGCACGTCATAAAACTGCGGCAACGGCATATGCTGGAACACCAGGGAGCGGACGCCGAGCCACCGCGGCACGTCGTGCACGAAACGCAGCGCGGCGTCGCTCGGCCGGCCATAGCCGCCCTCCCGTGCGTAATCGCCGGAATTGAGCACCACCAGACCCAGCACGGTACGTTGGCGATCCTGATCCAGGACAGGCATTGCGAACGTGCCGGGCTCGCATGCGGCCACTGGCTGATCCGGCAAACCGGATGACGGCACCGAACGCACCAGGAAGCCGGGATTCGCGGCGGAATCGTCCATATTGCACGGCGGGTTGATGCATCCCGGGAACTCACGGTACAGCGCGTCCAGCTCGGCCGGGCTCAGCCCGCACTGCGCATCATGGTTGCCATAGGTGACGGCGAATGGTATGCCGCGGTCGATCAGCGGCTGCAGGAACGCACTGATGCCGGCACGCACCTTGGCCCGCGTGCGCTCGATCTTGCCGCGCCGCGCCGGCTCCCACTGCCGCTTGCGGAACGTGTCGCGGTACGCGTCGTCGTATCCGGCGATCTGGTTGCCGGTGAATATGACGACGTCGGGGCGCGCGGCGTCCAGCGACGCCTCGATCAGCCGGATGGTGTCTTTGGAGACCTTCGGACCATCCTGTATGTCCGCCAGCTGCAACACGCGGAACTTGCCGGAACGGTGGAACTGGAGACGTCCCAGACGCGCCGAGATGGACACCGGGCGCTCGTCATCGGGGCCGCTAGCGGATGCCGGCGCTGCAATCTGGTTGAAATCCGTCATAACTCACAGCGTAGTACATACCACCTTGACCGTGCCTGACAGCACCATGGCGTGTCTTGAGCGGGCCGGGACACTGAATTACGGGTTGAAATCGCCGTTCTTGGCAATTCCCCGTGTGAAATCGCCGTTTTAAGGTTCAAAAACGGCGATTTCACACGGGGAATAGTAGATTTCGGCGATTTCAACCCGTATTTTGGACGGATCCGGCCTATAGGCCACGAATCCGCCGGCTGAATGCGCCGAGAAACAAAAAAGCCCTCGCTTCCGCGAGAGCTTCATTCGCTGGGATGCCTGGACTCGAACCAAGAATGGCTGAACCAGAATCAGCTGTGTTGCCAATTACACCACATCCCAATTTGGCTAGATGCTGTAACCGATTGGGATTATAGCACCTTCGTACCCCCAACCGGATTTGAACCGGTGTTGGCGCCGTGAGAGGGCGTAGTCCTAGACCGCTAGACGATGGGGGCTTGAGTTATCCGCTGTGCGGCGTGCCGCGCAACAGATGAAAACTATACGGCAATATCCAGCCCACCGCAACTCACGGCGTGTCGCTAGGATTTCCAACGGTTTTGGGACAGGCTCTTGACCACCGACGAAATCCGATAGACTCCAAAATATCCCAACCAATCTAGTCAACAAAAGCGTTATGCGGTAACATCGAACGAGACGGCACGACGCAGATACGTTAGGCTGCATCTCCACCGACCATCATCGAGGATGGCGAAACGGCTCACGTCAATTGAGCCACAAAGACTGTCAAAAAAACCTTATATTGCAACGATATAAGACATGCACTGACGGATTATCACGAATCCTACTGATGAATTTGCATGAATCCTATTGATGAATTATCAGACACTGTATTGATGAAATTGCAAATGAGACAATGATGATACCACGGACCATCGCGCAAGAGCTCATCCCGATGCTGTCATGGTTCCCGGTCGTCTCAGTGACAGGACCACATCAAAGCGGCAAATCCACGCTCATCAAAAACATGCTGCCCGATTACGAATACGTCAATCTTGAAGACGAAACCACCCGCATCAGCGCCATCGATGACCCGGTCGGGTTCATTCGATCACACGGCGCGAAACTCATCATCGACGAGGCGCAACATGCTCCGGGACTGTTCTCGCAGATCCAGGTCGCGGCCGACGAACGAGGCGGCATGGGGCAATACGTGCTGTCCGGCTCGCAAAACTTCCTCATGGAGAAGCGCATTGGGCCAATCTCTGGCGGGGCGCGTGGGCATGCTTCAACTGCCGCCCCTCTCGTATGAGGAGGCGATTCAGCCGGAACCCTACCTCACCGCGGACGAATTCATGTTCCGCGGCGGCTATCCTCACCTCTATGACGCGTCAACGCCGAACGACATCTATTTCCACGACAATGGCCTGCTCAACTATCTTCTCGGGATTCATTCTGCGGAAGAGCTGCTGAACGACCCCAAGCGCGGTGATGTGTTCGAGAATCTCATCATTTCGCAAACCGTGAAGCGATACCTCAACAAGAACAAAGACGGCGAGCTGTACTTCTACCGCGATACCAACCAGAGCGAAATCGACCTCGTAGACGCTACGCAGCGCCGTAGCCCCACCCTCATAGAGATCAAATCGAGAATGACTCCGCGACCAGATTTCTTCAGGCATCTCGCCACCGTCGAGGAAGAACTGGGCATGCCGGTCGATCGCAGAATCGTCGTGTATCGAGGAACAGAAAACTTCACGGGTAAGAACGGGAGGTATGTTACGGCGGAGCGTTATTTGGGGCGGTAAATCAGCGGAGGAGTTCTGCCCGCCTGATCGGCGGAGACTCCCCCAGTCGCTTCGTGACACCCCTGCGGGGGCAGTATTGTCTACTCGTATGTCGGCTCGCCTTCGATTACGAACGACACCTCCGTTCGCTTCACGGCTCAGCCCGCCAGCGGAGGCGCAAACTCCGCAGATAGCAGACGGCGGGCGGCGTCTTGCGACAGCCGCCCGCCGGATTCCGCATGCGCACAAGCGCTGCGTTACATCACAGGTGCTCGCGCAGGCCCTTCAGTCGAGCGATGGTGAGCGGCTTGCCGACGATCTCCATCGACTCGAACAGCGGCGGGGAGACGCGACGGCCGGATATGGCCACGCGAACCGGGCCGAAGGCGAGACGCGGCTTGTACCCGCCATCCTCCACGAGTGCCTTGTTCAGGGTCTCGTGCAGGTTGTCGGTCTTCCAATCGGCCTCGTCCACGCCCTCAAGCGCGGCGACGGCGGCATCGAGCACGTCGGCGGCGGAGTCCTTGAGCTGCTTCCTGGCATCGTCCGCAGGCTCCAGGTACTCCTCGGTGGACAGCAGGGAGCCGACCATGCCGGCGACCTCGCCCAGCAGGCGCACGCGCGGCTGGATCAGCGGAGCGGAGGCGGTCAGGACGACCTTCTCGCGGTCGGTCAGCGCATCCCAATTGTCGGCCGAGACCACACCGTCGCGGTGCAGGTACGGCACGGAACGGTTCAGGAAGTCCTGCGGCTCAAGCATGCGGATGTGCTCGGCGTTGATGGAGATGGCCTTGTCGATGTCGAAGCGGGCCGGGTTGGCCTTCACGTCGCGCACGTCGAACTTGGCGATCATCTCGTCCATGGAGAACACGTCACGGTCGGGGGCGATGGACCAGCCGAGCAGAGCCAAGTAGTTGAGCAGACCCTCGCGGATGAAACCGTTGTCGCGGTGGTTGAACAGGTTGGACTCCGGGTCGCGCTTGGAGAGCTTCTTGTTGCCCTGGCCCATCACGTACGGCATGTGGCCGAACAGCGGCATCTGCTTGGCGATGCCGAGCTCCATCAGGTAGCGGTACAGCACGATCTGACGCGGGGTGGAGCTGAGCAGGTCCTCGCCGCGCAGCACGACGTTGACGTCCATCATCGCGTCGTCGACCGGGTTGGTGAGCGTGTACAGCGGATCGCCGTTCGGGCGTACGATGACATAGTCCGGCACGGAACCGGCCTTGAATTCGATGGTGCCGCGGATGAGGTCGTCGAAGGCGATGTCCTCGTCGGGCATGCGGATGCGCAGCGCGGGCTTGCGGCCCTCGGCGCGGAAGGCGGCCTTCTGCTCCTCGGTGAGGTCGCGGTCGTAACCGTCGTAGCCGAATTCGGCCGGGCGGCCGGCGGCGAGGTTGCGCTCCTTGATCTCGTCCGGAGTGGAGAAGGACTCATAGGCGTAGCCGGCTTCGAGCAGCTTTGCGGCCACATCCTTGTAGATGTCGCCGCGCTCGGACTGGCGGTACGGGCCGTGGGGGCCGCCCACGTCGATGCCCTCGTCCCAGTCGATGCCCAGCCAGCGCAGGGATTCGAGAATCTGGTTGTAGCTTTCCTCGGAGTCGCGCACGGCGTCGGTGTCTTCGATTCGGAAGATCAGCTTGCCGCCGGTGGCGCGGGCTTCGGCCCAGTTGAACAACGCCGTACGGATCATGCCGACATGCGGCGTGCCGGTCGGCGATGGGCAGAAGCGCACGCGAACATGAGCCGGAAGTTCTGGTTTGGTGTCTTTTGAATGTTCAGCTTCAGTCATACGTTCCATTGTGCCGCGTCAACGGGACGTGAGCCGGTTCACTCACTTTTGGTCAATCGGTCTCACGGTCGCGCCGTCGATGGCAGAAAGAACGGCTGCTGGTATGGCGGTCGAAGCGCCGGCTTTGATGGCGGCTTCGACGGCGTTGCGCATGAAGGTTGCTGCGTCGTCCTGCCGATGGGTGACTGTCGGATTCCATGTACGGCGATGTATCGTCAATCCGGCAAGTGCGCCTCGGTCAGGATATTTCGGCGCGCTCAGGCGGCGAGACCGGCGAACAGCGTCGCCCAATCCTGCGACTCGTCCTCGCGGGTCTCGCGCTGGTCCATGACCTTGTTCTGATTGTTGTTCATGATCGTCCCCTTGTATTACTGCTTATACAGCTCCAATTGCTTGTTTCGATTCCATCACCGCAACCGAAATTATCGTTGATACTCATATATCGCAACCACTGGCAAAACGCAAATCGTGTTAGCGCGCACAGCGAGTCGTCACACAATCCCTACACTCATGTATGTAAACGGTCACACGCGGCACTCCCCGTTGCCTTGTTTACACCCCTTTCGTTCCGCCGCTCGCTCCCGCCAGTCAATGCGGTGCGCCAACTCCTTCCATGCTGGTTCGCCTCGCAAGCCCGCCCCTCCTACTTGTCAGCGCGCTGGATCCTTCCGACCATTCCCGCCCGAGACGCACCACCGTTCCTGCTGATTGCGCATTGCCCACCTACCCCGTGTTCGCACATGCCGCGCCCATTCACACCGCTACCTTCACCCGGTTTCTTTGGGACTGCCCCATATCTTTGCTGCGCCGCAAGGCCCACATACGTGCCTACACTCCCGTCACTCCCCGAGTTGCGTCCTTAAGTGCGCGCCGAAACGACAAGCGCGCGAACATAAGGACGCAAATGCCCCTGTTTGCGTCCCTATGTGCGCACGGTCGTCGTTTCGGCGCGCACTTAGGGACGCAAACGAGCGGATTCGTGCTCGTACACTGGAGATTCCACGCTTGACGAGCTTCATATCATCGAATGGCATCCCCACCGCCATTCACTCATCATCGACAGTGCACTCGCAATATGTCGCAGCCAAGCCACAACATAATCAAGCGCCACCACACGAAAAGAGTCCGCAACACCACTTTCTCGGTTTCAAGGGGTTGATCGCAGCCCTCGCAGACATCTATCTGCATTTCAAGGGGTTGCTTTTCGTCAATCCTCCCTATATTGATGGCGATATTCCGCCCCTCATACTTCGTATACTGGCAGACAGCAACCCCTCGAAACGTAGATAGATGTTTGGGCGAGACGAAATCACCCCCTCGAAACGCAGATGCCGCTTTCGCGCCGAAGGATGAAGTTCCTGTTATCCGACCGAGTCACGCGAAGCCCAAACACGTGCGAATATGAGGGAACAACCCATGAAACCGTTGCAACGCCACGACAATCTGGCTGACACATCACATCCAGCCGGCCAAATCGGCGATGGCCAGCCCGCGATAGTCAACGATTGCCTCATCGCACAGCCCACTGTCGCTCATATCCACACGCGCATGACCGGTGACCGCGACCACCGTCGCGCCCGACGCCCGAGCCGCCGTCAACCCGGGCTTGGAATCCTCGAAAACCAGACACTGACCGGCACCCGACGCATCGGCCGGCAGCCCGACCATCGACGCCGCACGCCAATACGGCGCCGGATCGGGCTTCGGCGTCACATCGTCGTTGCCGCACACATAGCCGACGAACGCGCCCTTAGGCGCCTGCGCCATCACATTCTCGACGATCTCGCGCGGGGAGCCGGTCACAAGCACGGCCGGAACGTGCGCCGCCGCCAGACCGGACAGCACATCGCGAACGCCCTCAATCCACGGCAGACGCTCCTTTTCCATGCGCAGCACCTCATCGGACAGGTGCCGCACGATTGCATCGCCATCCCAATCGACCCCCGCACCGCGCAGCAGACGCACGGTCTCGGGGAAGGCCGCCCCCTGCAGCGCATCGGCGAGCGCGTCGCTCCATTCCCCGCCACAGGAGCGCACCAAGGTCTCCTGAGAGCGCACCCAATACGGATCGGAATCGATCAGCGTCCCGTCCAAGTCGAAGAACACGGCCTTCATCATCGGCATCCTCCTTGATCTCACAAGCCATTTCACGAGCCACTAGCATCGTAGCCCATGAACCCGGCGGGGAAACGGTCCGCCCCGAGAACAGCAGAAAACAGCAATGCCCCGGCAAACCGGCAAACACATGTCCACCGGCGGGAGACATGCCATGGCGGCCCGATGCCGCGCCGTCACACCGGCTCCTGCGCGAAGCCGCCCGTCGAGACATACCGCGATCCCCCGCATACCGCTATACTGGAGAACGTTCGCGCGGTTGGTGGCAGCAGCCGTGCCAGACATCAGAGAAGTAAACGCATTGCAAGGCGATATGTGTCGCGCTGCGATGCGACGGGTCTGATTCATGTCGCGCGGGCTCCTCACCTTCCCGCCCGGCGTGTGTCAGCCGGCAGGCGCACGACGTGCGCAGAAGGCAAGGAGACAGAAGATGAAGACAGTCAAGGGCTTCAGCAAGATCGTGGCGATGGTTGGGGCCGTCGCGCTCGGCCTGACGCTCAGCGCCTGCGGAAACACCAATTCCGCGAGCAACACCGATTCCAAGAACTCCGGCTCCACGCCGACCGTGTCGTTCATGCTCGACTGGACGCCGAACACGAACCACATCGGTCTGTACGTGGCTCAGAAGCTCGGCTATTACAAGGATGCCGACGTCAACGTAAAGATCCTGCCGACCGCCCAGGCCGGAGCTGAAACCAGCGTCGAGAACGGCGTGGCCAACGTGGGCTTCACCACGCTGAGCAACGTCGCCGCGTTCAACTCGCAGGGCGCTGACCTGAAGTTCGTGTTCGACCTGACGCAGAAGCCGGTCGCCCGTTGGTGCGCGCTGGCGTCCCGCACCGACATCAAGACGCCCAAGGACCTTTCCGGCAAGACCTTCGTCAGCTTCGGCTCCGCCGAGCAGACCGCGGTCGTCCGCCAGATGATCAAGTACGCTGGCGGCACCGGCGACATCAAGACCGCGACGGCCGGCACCAACACCTTCGAGACGCTGACCAGCGGCAAGGGTGATTTCGGCGGCTTCTACGTGACCTGGGAAGGCGTGGAAAGCGAGCTGAACGGCCCGAAGCTCAACTGCTTCGTCGCCTCCGACTGGGGCGTGCCCGGCAACCCCGACCAGCTGGGATTCGCCGTCAAGGGCTCCTGGCTCAAGGACTCCGCCAACGCGGATGCGCTGAAGAAGTTCATCGCCGCCACCAAGAAGGGCTACGACTACGCGCTCGCCAACCCGGACAAGGCCGCCGACATCCTGGTCGAACAGGCCAAGGAGGCGCAGCTCGACTCCAAGCTGACCCGCACCTCGATGGAGGAGATCGCCAAGAACAACTACTGGACGACCGACGATCCGAAGTCGCTGCCCGGCACCACGAACTTCGATGACGCGCAGCCGTACCTGGAGTTCCAGTACAAGGCCGGCACCTACAAGGACCAGGACGGCAACGATCCCGCGTCCGCGCCGCAGGCCAAGGACCTCGCGACCAACGAGTACGTGGGCTGATCCGGCTGCAGCCAGTCCGGCCACAGCCAATCTATCTACAGTTCAGCGAATCCGCGAGCACAGGTTCGTCACAGCCGGCCGGGCCAACCTCCGCTCCCCTTCGGTCCGTCACGAGACGGGACGGAGGGGAGTTTTCCGACTCTCGTAACGATTCCGGGGCCCTTCTCCCTCCGTCAGCCCGTCAGCCCCCATCAATCCCATCCCTAAGGTTTCACATTGTCCGAAGATCACGCCATGCGCACACTGAAATCCCTGTTCGTACGCGTCGCGCCGCCGGCGTTCACGGTCGGCGGGCTGCTCATCGTATGGGAGATCGCCGTGGATGCGGGCCACATCTCCCAACGCGTGCTCGCCTCCCCCAGCCAGATCGCCGCATCGATCGTCAAGACTTGGCCCGACCTGTGGGAGGCGACCGCCATCACCACATACGAGGCAATCACCGGCTTTCTCATCGCAGCGGTGGCCGGGGTGCTCATCGGCATCGGCCTGTACGTGTCCAAAACCCTGTATCGCGGTATCTATCCGCTGCTCGCCGCCGCGCAGACCATCCCGCTCATCACCATCGCCCCGCTGTTCATGATCTGGTTCGGGTTCGAGCCGCTCGGCAAAATCGTGATCGTCGCCGTATTCGGCGTGTTCCCCGTCGCCGTGCAGACGTGCCGCGGCATGCTCGCCGTACCGCAGTTCTACGAGGACGTGGCGCTCACCTGCGGCGCCACCCGCGCATGGGCGCTGTGGCATGTGAAGCTGCGCGTCGCCGCCCGCCAGGTGTTCGGCGGCCTGCGTATCAGCGCCGCCTATGTGTTCGGCACCGCGGTGACGGCGGAATATCTGGGCGCGATGAACGGCCTGGGCATCTGGCTGCAGGCCGCTTTCAACTCGTTCCGCACCCCGCTGATCTTCTCCGCAACGATCATGGTGGTCGCACTGACCGCACTGCTGCTGACCATCATCAGTCTCGCGGAACGCCTGCTCCTCGGCCCGGACGACACCATCGCGTTCAACGACGACGGCGAATAGAGCCGGCGCCGCACCACAGCAGCCATATACGGCCGCGCCGGCGTACGGCGGCAACAGTCCTTACGCCGGCCCCTCTCAGTTCGGCACAGGCGAGCCACCGCTGGACAAACCCTACTACGGGTGCTCGTTCGGCAAGGCGTTCCTCAGGTTCTGGAAGAGGTACGCCACATTCAGCGGGCGCGCCGCAAGCAGGTCGGCACGATTCCGAGCAGTCAGCGGTGAATCGCATATATTTCAGGTCTCCGCCCCGTCCCATCAGACGTCAGGCGGCAGCCGTCACAGCTCCACGGGTGGCTTGGACGGGTCGTCGCTCACGTGCGCGAACTTGGCGGCGAGCGCCTCCTTGTTGCGGCGCTCGTCCTCCTCTTTCGCGAGCCGCTTCGCCTCGGCGGCATCCCACAGCACGTCGTCATGGTGACGTTTCCACTCACTCGCCGCGACCATAGTAAACAATTTCACCGTTTCGGCTAGGGCGGCCTCGTCGTCGTTAGTCAGCGATCGGGCGGTCATCAGCGACGACAGCTGCTCGGCCTTGAAGCACAGCCGCGGCACCGACAGGCGCTCGCACAGTTCGTTGACATAGAACATCACCGGCACCGCGCGCGACGGCTTGCGCAGATCGATCAGGCGCAGCAACCCGTCGGCCGCCACCGTCACCGTGGCGAATCGCTGCGCGATGGCTTCGACATCGGCACTGGGCGCAGCATTCGCAGGCGCGGCGGCACCGGCGGCGTCGGCACCACCGGCGGCACCATCGCCCACGCCGATGGCCTGTTCGATTGCCTCCAACGCTTCGGCGATGGCGTGCACGGTGTCATCATCCCAATCGACGCCCAACTGGCCGGCGCCTCTCATGATCAGCCTCGTGTCGCCGGTTTCGGAGTAGTCGCCCATCTCGTCGTAAGCGTCATTCGCGGCGAGCAACGCATCGACGATTCGCTGCGGACGACCGGGAATCTCGTCCGCACCCTCATACACGAACTCCGCATCGGGGACCGTCACGTCGTCGCCGGTCATGACCCGTGCGGCCATGCGGGTCATCCGCACCTGCAGGTTCTCACCGTATTTCGTGTCATTGTCCATCTGCTTGGCGTCGGTCAGCGGCCACAGTTCGATCAGTCCGGTGCCGACGGCCGCCGCATCGCGTACCGCGGGATTCATCGACACATGGGCGATCGCCGTCGCGTCAAGTTGGAATGCCATATCGCTCCTTCGCTTTCATTGTCCGCCGACGCGCGGAACCTTCCGCCGTGCCGGGTGCCGGCACCGCGGGCCACCGCGTCACGGCACCGCCGGCCACTCGCCGCCTGCCGTTACGCGGCGTCGTCACAAGTGACCGCTACGCGGCCGCCGTCAGTCCCGGCCCGCGCCGCATGCGCACCTTTTCGCGGGCGAGCCCGCAGCCGTCCTCTCTGTGTATTGTACGGCCGGCGCACGCCGCACTCACTCGACTTGCGCCGCAGGGTCGGCATATGTGATGGACATCACCTTGCCCGTATCGCTGTCGTAGGTGATCGAGGTGATCGACGCGAGCGCGGTCTTGCGTAGGAACATCCAATGCTCGGGGTGGCCGGTCTCCAGCAGGTGCCGGTAGCTCCAGATCGGCGACTCGTGGCTGACGACGATGATCTGCCGTCCGGCATACTCGCGGATCTTCTCGTTCGCGAACGCGCCCACGCGTTCGGCGATGTGCCGGTACGACTCGCCCCAGCTCGGCTTCCACAGGTTGAGCACGAGCTTCCAGTTGCCGTCGCGCCACAGCGCGCCCTTGCCATGTCCGATGCGCTTGCCGCGGAACTCGTTGCCCGCTTCGATCACACGCGGGTCGGTGATGAGTTCCAGCGGCTCCTCCCCACGCCCGGCGCGTACCGGGTTGAGCGCGTCGAGAATGGCGCCGGCGGTTTCGCGGGTGCGTTCCAGCGGGGACGAATACACCGCGGCGACCGCGTTGAGCTTGGGGTCGGCTGCGATGTATGCGCCCGTCGCCTGCGCCATGCGCATGCCGCGGTCGGACAGGTGGAATCCGGGCAGCCGCTCGTACAACAGATGGTCGGGATTGTATACCTTGCCATGGCGGACGAAATGTATGGTGGTTGTCGGCATATGCGGCCTTCCTGCGGGACTCGTGATGTCTGTCTTTCATTGTCCCACATTCACCGGCCGGCCGGCGATGCCGCGTCTGCGGCGGCGTTTGCCCGACGAACATCGCCCCGCCCCGGCACGGCCCAGCCCCACCCGATATCGTCCCGGCACCACCCGACTCCGGCTCGTCACCCCATCTGATACACCGATATATCACCGTCGTTTATGAACGTTATGAAAATTGATGCGTTCGTGATATCAACACCGCGTGTCGCGCCCCGACGCGCGATTAAAGTTGCCGTGACGCAAACATGCAAAGCATCCTTTGCGCGACCAACAGGACAACACATCAATACGATGAGGGCTCCGCCGGCAACGCCACGCCGACGGGGGACATCCAATCGGGAGCGGAAAGGAGATGCTGTCATGTCCAATAACGCCAATGTCGCGGCTGCAATCAAGGAAGTCGCCCATAAGGTATTCGGCGGATACGCGGAACTGCTGCGTATGCCGCACACCGCAAGGTTCTCCATCGGCTCGGTGATCGCCTGCATGCCGTTCCCCATGGTCGGCATGACCATCACCATCTCCGTACAGCATTACTACGGCAACTACTCGCTGGCCGGCGTGCTCACCGCCATCCAGGCGATCGCGCTGGCGGTCTCCAGCCCGCTGCTCGGCAAGCTGGTCGACAAGTTCGGCCAGCGGCAGGTGTCGATTCCGACGATCCTGGTCTGGATCGTCGCCGCCATCGCCCTGACCACCAGCATCACCAACCGCGCCCCGGTATGGGTGCTGTACTGCCTGACGCCGTTCCTCGCCGCGATTCCGCCGTGGGGCGCGATGAGCCGCGCCCGCTGGACGACCATGCTCAAGGGAGACCGGGAGCGCACCGACCGCGCGCTCTCGCTGTCCGGCGTGTTCGATGAATGCATGTGGATCATCGGCAATCCGCTGGCTTCTACGCTGGCGGTGATTTCTGGCCTGCTGGCGTTCTCGTTCACCGGCGTGTGCGTCGTCATCGGCGCGCTGATGTTCCTGACCGAGCTGACGACCGAGCCGAAATCACAGACCCAGCTGGCCCGAGAGGCCGGTCTGACCCGCGAGGAGTACCGCAAGCGCGAGGCCGCCAAGGCGCAGAGGATGCGCGAGAGGGACGCCGCCGACCGCGCCCGCCGAGAGGCCGAGGCCCGCGGCGACGATGAGCAGGCCGTGCAGGCCGCCGTCGACCGAGCCATCGCCGATTCCCGCGCCGGCAAGAAGGAGTCGATCTGGGGGCCGGGCCTGATCGCCGTGTGCGTGACCTGGTTCAGTCTTGGCGCGTTCCAGTCGGCGTCGAACATCTCGATCATCGCGTTCGCCACCGAAGCGAACATGAAGCAATACACCGGTTTCGTGTTCGCATGCTTCTCGTTCAGCTCGCTATGCGGCGCACTGGTGTACGGCGCGAAGAACTGGACCATCCCGCTGTGGAAGCGCTTCTACTTCTGCCTCATCGTGGTGAATCTCGGCGTGGGCACGTTCATGTTCGCCAAGCATCTGTGGGTGATCATGATCATCTACCTGCTGATCGGCGTCTGCCAGGCACCCACGTGGATCAACGGCAATCAGCTGATGCTGCATCTGGTGCCTCCCACGCGATTCACCGAAGGCGTGGCGTGGATGGGCGCGATGAACTCGATCGGCTCGTCAGCCGGCTCAGCCATCGCGGGTGTCTTCATCGATCACATGGGATCGCATGGAGGCTTCCTGATGGCGACCGTGCTGGCGATCACCTCGCTTGCCATCGCCTTCGTCGGCTTCCGGCAGATCAAATCCAGCACCGAAACCCCGACTCTGACCGAAGTCAGCGTGTGATACGCCGGATGCCGCTCCCAAAACTCGCGGATACAAGGCATTTTTGAAGGAAAACACCCTCTATCTGCGAGTTTTGAGAGCGCATACCGCGCTACTTCGGCCAGCCCTCCGGCGTATGCGCGAGCGACCACAGGCCAAGCCGATGCGAGAAGCTGTTCTCCCACTTCGCTTCGAGCTCTTCCTGACTCAAACGGTTCTCGGACTTCCTCAAACGGTTCATCGCATTGGTATGCGTATCGTCAAGCAGCCACTTGCGGATCACGAAGTTCCAGATCATCACCACTACCGTGGCTACCAGCTTGCCGACATTCGTCCACAGCACGTACTTCGTGTGCATGGAATACATGGAATCATGCGGCATCCACGACGTGCTGATCCACACGATCGCCTCGTTCATGAACCAGCCGATAAGCGCCGCCACGAAGAAAATCGCGATCTCCATCCAGCGCGCCATGTCCGGCCGGTGCTTGAACACGAATTTCATGCTCGCCAAGTAATTGAATATCAGCGAGACGAAGAACGAGATTGACGTGGCCAGCACGTTATGCATATGCGTCATCAGCAGAATGTTCATCAGACCCCAGTCGATGATGAACGCGACCACACCGACAATACCGAACTTCATCAGCTGTTCAATCAATTTCCTCACATTGATTGTCTAATACATATCGCTGACTTCACACCGCGGTTTTCCTGAACCGCCACTGATTTCACACATGGCCGCACAGCCCGCGCCCGCCGCGGAACCGATTAGGATAGGGAACGAACCCAATCAAGGAGGAATCATGCCCGTTATCCACACTCACGTATCCGTCAAGACCACTCCCAAGCAGCGCGAGGCGCTGAAGGCCGCCTACGGCAAGGCGATCACGGCCGTCCCCGGCAAGTCCGAGGGCTGGCTGATGTGCCCATTCGAGGATGATATGCCGATCTACTTCGGCGGCAGCGACGATGCCCCGGCCGCATACGTCGAGGTCAATGTGTTCGGCCGTTCCGTGCCCGGTTCTGCGTGGGAGAAGCTGACCAAGTCGATCATGGCCGCGCTCAACAGCGAGCTCGGCATCCCCGAGGACCGCACCTACATCCGCTACACCGCCACCACCGACTGGGGCTGGAACGGCGGTAACTTCTGAGCTCAGGTGTGATGGTATCCGCCGCTATATTGTCGCGCATGGCGTCACTGTGTGCGACCACCGTCACGCTGCGAGCCCTCACACAGTGACGTAAATCGCAAAACCCTTATTTTGCAAGGGTTGCGGGGGTGCGTCACGGAGTGTGAGGACGCACACAGTGACGTAACCCTCACACAGTGACGCCTTTTCTGCGGCACACAGGTTGCCGATATATAAATGAAAGAGCCCCTTGCGGCCAGTCGGCCCGTATGATCGGCCGACAATCCGAAAGGGGTTGTGATGATGCAGTCACGGTGTGCGGTCAGCGCGAGTGCGGCATGATTCCGCATGCCACGCCGCCGCACACTCTCACAGCACGCGTGCCCCGGCACCCCGGCGGTACGCCTCTGCCGCAATCAGACGATCTTGGGCATCGGGGTGGTCAGGGACGTGGTGAGGTTCACGTGAACCAGCCCGGCACCTGCGTGCACTTCGACCTTCTTCAGGGTGACCGTACGCTCGTCTTCCGGAGCGCGGTCGTTGTCGGTCATCGTGGCCGGGGACTTGACGGCGACCAGCGCCAGATCGTCCAGCGACATGCCGGCGGCCTTGCACAGATCATCCGCAGCACCCAGGGAATCCAGGAAACCGTCCTTGAGCAGCACACGGCTGGCCGGCACGCCGTAGGCGTTCTCGGCCACCCACTTCACGTTCTCCAGCAGGGCCATGCCCTTGTGGCTGTCATGCTTGGACGGCATCGACGCATTGGACAGCACATCGACGAATGCGTCGATCTGGTTGCTCAGGCCCGCGCCGCCGTCGCGATACAGGTTGCCGATGATGGGGTCGCGCAGCTCCAGACGGGCCGCGGTCTCGCGCAGTTCGGGAATCTGATCGTCCTCGCCGTCCCACAGGTTCACCAGCGGGAACGCCGGAATGTCGAGCTTCTCCAAGCGGTCCACGTGGAACGGGTAGCGCCACGCCAGCTCCGGGTCATCACGCCACGTCGAGGCGCGGGTCACGACGACCGCCGCGGACGGCCACTGCGCGCCATACTCGCGGCAGGCGATGTCGAGCCACTTCTGCGCTCCGGCGTCGGTGCCGTAACCGGCCTCGACGATGACCACATCGTGCAGGGCGCACGCCATCTCCACGGAGACCAGCGTCGGGATGCCGATCGACACGTTGGCGAACGGGCCGCCATGCACATACACCGGCGAGCCGTTCACCGTCTCGGTGAGCGCCGGCTTGACCGCATCGGCGAGCATATCGGTGATGCGCCACAGGTCGATGAAGTCGCCGAACTTGACTGGTTCGCCGTCCTTCGTGCCGGCGATCATCGCGGCCACGCGCTCGCCGATCTCATCCATCGAACGGGACAGCACGACGATCTGCATCAGCTCGGACGTCGGGGTGAGCACGACCTTCTCGGCGACGTTGTTCTTGCCCGCGTCCACGGTGATGGAACGCAGCGAGCGGGACGGCACTTCGGAGACGCGCGGCACGAAGATCGTGTCGATACGTCCCTCGTCCACAGCCTTCTCGGCGAAGGAGACGAGCAGGTTCTGCGCGGCGGCGATGGCGGCCATCTCACCGCACAGGCCCCAGTCGATGAGCTCGGGGTGGGTCAGCGAAGCCTTGCCGCCACCCGAGGCACCGCCTTTGGAACCGGCGGCGGTGATGCCCATGCTCGGCTGGCGCAGCACGGCGGTCGCGTCGATGCCGCGAGCCCGCAGCGCATCGATCAGCGCGATCGTCGTCGTGGTCTTGCCCTCGCCGCGCGACGCCTTGAGCGGCGTATCGGCGGTGACGAGCACGACCTTGCCGTGCTTGCGCGGCGCGTCGGGATTGTCGTGCAGGTACTTCATAAACCCGAAGGCGTCGATCTTCTTGACCAGCCCGTACTGGCTGGTGAACTCCTCGATAGTAGTCATCAGTAGGTGAACCTTTCTGTAGATGTATGACGCTTGCTTACCGTCGAAGCGGCCGGCGGCCGAAAACGCTTGGCCGGGAGCCTCTCGGCGCATCAGTTGTCGGAGCGGTTGAAGCCGTTCTTCATCTTCATGCTCACGGTGTAGAGCACGGTGTCGAGCAGCTGGTCGGTCTCGGTCTTGAGCTGGTCGGCCATGGTCTGGTTGGCGGCGGCGAGGATGTCGCGCACCTCGTCGTTACGGGTCGCGTCGATGATGTCCTCGGGATCCATCGGCTCGACGTCGCCGTCCGCGTTCGCCGCCTCCAACTCCGCGTCGGCCAAGGCGGCCGCGGCCTCGCCGGCACCGCCCAGACGCGCGACCTGCTCGTCGGTGGCGGCGATCAGACGGTGGCCCATCGCGCCGGTCTTCTCCTGATAGCGCTCGATGGCGTTGGAGGTCTCCGCGAACGCCGCGTCGCACAGCGCGGCGATGATGCGGTTCTCCCAGTAGAAGTTCTCGGAAGTCACGCGCGTGGTCGTGTCTTCCAGATACTTCGGCGTTTCGTTGACGTTCGGGTAGAACGGCACCAGCGTGTTGAACGGGTTGGAGCCGTAGGCGATCCACTGGATCGCGCGGTCCGACTGCGGACGGTACGGGCGAATCTGCATGACGGCCAGCTGGCTCTGGCGGTTGATGCCGATCGGGCGGTACATGTGGCGTGTGTGCTCGTCGCCGAGGTGGCCGTACGGGTCGAACGGCGTGCCCTGATAGTGCGAGCTGAGCACGTACTTTACGTCCTCGATCGTCACCTTGCGCTCGGGCTGACGGGCCCACGGGATGTCGTCGCTGTCCGGGCGGTGGTCGGCCTCGGGGCCGTCCCACATCTCGTCGTACGGGTTGAGGAACCGCTGCATGACCCATGCGCGCGGCGTGTTGTACACGTGATCAGAGTCGGAGTGCGAGCCGAAGGCATCACGCGGGTTGAACGGCGACGTCGATTCGACGGCCAGATCAAGGTGATTGCGCTCGATGAATTCGACCAGGTCCTCGGAGCACATGTGGTTCTCCTGCTCACCGAGGGCGTCATCGAGGTCGAATTCGTCGATGCCGAGCTGGTTCGGCATCGTCACATACGCTTCGTCGGGCACGCGCTTGGCGATCCAGTGATGGCCACCGACGGTTTCCATCCACCAAATCTCGTCGGCGTCCGAGAACGCGACACCGTTCATCTCATAGGTGCCGTATTCCTTAAGAAGGTCGCCAAGCCGCTGCACGCCCTCACGCGCGGTGGTGACGTACGGCAGCACGATGGTCAGGAAGTCCTCCTCGCCGATGCCGCCGGGCACGGCCGGCTCGTAATCCGAGTCACCTTCCCGCCCGCGTGCCGCCCGGTATTCCACAAACGGGTCGGCGCCGAGCACGCGCTCGTTGGTGGTCAGCGTTTCGGTGGCGCTCATGGCCACGTTCGCCTCGTTGACGCCGGCCTCGCCCCAGATGCCTTCCTTCAGGTCGGCGTTCGGCACTGCGGTGTACTGCAGTGGATCGTCGGGCAGGTCAATGGTCAGGTGGCTGATGACGCTGCGGTATTCGCGCGGCTGCTCATCGGGCTTGACGACGACGAACCGCTTCGGGTTGAATTCGCCGTTGGCGGAATCCTCGTTGCGGGCGATGATGGTCGAACCGTCATAGCTGGCGTCCTTGCCGACCAGAATCGTGGTGCATGCCATAGTATTCGGTACTGTCCTTTCTTGCTGTGCACACGCTGTCGCGTGCACGTTGCGGCGCGCATCTGCGGCGCGCCTCCTGTCACATGAGTGTATGACTCCGTACGGGAGTATACGGCATCAGCCCTCAGGCTTTTCCGGTGATGAACATCACACCCTGATCGGTGACGTGGTCGACGTCACGCAGCGCGTGGAACAGCTCGTTGAGCCAGAATCCTTGGTTCAGACCCGGCAACGGCTTCGCGGTGCCCCACACGTGCAGCGAATAGTCGTGGTTCTTGTCGGGCGGCTGGGGCCCGTTGTAGCGCATCGTCACCTGCGGATTCGTGCTGCCGACCAGCTTGCTCGCGGCCGACGTGCGGCCCTGCACGGTCTCGGGAATCATGGAGGGCAGCTGCCGGGAGAAGTCCGGCGGAATCTGCAGTGCATGGGAATCGTTGAAGTCGTACATCAGCGCGTCGATGGGCAGATTAGCGACCGTCCAGTGAATCCATTCGAATCCGCAGACCGGGATGGAGTCGGGGTCGGTGAACGCCCAGTGCAGGTACCGGGCGGCGGGATCGATCTCGTCGATATAGAACGGGAAGGAGATGACGGGCACGCCGTCGGTGCGGTATTCGGGCGCGGCGGCTTTGGCGAAGTCGTCGGGCATCACCGTGAAGTCAGCGGAAATCTTCATGTCTCCAGTATCGCGCATGAGCGTGACGTGCGGCACCCGGCTGCAGGCCACACCGCGCGCGACGGCAGACCGGCCGCAACAAGCCACCGTCCCCCGCCGGGGTTTATCCGACGGGGGACGGTGGAGAAAAGAGAGTCAGTCAGGCCGACCGGTCACGACTGGCCGGTCTGACTGGGGATCAGGCGGAGCGCTTGCGGCGAATCATCACCACGCTCACTCCGACGGCGAGCAGCATCAGTCCGAGGCCGGCGAGCGCGCCGACGGCGGCGCCGGTTTTCGCGACACCGTCGCCCTTGCCATCGCCGTCGTTCTTGCCGGTTTCGGCGGCCTTGACCGTGACGCTGTAGGTCACATCGATGACCGTGCCGTCGGCCATCGTGTACTGCACGACGAAGCTGTCGTCACCGGTCTTGTCGCCGGCCGCATACACGAGCGTGCCGTCGGCGATTTCGGCCTTGCCGAGCTTGCCTTGCTTGATGATGGAGCGGCTCTTCCAGCCCGCCACGTCCTTCGGCTCGGTGACCGTACCGGTCTTGCCGGCGGTCACGTCGCCGGTATCGGCCTTGACGGACTTGTGGTCGGGCGTCGGCTTGGTCTCATCCGCGACGGTGATCTCGACGCTGCCGGACTTGTCCGTGCCGTCGGTCGAGGTGGCCGTGATGACGACCTTGCCGGCCTTCTTCGCGGTGATGACGCCGTTGGCGTCGACCGTCGCGATGGATTCGTCGCTCGACTTCCACGTCACCTTCTTGTTGGTGGCGTTGCCGGGCTTGACGGTCGCGGTGGCCTGGAGTGTCTTGCCGACGGAGACGGTGGTGCCGGCCTCGACGGTGACCTCCACGCTGGTGACGGGGACGGTCTCGACGGGCTTGGCCGTCACGGTGATGTGGAGCGTGCCGGACACGCCACCGGCCGTGGCGGTGATGGTCACCGTGCCGGCCTTCTTGGCGGTCACGACGCCGTCCTTGTCGACCGTGGCGACGGACTCGTCGCTCGACTTCCACGTGACCGTCTTGTCGGTCGCGTCAGCCGGGGCGACGGTCGCCGTCAGGGTCGTGGAGGCGCCTTCGACGAGCTCCTGCTTGCCTGTCACGGTCACGGACTGGACCGGGATGACGGTCGGGGCCTTGTCGCTCACCGTGATCTTCAGCGTGCCGGACACGCCACCGGCCGTGGCGGTGATCGTCACTTCGCCGGCCTTCTTCGCGACGACCTTGCCGTTGGCGTCAACCGTCGCCACAGTGGCGTCGGAGGACTTCCACGTGACCGTCTTGTCGGTCGCATTGGCCGGGGCGACGGTCGCCGTCAGGGTCTGCTCTCCATCGACGGTCATCGCGGCGTCGCCGGCAACGGTGACGCTGGTGACGGGCACGGTCGCGGCGGAGACGGTGATCTCGATGGAACCGAACTTCGTCTTGTCGCCGTTCGACGTGGCGGTGATGGTCACCTTGCCGGCCTTCTTCGTGGTCACCACGCCGTTGGCGTTGACCGTAGCTACGGCGGCGTCGGAGGTCGACCAGGTGACGGACTTGTCGGTCGCATTGGCCGGGGCGACGGTCGCCGTCAGAGTGACGGTGTCGCCTGCGGTGGCGGTGTTGGCGCCGGTCACGGTCACGCCGGTGACGGGCACGTTGGCGCTCGCCTTCTTCGTGATCGTGTACGTGGTGCCTGCGGTGGTATCGAACACGAGCAGCGAGGCGCCGTCCGCGTTGGTCACGACCTTGGCGTTCACGGCGGTGTCACCGTTCTTGACCTCGTAGTTCTGGGCGCCGCCGGCGGTGATCTTGACGGCCGCCTGCTTGCCCTTGTTGGAGGTCAGCTTGACTTCGGTGGCCTTGCCGTTCTTCCAGGTCGTGCCGACGGTGAAGTTGCCGCGGGCCACGAGGCCGCTCACCGAGCCGTCCGCCCAGGCGTCGGGCAGGGCGGGCAGGATGTTCGTGTAGTTCACGTACTTCTTGCCGTCGGTGTCGGTGAAGGTGGAGTTGGACTGCAGCAGCATTTCGTCGACACCGGAGGTGTTGCCGAAGTTGCCGTCGATCTGGAACGGCGCATGGTAATCGAACAGGTTTGCATACATCGCGTTCTTGAGCTGCAGCTCGACCAGCTGGTACGTGGTGTTGCCGTCGCCGGTGCGAGCCCACGAATTGATGCGCTGGCCAATGGCCCAGCCGGTGTTGGACTGCAGCACGTTGCCCTTGAAGCAGCGGTACCTCAGCGAGGTCTTGGCCGCCTCCATGTACTCGGAGTTGTCGATGGTGATCAAATCACCGGGGAACAGTCCAAGCAGGTGGGACATGTGACGGTGCTGGTTGTCCGCCTGGTAGCCGCTGATGGCGGATCCATCCTTCTTCTTGCCGAGCGCACCTTCGAAGTACCATTCCTTGATCTGGCCGGAGTTGCCGACCTCGATCGGCTTGAGCAGGCTCTTGGCGCAGCTCCAGGAACGGTTGGCGTTCGCATCGGCGAAATTGCCGTTGTCGCCCTTGGCCCAGTTGTCGGTCGAGCAGTCGGTGGTATCGCCGACCAGACCGTCCGGATCTCCCTTGGCCTTGGCCGCCTCGATGGCGTCGTTGAGCATCTGCCACACGAGCGAGCTCTCGTACGTGTTGCCGTCGGTGCCCAGCGGGCCCTGTTCGGGCGAGTACGCGACGCCGGTGGTCAGGCGGTCACCGGAGCTGGAGCCGGCCTTGTGCAGCATGTAGTTGACGTAGAAGTGCGATTCCTCCTTGAGCAGCGCGTACACGCGATCAAGCAGGGCAGGGTCGCCGGAGTACTCGTACGCCTCGTACACGTTCTGCAGGATCCACGGCACGGCGGCCGGGCTCCAACCCCACGAGAACGATTGACCGGGTGCGGTCCAGCCGTAGGCGGTGTTCTCGGTGTGGGCCATGTAGCCCTCGCCCTCGCCGATCGGCGTGGTCTCGGGGTTCGTCGTCTCCGCGCCCGCGTAGACCTTGGCGGTCACACGGCCGGGCTTGACCAGACCCTCCACATACTCGATGAGCGGCTCGGCGAGCTCTCCCATGTTGGCCGAATAGGTCGGCCAGTAGTTCATCTGGAGGTTCACGTTCATGTGGAAGTCGGAGCCCCAAGGCGTGTTGCCGTGGGCGTTGTCGCCCGCGGTGACCGACCAGATGCCCTGCAGGTTGCTGGGCAGCTGACTGTTCTCACGGGAGGAGCCGATGGTCAGGTAGCGGCCGTACTTGTACACCAGCGTCTCCAGCTCGCGCTTCTGCGCGGTGGTTGCGGAGCCCCTCTGGTACGCCTTGAGCAGCGCGTCGGTGGCGACGGCGCCGTCGGAGCTGTGGCCGGACTGGCCCAAATTGATCTTCACGCGGTCGTAGATGGCGGAATGATCGTCGATGTGCGCTTTCTTGACGGCGGTGTAGCCCTTGTTGGCGGCGGCCTGCACGACCTTGGCGACGCGGGTGTTCACCTCGGCGGCGGTTTCGCCGGTGCGGTAGGACGGATACTTCTGCTTGTAGTCCGTCGCGGCGGCGATGTACAGCGTGACCGCCTTCGCGTCGGAGACCTTCAGCGAAGCGCCGTCGGCGCCTTCGGAGAGCGTGCCCTCACCGTTGTCGAGGACGACCTTGATCTGCGAGTTGTACAGCAGGCCGTTGTTGCCGAGAGCGCCCTTGACGGTGAGCGTGTCACCCTTGACCGTCGTGGTTTCGCCGGTCTTGGAGTAGTTCGTGTTGGTCGGCATGCTGACGTTGAAGTTCAGCTTGCCGGCTTTGCTGGCCGTGAGGCGGGCGACCATGACATTGTCGGGGTTCGACGCGAAGTATTCGCGCGTGTAGGTGACGCCGTCATGCTTGAACGTGACGTCGGCCTTGCCCTTGCTCAGGTTCAGGTCGCGGCGGTATTCGGTGACGGTCGTATCGTTGAACCCGTAGTCGAGGTAGATGTCGCCCCAGTTCAGGTAGTTGCCCTGCTCGGCCGCGTTCTCGCCGCCGGTCAGGTTGCCGGGATTGACCGTCTCGGCGCCGTTCGCGAGCTGCTTGTTGAGCGCGCGCAGCGTGGCGCCGTTCTGACCCTTGGTCTCGTTGTTGCCGCCGTTGTAGCTGGTCGAGGATCCGGGGCCGCCGGTCCACAGCGTCTCCTCGTTGAAGGTGACGCGTTCACGGCTGACCTCGCCCCAGACGGTGCCGCCGATCTTGCCGTTGCCGAACGGCAAGGTGGTCTGCTGCCAACGGTTGTTGTCGGGGTTGCCGTAATTGCCGCCGGCGGTGGCGGTGGCGTCGGTCTGCGATGCGGGCTGCTTGTACCACAGCCAGTCGTCTTTGCTGGTGTCGCCGTCTCCGCCGTCCTCAACACTGGCGATGACATAGGCGTTGAACGAAGCGGCGATTTCGGGGTCCTTGTTGTACTTCACGGTAATAGGGTATACGCCGATGCTGGCACTATCGAAAGCGCTGGTGTCGATGGTGTAGTTATCCTCACCGTTGCCTTCGGTCAGCGTCTTGACCGTGCCGTCGGCCGTGCTGGTGGCCTTGACCACGAGTCCGGCCTTGTCGAACGCCTCGCCCTTCTGGTACTTGACCTTGGTCGGGCCTTCGATGCTCAGCGTGTATGCCTTCGGCTTCTTGGTGACGGACAAGGTCGGCTGCATGGCCTCGGTGGCGCCGGTCAGCGAGGTGACTTCCTTGCTGCCGAAACGCATGTCGGACTTGTTGAGCTCGCCCAGGGCCAGCGTGATCTTCTTCTCGGTGGCGTCGGTGCCGAACTTGGCGAACTCTGCCTTGATGACGTCGGACACGTCGAGCAGAACCTTCTTGGCGTTGCCCGATTCGACGGTCATGCCATCGGAATACTTCTTAGATCCATAAGCGAACGCATGGGACGTCGCGGTCTTCGTGGTATCGGTCACCTCGAAGTCCGGGCGGTTCGCCCACGTGGCGTTGTTGGGGTCGCAGGGAGCGGTGCCGGTGCACCGCGACGTGTCAACAGCGACCACCTTGACCTTATCGGTGGCCGTGGCGGTCTTGTCTGCACCGGCGTAGCCCAGATACGTCAAGGTGAGGATGGAGTGCTCGGGCGCCGCGGTGTAATCGGACAGGTCGAACGTCATCAGACCCATCTTGGCGTCTGTGACATCGTGGACGTCGGTGGACTTGAACTTCTCACCGAAGTCGCCGTAATCGCCTTCCGGTTGCAGCGCGCCGACATAGGCCGCAGTGTTCTTCTTCTCGTTCTTCTCGCTGGCCCATGCCTGCAACGTGGTGTCGGCGGAGGGCTTGAGATCGTCCTTGGTGGACACGGAAACGGTCAGCTTCGGAGCCATGTCTGCGGTCGCGCCGTTCAGGGACGTCGTGCCTTCGGAACTGGCGAAACGAACCTCGGTCTTCTTGGTCTCGCCCACGGCCAGGGTGATGACCTTCTTGCCTTCGGCGAACTGCTGGCGCACGATTTCGGTCACATCTACGGTGACCTTCTTGGTATTGGCGGGAACCACGGTGATGGCGTCGCCCGCGTAAACCGTCGTACCGTACTCGAACGGCTTGGACTCGGCGACGAATGAGGAGTCGTTGATGCTGAACTTCGGCTTGGTCGCGCCGGTCGCGACATTCGCGCCGCAGTCTGTGGCGTTATTGGTGCACACGGTGGTGTCGACGGGGGTCACCTTGATGGTGTCGGTGTCGGTGGCCGTCGGGTTGCCGCGGTAGCCGAGGTACGTCATCTCGAACGTTGCGGAATCGGGGGCATGGTCGTAGGCGCTCAGGTCGAACGTCAGCAGGCCGGTCTTCAGATCGGTGGTGTCCGCGGCATCCGTGGACTCGAACTTCTCGCCGAACACGCCTTGCGAGGCCCCTTGCAGTGTGCCGATGTACGGCTTGGACGCCATTGAGGAATTCTTCTCGCTCGTCCATGTCTGCAACGTGGTATCGGCGGAGGGGGTGATGGTTGCTGTGGTGGAGGACGAGGCGTCGGACGCTGCCGCTCTCGTCGTGCCGACCGCGACGGCCGACGCAGGTAGTCCGGCCAGCAGCATGCCGACCGTCGCGCAGGACGCCACCAGTGGCATCAGACGCGATGACATCGCCTTATGTTTCATATTTGGTTCTTTCTCCTATAGGGCAGCCAGCAGCTTTGCCGGCTCATGTTAATATATACATCGTTTACTAAAAGAATCAAGTCCGTCGGCGACTTGTGTCTTCAATTGGAACCACAGCTCTCAGAGAGTCCCTGGATACCGTTGTTCCCAGAATTACGTAACATTCTTGGCATTATTATCACAGGGTGCAGGGCCGCCGGCAAGACCGCCCCCAGCCTCGCTACGCTCGGCAGCTCCTGACAGCGGGAGCACACCATCCGCGCCATCGGCCGGCCAAGTCGTCAGCGCAGCCGGTCGCGTACCACACCAGCGCAAAATCACATCAAAATCGCATTGTGTGGCCAGCCAGTCTGCCTCACAATGAAATGTGAACCCTCACATCACGTGGTGTGGCACAACATGCACCGCAGAACCGCCATTTTTCAACGGCCCGAAACGACTCCTCCGATGCCCGCGTACCACACCAGCCCAAAAACCATCGAAAAACGCATTGTGTGGCAGACCGAGAGGGCGATACGCGCCGGACGCCCCTCTGCTCTCGTCATAATCATGTTCTATGGAAGCACACCGGCCATCTGCCGCACCAGCGCATCCGCTCTCAACAATCCTTCTCCCGTTTGCGTCGCTATGTGCGCGCCGGAACGATGACCGTGCGCACATAGGGACGCGAACCACAGTCCCCGAACCCGTCGCGCACCATATATAGGAAATTCTCCGCCCATCACTCGCCTACATAGCAAACAGCCCGGCGAGCCCACGCACGGCGCACTGCCATGCGTAAGTTCACCGGGCTGTCAGCCTCATCAATCCAGCGAGCGCAACGGGCACTCCATCAATCGGTGAGTGTGAATTGGCTGTTGTAGAGGTCGGCGTAAAACCCTCCCGCCGCGAGCAGTTCCTCGTGGGTACCGCGCTCGATCACGTCGCCGTGGTTCATGACGAGAATCATGTCGGCGTCGCGGATGGTGGAGAGGCGGTGCGCGATGACGAAGCTCGTGCGCCCCACGGTCAACGCATCCATGGCCTTTTGGATGAGTTCTTCGGTGCGGGTGTCGACGGAGGAGGTGGCTTCGTCAAGGATGAGGATCGGAGCGTCCTGCACCATGGCGCGGGCGATGGTGAGCAGCTGGCGCTGTCCTTGGGAGAGCGAGGTGTTGTCGTCGAGCACGGTGTCGTAGCCCTGCGGCAGAGAGCGCACGAAGTGGTCGAGTCCGACGGCCTTGCATGCGGAGACGATCTGCTCGTCGGTGACGCCGGGCTTGGAGTAGGCGATGTTTTCGCGCACGGTGCCACGGAACACCCATGTATCCTGCAGGACCATGGAGAACTGGTCGTGTACGTTCCAGCGCGGCACGGAAGTGGTGTCGATGCCGTCGATGGAGATGGAGCCGCCGGAGATCTCGTAGAAGCGCATCAGCAGGTTGACCATGGTGGTTTTGCCGGCGCCGGTCGGACCGACGATGGCGACTTTCTGGCCGGCGGAGACGCTTGCCGAGAAGTCGTGGATGATCGGCTTGTCGGGCTCATAGCCGAATCGCACGTGACTGAATTCGACGTCGCCGCGCACGGTCCGGGGGTTGCCGGCCGCATCGTAGCCGAGCAGCTGCGAACGCTGCGAAGCCGTCATACCGGCGGTGGCATTCGCGCGAGTGCCGCGATGCGCCAGCTTGCCGCTGTCCGTCCGTGCCGTGCTCGCAGCGGCATCAGCCACGCCGAGTTCGGCCTTGGTCGGTTCCGCATCCATCTCCGGCTCTTCGAGGAAGCCGAACACGCGCTCGGCGGCGGCCGCGCATCGCTGCAGGTTCTGGAACGCCTGCGCGAACTGGCTCAACGGCTGGGTGAACAGGCGGATGTACATCATGAACGCGACGATCACGCCGAATTCGATCTTCCCGTCCATGGCGAGCGCCGCACCGACCACGCACACGATCACGTAGCCGAAGTTGCCGACGAAGTTCATCAGCGGCATCATCAGGCCTGACAGGAACTGCGATTTCCAGCCGGATTCGTACAGGTCGGCGTTGTACTTCTCGAAGCGGCGGATTGAGTCGGCCTCGCCGTTGTACGCCTTGACGATGAGGTGACCGGCGTACATCTCCTCGATGTGGCCGTTGACGTCGCCGAGCGCCATCTGCTGGCGGGCGAAGTATTTCTGCGAGGATTTCATGATGACCATCATGATGATGAGTCCCAGTATGCTCGCGCCGATCGCGCACAGGGTCATGATGACGTTGTTGTAGAACATCATGACGAGCGCGCCAACGAACAGCGTTGCCGAGGTGATGAGCGAGCCGAGGGACTGGCCGAGCGTCTGGCCGATGGCGTCGACGTCGTTGGTGATGCGGGAGAGTACGTCGCCGTAGCTGACCTTGTCGAAGTATTTGAGCGGCAGCTTGTTGATTTTGACCGAGATCGATTCGCGCAGGCGCTGGGCGGTGCGCTGGGTGACGTTCGCCATCATCCAGCTTTGCACGTAGCTGAGCACCGCGTAGCCGACGTACAGTGCGACGAGCAGCCAGGCGATGCGGCCGACGGCGTTGAAATCGACCGAGTTCATCACCGGCTTGCCGTTCACGATGGCCGGCAGTCCCTTGACGATCTCGTTGGTCATGTCCTTGAGCTTGTCCGGTCCGATGATCTGGCATATCGTGCCGGCCGCGCCCAGCACGAGCGCAATGATGATGACGGGCAGGTAGTTGCGGCAGTAGTGGACGAGCTTGCCCATCACGTTGCCGAAATTGGCAGGCTTTTCGACCGTGCGGCCGCCGCCCATTGGTCCTCTTGGTCCTGGCATTTGTTACTCCTTAAAAGTCCGTATTGATCTCACGCGGTCAGTTCCGACTGACTGAGCTGGGATTCGGCGATCTGACGGTAGACATCGCAGGTGTCGAGCAGTTCCTGATGGGTGCCTTGGCCGACGACCTTGCCGTCATCGAGCACGATGATGCGGTCGGCGTTCATGATCGTGCCGATGCGCTGGGCGACGATGAGCTTGGTGGATCCCTTGGCTTCTTTGGCGAGTGCGTCGCGAACTTCGCGGTCGGTCTTGAAGTCGAGCGCGGAGAACGAGTCGTCGAAGATCAGGATTTCGGGGTGGCGGTAGACGGCGCGCGCGATTGACAGGCGCTGCTTCTGGCCGCCGGAGACGTTGGACCCGCCTTGTGCGATCGGGGCGGTGTATGTGCCGTCCATGCGCTCGACGAACTCGGTGGCCTGAGCGACGCCGGCCGCCGCCTTGACCCGGTTCATCTGTTCAGTCGGCATTGCGGCGCCTTCCGCTCTCTTGCCCGCGGCGATGAGTTCGGCTTCGCGTTTGCGGCCGGCCGGAGTGGAGGTGTCGGCCATTTCGACGTCCGCGGAGCTTGCCCCGTTCACGTCGTCGCCGTAGCTCACGTTGGATGCGACCGTGCCCTTGAACAGCACGGACTGCTGCGGCACGTATCCGATCTTGTCGCGAAGGGCTTTCAGATCGTATTCGCGCACGTCCACACCGTCGACGAGCACCTGCCCGGCCGACACGTCGTAGAAGCGCGGCACGAGGTTGATGAGGCTGGACTTGCCGGAGCCGGTGGAGCCGATGAACGCGACGGTCTGGCCCTTTTCGGCGGTGAAGTCGATGCCTTCGAGCGTCGCCTCGCGTGAGCCGGGGTAGGTGAAGCTCACATTGCGGAACTCGACGGTGCCGGTTTTCCCGCCGCCCAGACGCGCCACGTCGGCGGCGGTCTTGGTGCCGGTTTTGACGATCGGATCGGTGTCGAACACTTCGAGCACGCGTTGCGCGGACACGTCGGCGCGCGGCCAGAGCACGAATACCATGCTCATCAGCAGGAAGCTCATGATGACCTGCACGGAGTAGTTGGAGAAGACGACCATGTTGGAGAACACGTTGAGCTTGTCCGTCAGGCCGGCGGCGTCGATCAGATAGGCACCGATCCAGTAGACGGCGAGCATCAGGCCGTTCAGGACGGTGTTCATCAGCGGCATCATGAACGCCATGACGCGGTTGGTGAACAGCTGCGTGTCGGTGAGGTCCTTGTTGGCCTTGGTGAACTTGGCCTCCTGGTAGTCCTCGGCGTTGTAGGCGCGCACGACGCGCAGGCCGGTGAGGTTTTCGCGGGCCACGAGGTTGATGTTGTCGGTGAGCTTCTGCATGGCCTTGAACTTGGGCATGACCATGGCCATCATGATGACGACGGCGACGAGCAGGATGACGACGGCGATGCCGGTGGCGAGAGTCCATTCGAAACCTTCGCCGGCGATCTTGCATATGGCCCATACGGCCATGATCGGCGACTTGACGATGAGCTGCAGGCCGATGGTGATGAACATCTGGATCTGCGTGATGTCGTTGGTGGAGCGGGTGATGAGGCTCGCGGTGGAGAATTTGCTCATTTCGGCGGGGCCATAGGATTCGACCTTGCGGAATTCGAGCGAGCGCAGGCGCTGGGTGAATGACGAGCCGACGCGTGCGGAGATGTAGCCGGTGACGATGGCACAGGCGACGGAGCCGAGGGAGATGAGCAGCATCTTGCCGCCGGCGATCCAGATGTCGCTCATCGCGCTGCCCGGCGTCTCGACGAGCGTGGTGATGTCTGACATGTAATCGGGCAGTTTGAGGTCGAAGAAGACCTGCCCGACGATGGTCACCAGGGCGATGAGCATCTGACCGATCTCCGCTTTGGAGAGGTATTTCAGGATGCGAAGCATTGGCTTTCCCCTTGTGTTTTGTTGGTGATTGGTTACGTTATTTGCCGCGGCATCGATATCCGATGCCCGAATTAGTTTCTGTTGTTAGATTACTTACAGTGTAAGATATTACGCATTATTCTGTGTATTCGCTGTGAATGGCGCGCTTTGCGCTGGCTGCGCACGAGAGACACGGCACGCACGCCGTCCCCCACGTCATCCGCAGCCGGCGGAAGAAGCTACTCCTCGCCGGCCTTCGCGCGCTCGGTCCGCATATGATCGGCGACACGCCTGTCACGCTCGGCGAACGCGGCCCGCACCTCATCGGGGGTCGGGCGCGGCGCGCCGGGATGGCAGATGGCCATGTATGTCGAGAACTCCGACAGCAGATCAACGAACTCGCGCGTGCGCCGCTCCCCCATCTGCGAGAAGATCCAACAGATTGCCGAACGCATCTCCTCCAAGTCGCACTTGGACCGCTCTCGCCCGGCATCCGTAAGGTTCACGCGGATGATGCGGCGGTCGTCCGGGTCGATGTCTCGGGTGATCAACCCTTTTTTCTCCAGAGCGGCAAGCACTGTGGAGATGCGGCCGGAGCTGGCCTTCAGCGAACTGGCGAGCTGCGACGGCGTCATGGTGCCGCGCAGTGCGAGCTCGTGCAGAATGAATGGCTCGCCATGCGCACCGCGCGCGAACTCCTTCTGCATCTTGGAACGGTTGCCCCACACGCTGGCGTACAGTTCGCTGAGCGCCTCCCGCTCAAAACCCATTTCGCACCGCCTTCCGATTCGACCATTGCCGCACTACCGCGCTCCGCGGAGTACCGCCAATACATTCCAGCGGCATATACATCGTGCAAACATCTGTAATATTATCTCACACCGTAAACAATTTACAGTATGTGATTATATGTCCGCGCCTTACTCCCCTGCTACTAACTTGATCTGTACGCATTTTTTCCGTACAACCATTCTATGGCGACACTAACGAAGCAAACGGTATCGAAACAGAAAACGTCCCGGCTTGACATTCGACTGACGGATGCGCAACGGCAGCTCATCGAGCGTGCCGCCGAGCTGACCGGCAGCACGCTCACGCAATGGACCGCTCGCCATCTCCTGGAATCAGCCCGTAAGGATATAGAAGAAGCAACCGTCCTGCATCTGGAATCACAGGCATTCGAAGATTTCATACAGGCATTGGATCAGCCGGTTCCGCCAGCAGCCGAAAAACTCACGGAAAGGGATCCGCAGTGGGCATGATCCATCATTTCCAACGTCCGCGCAAGCTCGGCCCGGAAGAGAGAATGGGGAAGTTCTCTTGTGGAGTACCGTTCATCGACAAGTGGGCCGCACAACGCGCACCGTCATCGGCCCAGCATGGGACGGCCGTCGCGTACGTGTCATTCACTGCGTTAGGTGAACCGGCGAGATTCTACACGCTGAGTGCATATTCGGCACTGCGAGCACGATCTGTCAGCGGCGCACTAGGGTCACGTGCGCTCATTGTGGAACCTTACGACGATAAAGCACGCGCGTTCTATGCGCATTTCGGTTTTCAACCGATTCCCGGAACCACCAGCATGTATCTCAGGCTCGTTTGACGACGAGCCTGTTCCGTATTTATGACGGTGACTCATAGCGTTGATTCACGGCAGTAAAGACAGCTCCTCAGGGGCGAGCGTGAGATTGACTGCGGCGAACGAGTCCCGGACCTCATGCGGGTTGCGGGCACTGGGAATGGTGAACAGACGGTCATATCTGGTCAGCTCCCACGCGAGCACCACACGCTGGTACGAGACGCCGCGGGCCGCTGCGACCGTGCGGAACGGATCATACGCATGACTGTCGAATGCGTCCAGGAACCCGCCGAGCGGCGACCAGCACACAAAATCAAGACCGAGATCGGCGCAGTGACCCATCGTATGCTCGGGGTCGGGATGCGATGGCGAGAACTGGTTCTGCACCGCAATCAGACGGTCGCCGAGAATCCCACGGGCGGTGTCAATCTGCGCATTGTCCACGCGCGAGATGCCGGCGAACCGAATCACGCCCTCATCCAGCAAGGTTTTCAGCGCGCCGACCGTATCCTCATACGGAACCGCGGGGTCAGGGCCATGCGAATACAACAAATCGAGCGCGTCGACGCCGAGGCGGAGAGCGGACTCCTTCGCGTCACGAATCATCGTCTCCGGGCGCGAGTCGGCCATCCACCCGTACCGGCTGCCGGCCGCCTGCAGGTGCTGTCGCTCGGATGCGGATGCGCTCGCGCCGTCGCCCGGGGATTGCTGAGGATCTTCCGCGTCGCGGTTCATCACTTCCAGCGTTCGGCGATAACCAGTCTTCGTGGCGACCAGAACCTCATCGCGCGGACCGCTCCAGCTGGCGAGCGCCGCATGAACCAGCATCTCGCCGTACCCGAAATCACACGGCACGCCTGTACCGTCAGGCCCCGGTTCGCTTGGCAGATAATACGACCATGCGGTGTCGAGATAACGCACTCCGGCGTCAAGCGCGGCATGGATCGTGCCGATGGCCGTCGCCCGGTCCGGGCGTCCCTCGATAGAGAGCGCCATCGTTCCCATGCCGAGGCGCGGCATGCGCGCTTTCCCCGCAAACTCCACAACGTTCGATGTCACCATGCCACCATCATCCCACGCGACACGAACACAGGGCCGACTGGCAATGCGCCAGCCCATGAGTCCCGGCCCCGGTTCCGTTCGACTTGTTCCGGCGAAAGTCCCATCCGAAGACACTCAAATGGGACTTTGGCGGGATGGGTGGACTTCACCTCCCGCGTGAGGCCCCGGCAGTCAACAAAAAGTCGGCCGGACACCGAATAGGTGACCGACCGACTGCGAGCAGTGCCGCGAACGCGCCGAACACGCCGCTCACAGAGGCGCCGGTCTTCGACAGGCCGGGCTGCTTGTTGCCGGCATCCGGCTTGTTCGGCTTCACCGTGTCGCCGGGTTTCGTCGGCTCAGTCGGCTTCGTCAGTTCGGTCGGTTCGATCGGCTTGCTCGGTTCGATCGGCTTGCTCGGTTCGATCGGCTCGGACTTCTCCCTGACGGTCACGACACGCTTGACCGTGTACGACGCACCTTCGGAGTCGGTCACCGAATACGTCAGCGTGTATTCGCCGTCCTTCGGGTCGAACGCGTCGACGTTGATGTTCTGCTTCGCGGATGCGTTGAGCAGCTGGTAGGTGGCACCGTCGGACGTGTTGAAAATCCACCGGGCCGCGGGGTCGGACTTGGCGTCTTCCACCGACTCATCGCTGAAGGCGTTGGTGCCGTCCTTGGCGACGAGCACCTTGCAGTCCGTATTGGTGATGACGTAGGCCTTGAGGTCGGGGCGCTCGGTGTCGGACTGGTCGATCTGGGTGAACTTCCAGGCCTGCTTCTTGGCGTCGGTCAGGGTCTCGGGCGTGTCGGCGATGGACAGTGTGGAATCGCCGGAAGCCGTGGCGGACAGGTTCTTGCCGGACTGCACGCCGACAAGCTGGTAGGTGTGCCCGACCAGGCGATCACCGAGACGGGATGGAACGCCCACAAGGCGTTCCGCGCCATGCCGCACGACGCGCAGACCGCATTTGCCATCCGCATGCTGTTCACCCACCGCGACGCGGACCGCTACGGCGCCGACATGTTCCTGCACTACGAGCGCGGCTTCAACGTGCGCTTCGAGGGTGCCGGCTCGAACAACTACTGAATTCGGGCATCGGAGCGCCGGAGGGATCCCGGACGCGCGAGCCGCCAAGCGCGACACACGCACAACACGCGACGGTTTTGCTTGTCCGCGAGTCTGTGGTATTCTGTCTGAGTTGTCTGTTGAGGCCAAAAGGCCGCGGCAAACAGCGCAATGGAGGATTCGCCTAGTGGTCTATGGCGCACGCTTGGAAAGCGTGTTGGTGTAACAGCCTCACGAGTTCGAATCTCGTATCCTCCGCCCGGATTTGAACCCCGGAAACCGTTGGAATCATTCGGTTTCCGGGGTTTCGCTTTGGTTCCTTCCGATTGTCGGTTCCCTCCAGGTACCCTCCGTTTGAACACCTCCGGCCCCCGACCTGCCGCGCGTGTCACATATCGGAACCGACGATTCCGAAAACGCCTTCGAGCCTTCGCCTGCCGTGCGTTCGTCATCGAAGTCCGACCGCGCCCCATGTGTCCCGTCAGTGGGCCGATTCGAATCCCTTCATGTTTTCCGCGCAGTTTTTTTCGTTTTGGTTCGCAACAATCCCAGCCTCCGTATCGCAAGCGCATCGTAGCGAATACCGGTCGGCCCAGCGCGAAGGTTCCCCCTGACCCCCTCCGATAAACGCCACACGAACGCATACGGGTGCCATGAAAGTCCATTCGAACCGTCAATCAACTCCTTGATACATAGACAGGAAGCCGAGGAACGTTCGTCGGTCGGATGGGTCCGAGGAGAAACCGGCAAACCCTACCGCCGGCACCCTCCCCCGGGTATTCGCCAGCGAACGGCACCGGCTCCACCATGACCGCCAAGGAGAAGACATGCGCCCGGACCCCATCCGCCGCAAAGGCAGGAAAACACTCGCCAAGGTATACGATTCCCTATCCGACCCGGAAGAGGCCGCGGACAGGTCGCGCATCATCGGACTGCCCACCAAGAAGGAGGCGCGCGACATCCGGGACGAATTGACGGCGGCGGCGTGGGCCGGCGGCAAATCGGTGTCACGCACACAGACGGCCAAGGAATACATCAGCATCGCCGAATCATTCTTCCGCAAGCTGCGGGCCATCAAAAACGCGGAGACACGAACCCCGCAGACGGGTATTCCGACCCTGCGGGAACTGCTGAAGGACACCCGCGTAACCAACCTCGACGAGTGTGAAAGAATGATCGAGACCGCAAGCGCGGATACGGCGATCCTGCTTGTCGGCGGGAAAGACCTCCGAGGCGGAGGAGCCCGGATACTGCTGACCCTGAACGAGACGCGACTGAAAATGGGAAAGACGACGATCCTCCTGGCCCACGGAACGGAAAAAGACTACAAAGCCGTCCTGCCCGCATACAAGCCCAAGTTCTACCGGCGATAGGCAAAGGCGTGAAGTGGCGCGAAGCGGCATTCCGGCGGCCCACCCTTCACCCCCGGTCGCGCACACGCCCGGCCGGCCGGTGGCCCCTCTTTCGCCCTGCCCTTGATCGTTCTTGCCGCCACCGGACCAGCCACCGGCATTCTGGCTTCCGCCGCCACCACCGGCATAGGCTGTGGAAGCCACCACACCGCCCGTGGCGAGGGTCGCCACGGGCGCGAGAAGGGCAACACCCCTCCTCAACCACTTCGGCCTCCCCTCGGGCGGAGTCTTAGAATTATGCTTCTTCAACTGCATAACGCTCCTTAATCTTGACTACATAGACAAGGCCGCTCGTGCGGCCTGCCTACCTTCAAACAGGCAATCAAGAAGCGGGTATTACGCAGGGAGAATGAAGTACCATTGACAGGGCTGCAATGCATATGAGAAACCCCACCTCAATGAAGAGGTGGGGTCAGACAAGGAGAGAGGAAAGCAAAAAGGACGCTAACGTTCGATAAGACCGCAAGTGCTTCCACACGTGTTTGGTCCTCCGTTGGAGCCTGAAGCGGCACCGATCAGATCGGCAAGGTTGGAACCACTGGAGGAGCCGCCGCCGTTGCTGGAGGGCGTGTAGGATTGCTGCGGGGTGGAATACCCACGGTTGGAGCCGCTGGAGGAATACCCTTGGCTGGAGCCGCCGTAACGGTTGTAGGACTGGGAGTAGGAGCGTTGCGACTGCGCGGCTGCCTGCGCTTGGGCTGCCTGCGCCTGCGCTTGGGCTTGGGCTGCGGCCTCGGCGTCGGCCTGCTCCTTCGCGGCCTTCGAATCGGTCACCTGCCTGACGGCGGCGTCGAGCTTCGCCTTGGCGTCGGTGTACGTCTTCGGGTCGGCGACGCCCTTCCTGGAAAGGGTGTCGTTCGCCTCGTCGATGGCCTTCGCGAGGCTGTCGCGGGTGGCGTTGTCCGCCACCTTCCCATCCGTGTCCTTGAGGGTCTGGCTCGCGCTGTCAATACCCTGCTTGAGCTGGCTCTTGGCGGTGTCCAGCTCCTTCGCCAGCCTGCTGTCCCTGACGGCCTTGAGCGCGGCGTTGAGCGCCTTCACCTGGGCATTGGCCTCGTCCGCGTCCGTGGCATTGGCCTTCCTCGCGGAGGCGAGCCGCCACGCCAGCCACTCACCCGGCTGGTCCTCGGGGATGCCCTTGAGCGCCTTGGCCTTCCTGATGGCGGCGTCGAGCTTGTCCAGCAGCTTCGGCTCCTTGAGCTGATCCGCCTTGCACTCGGTCGCCGTGGCCTCGTCCACGGCCTTCGAGAGCACCTTGTCGGCCGCTTCCACCTGCGCGACCGCCATATCCACCCACCGCACCGTGGACATAGGACCGTCCGACATTGGCATTTTCTCAAACACGGTAGCCCCGACGCACACATGAACGTCAACCACGACGGCAAAGACATCGTAGTGCCATCAGCAACGAATGGATCTAACACTTCCCATCCACGCTCCCTGAAATCGAAGGGATCCTCCACCTTACGGAAACTGAATGGGCCACCAACACGAACCTTCGCCATCAGGATGTCCCTCTATCATCTGTGCCAACGCAGCTCAACGGTTATTACGGTTGTTGTTGGTATACGGGTTTTGTGTATTGCCTGGTGTTACGGGTAGTTGGGCCGCCTGCTGCGGAGGCACCGAATACGGTACTGCCGGATACGGCGCTTGTTGCGGGAACGCTGAAGGGTATGGTGCCTGCTGTTGCGGCACGTATTGGCCTGCGGCCGGCGGCGGGATCATACCGTTATTGACACCGGGCACCTGAGGCGGATACGGGTTCGCCGGCGGCAACGGCCCCCTGCCCGACGCAGGGCCGCCATGCCGTGAACAGCCTTTCTTGCTGCGCTTCGACAGCACCACGGCGAGCACGATGCCGCCGACCACGACGATGATGCCCATGCCGCCAGCGGCAAACCACACCCACACCGGCACACCGGACGACTTCACGCCATCCTTCCCGTCACCGGTACCCGGCAGCACGGTCCTGCCGCCGGTCTCATCAGCCGTGTTCGTGGCGGAATACCTCATGCAATCCGAACCACCATCCGACCTGCACTGCTCCACCTTCTTCCACGCGGCTTTCTGACGCTCATACTCCCTGCCGATCTCACCGGCCTGGCAAGGAACGGGAAGCGAGTCATCGAGTACGTCGCCGACGCCGTCGGGGTTCTTGGAGCAATCCTGCGCATACCACTTCGCACGATCATCCGACAGCTTCGCCGCCGCGGTCACCTGCGCCTCCAAAATCGGATTCACATCCGGATACTGCGTCGGATCCACCGTCAGGAGCCTGGCAACATCCACCTGGCCATAACCCCTCTTATGCCCCGGATCCAGCTTCGCCTCACCCGAATCATTGCCCTTCGTGTTACGCACCAAAGACTGCAGAATCTGATTACCCGTCGCATCCGGCCACTTCTGCACCACCAACGCCAAATACCCAGACAACACAGCCGAACCAGTCGACGCACCACCCGTATCCACCGAAATCTTCTGCGAAGAATAATCCGGCACAAGTACCTGATCACCCGGAGCAAGAATGTTCACGTTCGCATCAGCAACATCCGAAATGCCGGCGATCTGCCCGTCAGGACCGACCTCGTTGTTGCGAATCACACCGGGAAACGAATTCCAGAACCGAGGATCACCGGTCATCACATCCGTGCTACTGCCATTGACAAGGGCATCCGTCTCCTTGTCGTTCGAACGGCCCGACACGATAATCACGCCATGACGCAACGCATCAAGCATCCCATCATAACCATAATCGCCCACAGCACCGATGTTCGACATGTTGATGACACGCGCGCCCCAATCGACCATGGCATCGATATCCTTATCGGCATTCTGCCCGACCATCCCCTGGCATGGGTCATTCGATTCAAGCACGTTGCCACGCCCACCAGTGATGAACAGAACATCAGCCTTCGGCACCAGACCCGTTATCCCCTGGCTCCCATCCCAACTCTTGCCATTGCCCACCAGCCACGTGAGCATGGCCGTGCCGTGCGACGAATAACCACCACTCTCCTTGGACGTGACGGCCGCCTGCAAATCACCATCATCCAACACACACTTGGCCGGTCCATCATTCTCTACATCGACGAACGAACCGACCAGATATTTCACCTTCGCGTCCGACAACCCCGGATAATCCGAAACAACCTGGAAGTCATACATGCCGACCTTCACGCCCGAACCATCCAGACCAGCCTCATGCGCCGAGACAACCGCACTGTCCTTCACCGGCCACAGGCCACCCATATCATCCGCATACGCGGACGGCGACAACACCAACAACAAAGAAGCCGCCAACACCCCCGAACACACGGAGAAGACAGGTCTATCTGTGGTCATTACTCCTCTTTTCACAGCGCTGCACAACGTCAAGATAACAGCAACTATTTAAATCTCATGTACTTCAAATGACTCAATCTCATTTTGCTTGTTTTGCAATTGAGTCTGAAAGCTTTCTTCGAATCTCGAGGTATGGGCAGTAGCATCCGCCAAACGCTTACCATAGTCAGCCATATTCTGCGAATAGCGCGTCCGGTCTTCACGAATTACTGCGACGCTGCGGGCCAATACCTCATTGATTCGCTTGGTGTGTGGATCTTTCCATCCTCCAGTCACCTTCACGCCATAAGTCTCACTCGCGGAATCGTTGACTGACTCCGATGCTGTTTCCAAGCGTGCCGGCTTCAGCGGAAATATGTTCTGCCATGGCCCATCTCCTTAACTCTTCCCGGCTCACGCCGTCATTGGTCGATTATGCCGAGGAGCTTCAATAAAAAGAACCCCCTACAAGAAACTAAGCATACTCCCACATTCTGTTCAACAAAAGCCCAAAGCTGTAACAATTGGCTATTGCCCGTTCAAACCATGGTAATCAGCGAACGGGAGGGGCCGCCCGTCTTGCACCATGTGCGGCTCAAAAGTGGCATCAGTCCCCCGCCGCGAGGGGATGAATAAACCACGCATTGGTGAGTAAAGGACAACTCCACTCGGTTTACATGAATCGCTGGGGCGCTGCGCGCATCGCGCCGGAAACCACCTGCTGCACCAGCATGCGTGGGTAGATGTTCACCATCCACATTGCGGCACCGGCTGCGGCGAACCGCACCTGAAGCTGGTTGACGCCGCCATCCTCGCTGATGTACACGTATGGGGTCTCCCCCCGGTCTCGGCGCGGACAGCACGCGCACTGTACGCGCCGAGACCGGGGGGGGAGCCGGTCGGCGAACTTCAGAACGCGCCGTTCCCGCACGCCCGGAGCAACGGCCGAAGGCTCATTGGCCGGTAATGATTCGTTCAGCGCCTGCGACCATCGGCCGCACGTGGCCACGCTGGCCACAGGCGAGACGAACTGTACCACGTCCACGGCCACGTGGTTGCGTAACGACAGTATGCCCCCGAGCACAGCCTGCTCACATACGCCGGGACCCCGGTCTTGTTGAAGATATCGAGAATGAGCTGCACATTGCCGCTCGGCGCGACCGCCTCATGGTAGGCGTTGCCCTCGTGGTGCGTCCAGTAGGCGTAGCCGCCGCCGATGCCCGCCAGCGCCACGACCACCGCCGCGACGATGACGGCGGTGAGCTTGGCGGGCTTAATACCCTTGGCCGCGACGTCGGTTTCCTTGGTGGCCCCAGCCGTGGCTTCCACTTCCTCTGATGGCTTCGTCACTGCTCTTCCCTATGTCCTTATGCGCTGACACGTCGATTCGCCCATCGACATGGATATAACGGCGCGGAGGCCGTCAGGCCGAAGCTCCTTGTCCTGCGGAGGCATGGGAGACGGTCGCGCTTCCATATCATGCGAATTCAATACTACATTCGACCAAGAAATACAACCGAAGAAAGCGCCTTAGTTGAAGAGCTAATTCAAACGGTTGCTGAACGTCAAAGGCATGGTCGTCGAGGACGTGTCGGTGGACGATTCCCCGTTGCGTCCCGCTCCCGCGCTGGTGGTCCGGGTGTGGTGCCGGAAGGCGGCACTCAGGTGTTCGCGCTGCGGGCGCAAGTGCCCTTTCTGCCTACGAATAGAATCTGGTCAAATCAAGCAACGATGCTGTCCTCACTTTGCAAAAGCGCCGACCATAAGGCGCGAATTGATGCATCGTGTTCAATGGCGGACAGCCGATACCGCACCTCGCCATCAGCCGCCCGCCATCGTTCGCCACCGCCGCAGCCACTCACCGCTCACCCGAGCAGGCCAAGCTCCTTGAGCTTGTTCTGGATGTCCACGACGGACGGCTCGACCTGGAACGACCCGTCGCCATAGAGCACGACCGGGATGTGCTTTTGGCCGCTGATCTCAACGGCACGGTCGGCCGCGCCCTCCTCCTGCTCGATGTCGTGCCACGTGTAAGCGGCGCCGAACCGGTCGAGCGCGGCCTTGGCACGGTGGCAGTCGCCGCACCATGTTGCACCATATACATCAATCGCCATGGGAACTCCCCTCTCGTCATATGCTCTACGGCACATCTCATGAAAGACATGCACCTTGCGACCTGCGATGAAGCTCGCAGCCGTCTCATACGATATCGTATCCGGCAATGCTTGGTGCCAGTTACCCTGTCGGCTGACAGCGGCTGTAGCTAGCTCCGGCTCTCCCCGCTCCCCCCCCCCCGCCGGCACTCGGCGATGAACGCCGCGCAGATCATGATCACCTGCGCCACCAAGTTGAACCAGATGAGCACGCCGATGATGGCTGCGAACGGCGCCAGCATCGGGTTGCGCGACGCACCCGTCAACAGACGAGCGCCCAGCAGCTGCATCACCGCGACCGCCAGAGCCCCAAGCGCCGCCCCCACCAGCGTGAATTTGCCCGCGCGTATGTGCGCGACCACTCGCAGCAGCAGCATGAACAACGCGAAATTCAGCAACACGCCGGTAGCGAAACCGGTCGATTCCAGCAACAGCGCGCCCGGCAGCGAATCATCGGCGATGCCAAGCGCCCGCAACACCAGTCTCATCAGGCCGCCAGAGACGACGCCCGCCGCGGTCGACAATATGAACAGTACCGCCACCATGATCGCAGCGACCGTATCGCGCAATCGCGCCTTGACCACGTTCAGCTCCTGCGTGCAATCGTCGAACATGGTCGTCACTGCATTGCGCAGGGAATTCATCCAACCGGTGACCGTCCACCAGAACACCGCCAGCGTCACCAGACCGGTCCATGTCAGCGTATGCGAGATTCCACTCAGCGTCGACGCGGAGAACAGCGAATCGGAAACGCTCGGAATCACCGTGCGCAGCATCGCGAGCAACGCCTTCTGCATCTCCTCGCTCCCGGTCACCACCAGTCCGAGCGCGCTGACCACGATCCACACGCCGGCGAAGAACGCGAACAGTAGCCCATATGCCAGCCCGTTCGCCAGCAGCGGCCCGCGCCGCGACACATACCGATCAATCACCCGCCCGATCAGCGAGCGCCGCCACCATGCAACCAGCGAATCAATCGCCTCGCCTATCCTGTGCAGCCATTGCATGATTCGACTATACGCGGTCGCGCGACTGTCCACCACGACGGCGATAGTGGTGGCACACATGGGCATCGAGGTAAAGGAGCACGCATCATGACAGAAAATCACGCAAGCGACCAATCACCGCAGCCCGGACAATCCAGCCAGCCCGCCCTTCCCACGCGACTCACCCCCGGCCAGCCCGCTCCCGATTTCACCCTGCCTGCGGTCAACCCGGACGGCGGTGAAACCTCCGTCACGCTGTCGCGACTGCTGGCGCAGGGCAAGCGCGTAGTGCTGTACTTCTATCCGGCCGCGATGACGCCGGGCTGCACCACCGAGGCATGCGACTTCCGCGACAACATTGCCCGGCTCACCGCACTCGGTTTCACTGTGCTGGGCGTCTCCAAGGACCCAATCGACAAGCTGCAGCGTTTCCGCGAGCGCGACCACCTGTCGTTCCCGCTGCTGTCGGACACGGACCTGACCGTGCATCGGCTTTACGGCGCGTACGGCGAAAAGAAGCTCTATGGGCGCACGCACATAGGCGTGATCCGCTCGACATTCGTCATCAGCGTGTCTGTTACAGGCGCAGCCGGCACGATAGAAATCGCCCGTTACAACGTCCGGGCAAAGGGTCATGTGGCTTCTTTGATGAAGGCTCTGCAATAGGCGCTCTCAGAACTCGCAGGTATAACGATTGACGCTCGAAAAAAGCCTTGTATCTGCGAGTTTTGAGAGCGCGATTATACGCGCATGGCCTCTTTGGTGGCCTCAACCTGTGCAGGACCGCCTTCGCCGGTGGCGATGAAGCGCCCGGAGGCCGGCACATAGTAGCGATCCGCCCGTTCGACGGCGAATTCCTTGAGCACCGGGAACATCGTCACGGCCTCGTCGTACCGCGCTTTCGCCTCGGACCCGTACCGGTCGGCGACCACATGCAGGTTCTCGTCGACGGTCATCGTGCCGAACGACTGCTGCCCCTGCGGCACGAACGCCATGCCTTTGCGGATGCGCTGGTTCGGCGCGGCCTTGGTGATATCGTCGCCGTCGAAACCGCCTTCGGCTCCTGCAGTTCGACCTCACTGCACATCTTGACCACTACGCCACATAAGCAACACGCTGCGTCCATCCAGAATGTGAGATAACCGGGTACGCTGGTACTCATGGAACTTCACGTACTCGACCACCCGCTGGTGGAACACAAGCTCACCGTCCTGCGCGACAAAAACACCTCATCCGCCACTTTCCGCGAGCTCGTCACCGAACTCGTCATGCTCGAAGCCTACGAGGCGACCCGCAACCTCGACATCGTCGACAAGCCCATCGAAACCCCCGTCGCCCCCATGGTCGGCAAGCACATCGCCAGCCCCGCCCCCATCATCGTTCCCGTCCTTCGCGCCGGACTCGGCATGCTCGACGGCATGACCAAAATGATCCCCACCGCCGAAGTCGGCTTCCTCGGCATGAAGCGCGACGAAGAGCACCCCACCCAGCAGATCACTTACGCCAACCGTCTCCCCGAAGACCTCACCGGCCGTCAGTGCTTCCTCATCGACCCCATGCTCGCCACCGGCGGCACCCTCGTCACCGCCACCCACTACCTCGCCGAGCGCGGTGCCAAAGACGTCACCGCCATCAACATCATCGCCGCCCCCGAAGGCATCCAATACGTCCAAGACCACATCGACCCCTCCATCGCCTTCAAGGTCGTCGTCTGCGCCGTCGATGAAAAACTCAACGAAAAGGCGTACATTGTGCCGGGGCTTGGCGACGCCGGCGACCGCCTCTACGGCGTCATTGATTGATGGAGCGTATACGGCCTTTCCTCAGCGCTCGACGTACGAAATATGCCTTCGGCTTCGAACGGCCGTATCCGCACACATCAACCAATGCCCTCGGTGGGTGGGGGATTGACTGGCGGAGCGTCAGCCAATCCCCCACCGAGGGACTCTGAGAGCCGCGGTATCGTCGTGCCGTGACTCTCGGAGTAGCACGACGGCGTATCTTCCGTAATCCTCCGGGCAGATAGAAAGCAGGATAATGCGTATTAGCGTCATTTGCGTCGGCAAGGTCAAAGAGCAGTATCTGCGCGACGCCATCGCCGAATACAGCAAACGGCTCGGCCGCTACTGCAAGCTCGACATCATCGAGGTCGCCGACGAGAAGACCCCCGAACATGCCAGCGAAGGCGTGGAACGGCAGATTCGCGCCAAGGAAGGCGGGCGCATCGCCAAGCACATCCGTCCCGACGCCTATGTGATCGCGCTGGCGATCGACGGCACGATGCTCTCCTCCGAAGGGCTCGCCGCGCACATCAACCAGCTCGGATTGCACGGCGAAAGCCACATACAGCTCATCATCGGCGGCTCGATCGGCCTGGACGACGCGATCCTGCGCCGCGCCGACTACAGGCTCAGCTTCTCGAAGATGACGTTCCCGCATCAGCTGATGCGCGTGATCCTACTGGAGCAGCTGTACCGCGCCTACAAAATCAACGCCGGCGAGCCATACCACAAGTAGGGCGGTGGCGGGCGGCTCACTCCACGGACTTGAGCGAGCTGACCGGATCGATGCGGTCGAGCACCGGATTGGTGAGCAGCTGCACGAGCAGCGCGAACGCCATCGTCGCCGCGGCGGCGATCACATAGCTGTACCAGTGCACGCTCACCTCGAAATACAACGCGGGCATGTTGAGCGCCGCCGTAAGCAGCCCGCCGACCGCGCGCCCGAGCGGCAGACCGACGACGATGCCCATGCCGGCCAGTATCAGCATCTCCTTGTTGACATACCGGTGTACCTCGCGGTCGTAGAAGCCCAGTACCTTCAGCGTGGCCATTTCCCGCACGCGCTCAGACACGTTCGTGTTCGCCAGCGTGAACAGCACGACGAGCGCCAGCCCGCCCGCGAGCGCGATGATGAGCGCCACGACGGCGCTCATCAGGTCGAACGAGAAGCTGCGCTCGAGATCGTCGGTGCTGGTGGCGCTCACGACCGACGGATCGCGTGCGAGCCGATCCGCGTACGCGATGTTCTGGTCGGCGGTTCCGTCCAGTGTGGCGATCACGGCGTTGTGCGTCACCGCCGTCGACACGCCGAATGTTCTCTTGTACAGACTTTCGCTGACATACACGTTCGAGCCGATGAGGTTTCGCGTCACCGCGGAGACCTTCACTTCGCCGTGACGCATACTGCCGTCGCGTAGCGTGACAGTGTCGCCGGCCTTGACGCCGAGCGAGTTCGCCGCGGATTGCGCGACGATTATGCCATCGCCCCCAAGCTGCACCTTGCCGTGCCCGCCGCTCGCGGACCGCAGCGTAATCATGTCTCCGAGCGCCCCTGCTGAATCATCCGGCACGATCATGAGCTGAATCGTCTCGCCTGCGCCGCCCGCGTCCATCTCGCCGCTGTCGAGCCGCAGATCGAGCGAACGTTCCACGCGCCCGTCCTTGTCGAGCCGAGCGCGCATCGCATCGACGCTGTCGTCGCCGCTGACGACGAGCAGGTCGTAATGGTAGATGTCCTCGTACTGCTTGGGTCCGAGCGTGGCGACGGTGTCGTTGATGGCGAAGCCGCACACAATCAGCGCCGTGCAGCCCGCCACCCCGCCGACGGTCATCAACAGGCGGCTTTTGAAGCGGAATATGTTGCGCGCGGTGACCTTGTTGAGGAAGCTGAGCCGCCGCCACAGCGGGCGGATGCGTTCGAGCAAGATGCGCGCGCCGGCCTTCGGCGCTTTCGGCTGCATGAGTTGAGCCGGGCTTTGCCGCAGAGCCCCGGCGCAGGCGACGACCGTTGCGACGACCACGCCGACGACGAACAGCGCGATGCCTGCCGACCCGTACAGCCAATCGTATTCGAGCTGTATGCCAGGCACCGTGTACAGTCCCTCGATCACCAGCAGCAGGAACGACGGAATGCCGAGGAAGCCGACCATCAGTCCCAGTCCGCCGCCGATTAGGCAGGCGAGCGCGGCGAACAGCACGTATCGCATCGCGATGGCCGCGTTCCCGTAACCGAGCCCGGTGTAGGTGCCAATCAGACCGCGTTCCTCCTCGACCATGCGGGTCATCGCGGTCAGGCTCATCAGCACCGCAACAATCAGGAATACGACCGGGAAGGCGTAGCCGATTGATTCGATTGAGCTGATGTCGGATTTGAGCGAGCTGAAGCCGCCGATTGACGAGCGCGTCTGCACGTACCAGCGGGCTGCGGCGATGTCGTCGATGCGTTGCTGCTGCTTGGCGAACTGACTGTCGGCATCCTTGCGCTTGGCGTCAAGCTGGTCTTGCGCGTCCTTGAGCTGCCGTTCGCCGGTGTCCATCTGCTCTTCGCCGGCGGCTATCTGCTTGAGTCCGTCGCGGATCTGCTGGCGACCGCCGCGCAGCTGCTCGGTTTGCCGCTGCAAGGTGGCCGATTGCGCTTCGAGTTGGGCTATGGTGGCGTTGACCTGGCTCAGCTGGGATTGCAGTTGCGTGAGCCGTGCCGCGGATTCATCGGCTTTGGACCGTGCCTGTGTGGCGAGGTCGCGCGCGGCTTTCGCTGCCTTGCGCAATGGTTCGAGTACCGTCTCGGGCAGACCTTGCGCGCCGGCGACCGCCTGGTCTGCCGCGTCCGCGGCCTGCTCTGCGGCCCGCGCGCCCTGCGCGGCCAGGTCGTTCATCGTCTGCGCGGTGGTGATGCCCTGCTGCAGCTGCGATTGGCCCTGGCGGGCTTGGAGCAGTCCCACGTTGACCTGGTCTTTGCCGTCCTGCAGCTGCTCCGATTGGTCTTCAAGCTGTGTGAGCTTGTCTTCGAGGCTCTGCTTGGTGGTTTTCGCCTGCTCGCGCTGGGTTTTCAGCTCCTCCGTCTGCTCGGTGATCTGCATCTGCGCGTCGTCGAGCTGCCGGTAGGCGTCGGTCTTCGCCTGGTCGAGCTTCTTCTGCGCGGCGTCCACGAGAGTCTGCCGGCGTTCGTTCTGCTGCTTGGTCTGCACCGTGGCTTCGATGCGGTCGGCGACATCGCGGACCAGCGTGTCATAGTCGTCGCTGAACGCGTCCTCGTCGGTCGAGCCGCTCACGGTCAGGCTGATAGCGGTGTAGATGTCTCCTGTCACGCCGTCGCTCGGCGCGAAGAACGTGTAGTCGGACGCGAGCGAGTTGCGGAATGCCGTGGCGCCGCTGTATCCGTCCGGATTGCTCAGGTCCTTGGGGTCTATCACCGTGCCGGTGATGGTCAGTTCGGTCGGGAAGCTCGGCGCCGATTGCGATGCATCGGTTTGCTCGTCCGTCGGTTCCGTGCCGTTCGCGCCGCTGTCGGCGGAGTCCGTATCCGAAACGGTCGATGTCGCAGTACCGGTGTCGACCGGGGTGACGGTCAGCGAGTCGCCGACGGCCATGCCACTGTCGGCGAGGAACTTTTTGGTGACCGCGACCTCGCCAGCCTTGCTCGGAATGCGGCCGTCCTGTAGGTACGGCTGGTCGAGGCCATTCACGCCGATCTCGTTGATGGTGACGGTTTTGTCGGTGCCCTTGACGTCGGCTTCGACGCTCTGGCTGCGTTCCGGCTGCACGACATCGACTCCGCGGACCTGCTTCAGGGCCGCAACGTCATCATCGGTCAGGCCGTAGGTCGACAGCACCTGGATATCGTGCAACCGTTGCGCGTCGTAGAACCGGTTCGCGGCACGGAACGTGTCACGACAACCGGCGTAGATGCCGGTCATCACCGCCACTCCAAGCAGCGAAATCACGGCGATGGACAGAAACCGTTTCCACCCGTGCATCCACGAGCGCATCGTATCCTTGACGAACGCCCCCGACAGCGAGCGCCCACGAGACTGCCTGCCGCCCGTATCGGTGTCGGCCGCCAAGTCGTAGATTCCGGGAATCACCTCGGTGGGCATATCGGACGCGGGCGACCACCCGGCAGAATCACCGTCCGCCTTCCGACCTTTGTTCCTATGCGCATGCCGTCCCATCACAGCACCTACCATTCGATGTCGGCGATCGGTGTCGGCGCGGGATTCACATCCTCGCCCACCACCTTGCCGGAGCGGAAGCGGACGACCTTGTGCGCCATCGGAGCGAGCGCGGAGTTGTGGGTGATGATGAGCACCGTCATGTTCTCGTCACGGCAGATGTCCTGCAGCAGTTGCAGGACCTCCTTGCCGGTCTCATAGTCGAGCGCGCCGGTCGGCTCGTCGCACAGCAGCAGCTTCGGCTTCTTGGCGATTGCGCGCGCAATGGACACGCGCTGCTGTTCGCCGCCGGACAGTTGCGCCGGGAAATTGCTCAGCCGGTCGCCCAGACCGACCTTGTGCAGGGTGTCGGCCGGGTCGAAATGGTCGGGGCAGATCTGCGACGCGAGTTCGACGTTCTCCAATGCGGTCAGATTCGGCACGAGATTGTAGAACTGGAAGACGAATCCGATGTCCATCCGCCGGTAGGCTATGAGGTCGCGTTTGCGCAGTCCGGTGATGTCGCGGCCGCCGACGACCACGCGCCCGGAGGTGGCGGTGTCCATGCCGCCAAGGATGTTCAGCGCCGTGGTCTTGCCCGCGCCCGACTGCCCGAGGATCACCGTCAGTTCGCCTCGGTCGGCGGTGAAACTGGCCTCGTCCAGTGCGCGGATCGTGGTGCGCCCGGACGGGTATTCCTTGACCACGCGGTCGAATTCGATATACGCCATCATGCACCTCCCCGCACACGCAACAGATGTTATACTCAAGTAAAACAACACTATGTCGGTTTCGCAACCAACAGTCGGATTGTCGAATGTCGGGCAGGAATCCACCGGCGCGAGACCATACGAGGCAAGGACCAGCCATGGCCAAGGAACTGACCGAAAGCCGCCGCACCCGTTACACGCGGAGGGCGATGCAGGACGCGCTCATCGACCTGATGCGCGAACGGCCGCTCGGCAGCATCACCATCAAGGCGCTGTGCGAGCAGGCGGACGTCAACCGCTCCACGTTCTACGCGCACTACGACAGCATCGAGGAGCTGCTACATGACATCGAGGACGAAACGATGGCATGGGTCACGACCGCGCTCGACCAGCTGCTCATGCAGCCTGACGCGGCCGGCGTCGAGCACGTCATCGAGCACATCTGCCGCTATATCGCCGACAACCGCAACCATCTGCAGGTGCTGATGAGCCCTACCGCCGACCTGGATTTCCAGCAACAGCTGCTCGGCCTGATCTACAGCCGCCGTTCCGTCGCCGAACAGATGCAGCCCGCCTCCAGCGACCCGGCCGAAGCGCAGATGCGCATGCGGTTCGCCGTATCCGGTAGCATCGGACTGCTGCAGTACTGGCTCGCCACCGACCTCGCCGCCCCACCAGAAACCATCGCCCACATCATCTTCACCATGGGCATGCCCGGCGCCCGGTGAGACAGACGATTTCGGCCTCGGCCCACCCGGAATCATACGGCCAGAGTGCCGCAGCGGCACTAGACGAATCGGAGATGCTGGTCACAAGGAATCGACGGGGCATGACATATTCTTCGCACCGGCACAGATCGTTTGCATAATCGCGATTTACTAAATCGCGATTATGCAAACGTGATGCTAGGCGCTCAATCGCAGACATGTTGCGGCAAAATTGGGCTATCTGCATCTCAAGGGGTTGATGGCGTTCTTCCGGAACATCTATCTGCGTTTCGAGGGGTTGGTAGCCGAGTATAAACGCCCTCAAGACCGCATGATTCCAATGGCAATTGGTGCTCAATACTCCGGGTATCATGTTTTGGCAACCCCCTGAAACTCAGTTAGATGTTCGGCGAACACGAAATCACCCCCTTGAAACGCAGATAGCCACGAAAAGTCGACGCCGCGACGATGAGGAAGGCTCAGACCGCGACCGTGGTGCCCACTGCGGCATGACGCACCCCGATGAGCCGATGCGGGAGACAAAACGGCGCACGGTGACGTCGACTCGTCAGCGGATGGCATAGAATGGCGGTCATGCCGATATCGACCTGCGTTGCGGCGGGTGCGGCGATCACGGCATCACGGCCCGGTCCCACCGGCGATGACGGCAATGTCGAAGACGGGCGCGAGCGGGTCAACGACGGGCAGACGGCCAATGCCGCGAGCAGTCGCCGGCGTGCGGCAACGATGGAGAGGAACCGATGAGCAAGAACACCATGCACGACAGCACGGCGACGGCCTCCCGCCCCGGCACCGGCAACACGCCGGCACCGGCGGCGTTGCGCAAATCGTTGAAGAACCGGCATGTCCAGCTGATCGCGCTGGGAGGGGCGATCGGCACCGGACTCTTCTATGGCTCCAGCGAGTCGATCGCGCTGGCAGGCCCGTCAATCCTGCTTGCCTATCTTGTGGGCGGGTTGGCTATCTTCATGATCGTGCGGGCGCTGGGCGAGATGTCGGTCGAAGACCCGAGGGCCGGTGCGTTCAGCTACTACGCGACCCGCTACTGGTCGAAGCGCGCCGGCTTCGTGAGCGGCTGGAACTACTGGTTCAATTACATTCTGGTGTCGATGGTGGAGCTGAGCGTGGTCGGCTCGTTCGTCAACTACTGGTTTCCCGCGATTCCGCAATGGGTGTCGGCCGCGGTGTTTCTCGTCGTGATTGCGGCGATGAACCTGCTGGGGGTGAGCAAGTTCGGCGAGTTCGAATTCTGGTTCGCGATCATCAAGATCGTCGCGGTGATAGCGATGATCGTCGGCGGGCTCGCGGTACTGATTGCCGGACTGCCAACGGATTCCGGCGTCAAGGCGAGCTTCTCGAACTGGTTCGCGCTCGATGGCGGCGTACTCCCCCACGGCCTGCTGCAGCAAAGCGCCGACGGCCAATGGACCGGACTGTTGATGGCGTTGGTCGTGGTGATGTTCAGTTTCGGCGGCACCGAGCTCATCGGCATCACGGCCGGCGAGACCGAAGATCCGCGCAGAACCATTCCCCGCGCGACGAATGGCATCATCTGGCGCATCCTGGTGTTTTACATCGGCGCGCTCGGCGTGATCATGGCCGTGGTGCCGTGGAACACGATCGACGGCACGACCAGCCCGTTCGTGCAGATCTTCGACTCGGTGGGCGTGCACGCGGCCGCCGGTATCCTCAACTTCGTGTGTCTGACCGCGGTGATGAGCGTGTACAACTCCGGCCTGTACGCCAACTCCCGCATGTTGTACTCGCTGGCCAGGCAGGGCAACGCGCCCGAAATCCTCGGCAAGCTCAACTTCCACGGCGTACCGGTTGCCGGGGTGCTCGCTTCCGCGGCCATCACCGCGCTGGCCGTGGGGGTCGTGTTCCTGTGGCCCGATTTCGCGTTCAATTATCTGATGTCGATCGCCACGATTGCTGGCGTTATCAACTGGTCGATGATCATGGTCACCGAGATTCATTTCCGTCGCCGTGTGACGGCCGGAGACGGGCCCGGCGAGCTGGCCGGGCTCACCGGAGACGAGGCTCTGGGACGCATCCATTTCAAGCTGCCGTTCGCCCGCGTGATGCCGTATGTAGTGCTCGCATTCCTGGCATTCGTCGTGGTGCTCATGTGCTTCTCGTCCAGCTATCGCGTCGCCGTCATCGCCGGTGTGGTGTGGCTTGCGATTCTGCTGACCGCATATCAGGTCACGCAGACGCGCAAGACCGTCCGCCCTTAGTCGCGCACATCCCGCGGATGGAGCCATGGCCGCCGCACGCGCGAACAGAGCCGGAACGGCTCACGAGCGCACAGAGCCAGCCCACCATAATCCGACACGCCGAACACAAGTCACAACGAAGTCCCCACAAACCTTGCGATCCGCCATTTTCCTTGGTTTAGCGCGAGACCACCTTTCCAGGACCCGCGAATATCGCCGGAAGCCAGGCAAAGGCCTGACTTCTCGACCATGCTGACGCCGATAATGGTGTGCAGTGTCATCGCACTGGCACATGCACAACCAAGGAGGGCTCCATCATGTTCATTCCCCGGTACTACGAGAGTCTCGGCCATCTACATGTCGGCACGCAGCCGAACCGCGCGTATTACGTGCCCGCGTCCACGCCGATGGACACGGTCGGCGAGAATCGCGTGAATTCCGACCGTTTCATGCTGCTGAACGGCGACTGGGATTTCAAGTATTATGCGAGCATCTACGACTTGGACGCCGAGGTCTCCCGACTGCGCGCCGCCGGCCGCCCGGTGTTCTATGACGTGGATTTCGGCGGGGATGACGCACCGGAGAACGCCGATCCGCGCACTGCCGCCACGGGTGCGCTGGCGGCGGACGGCTTCACGACGACGCCGGTGCCGAGCGTGTGGCAGAACCATGGTTTCGACCGCCACCAGTACACGAATTTCGACTATCCGTTCCCATTCGACCCGCCGTTCGTGCCGCAGGACAACCCGTGCGGCGTGTACCTGTGCGATTTCATGCATACGTCCGATCCTGACGCACCCTGCACGTACCTGAATTTCGAGGGCGTGGATTCGGCGTTCTATGTGTGGGTGAACGGCGAGTTCGTCGGGTATTCGCAGGTGTCGCATTCGACCAGCGAGTTCGATGTGACCGACGTGCTGGAGGACGGCGTGAACACGCTGGCCGTGCTGGTGCTGAAGTGGTGCGACGGCAGCTATCAGGAGGATCAGGACAAGTTCCGCATGAGCGGCATCTTCCGTGACGTGTATCTGCTGGACCGTCCCGAGTATGCGATTCGTGACATGTTCGTGCATACGTCGATTTGGCGCAATGTCGATTCCGCGCTGGTTGAGGCCGGCATCAGCGATGACGAATATGATGCGTCGCCGGTCGATCACGCGACGGTCGACGTGGATTTCGCGTTCTTCGACGATGCGGATGTGCCGGTCAAGGTGCAGCTGTTCGATGAGGATGGCGAGCTGGTGGCAGAGACGGCCTCGGAGCCGATCGATGATCCGATGGCCGGGGACGAGGACGAGGACGAAGTGACGGTTCGGACACAGCCCGACGCGAGCGAAGCCGACGACGCGACCGGCACTGGCAGCGACGACACCGCCGCGGATGACGAAGAAGAAGGCTTCATCGAGTCGATCGACGACGTGGCCGCCATCGACGATGACTCCACGGACGCACAGGCCGCACTGCGCATCGCGTCGGTGACCGGCACGCTCGCCGGCGGCGCGAACGGCACCGGATTCACCGGAGACAGCGCGTTCGCCCCGACCGCGCACGCATCCCTGGCGGTCGACGATCCGCATCTGTGGACCGCCGAGACGCCGTACCTGTACACCATCGTGTACACCACCGCGAACGAGGTCATCACCGCGCTCGTCGGCATCCGCGAGGTCAGCGTGGATGGCAATGTGGTCAAGGTCAACGGCAAGCCGATCAAGCTCCACGGCGTCAACCGGCACGACAGCGACCCGGTGACCGGCCCGGTCATCAGCGAGGAGCAGCTCATGCGCGACCTCACGCTGATGAAGGAGCACAACGTCAACGCGATCCGCACCAGCCATTACCCGAACGCGCCGCACTTCTACGACCTGTACGACCGTCTCGGCTTCTACGTGGTGGCCGAGGCCGACAACGAGAGCCACGGCGCGATGCGCGGCGTGCATCCGGACGAGAGCGACGCGGCCGTCAACAAGCGCTGGAACCGGCCTATCGCCGACAACCCCGCGTGGATCGCGCCGACCGTTGACCGCGCGCAGCGCAGCGTGGAGCGAGACAAGAACCATGCGAGCATCATCTTCTGGTCGATGGGCAACGAGTGTGCGTACGGCTGTACGTTCGAGGCGGCGCTGCTGTGGACGCAGACCTTCGACCCGAGCCGCCTGACGCACTATGAGAGCGCCCGGTATGTGGATGAGGGACAGGAGTGCGATTACAGCTATCTTGACGTACACAGCCGCATGTACCCGTCCGTCGAGGAGATCGACCAGTACTTCTCCGAGGAGGGGCCGCGCACGCCGGACGGGCTGCGCGACGGCAGCAACGGCGATGACGGCGACAACGGCGTCAAGCCGTACGTGCTGTGCGAATTCTGCCATGCGATGGGCAACGGCCCGGGCGATCTGGAGGATTATTTCACGCGCATCCAGCGTTATGACGGCCTGGTCGGCGGCTTCATCTGGGAGTGGTGCGACCATGCGATCGACCGTGGCACGAACGCGGCCGGCAAGCGCGAGTACGCGTACGGCGGCGATTCGGGTGAGTACCCGCATTTCGGCAATTTCTGCATGGACGGCTTGGTGTACCCGGACCGCGCGCCGCATACCGGGCTGCTGGAGTTCAAGAACGTGTATCGGCCGGTGCGCGTGACCGGTTTCGACGCGGCCGCGGGCACGGTGACGCTGCACAATTACCTGGACTTCCTGGATGCCGCCGACGCGGTGTTCATGACGTTCGAGCTGCTGGTGGATGGCGTGGAGACCGTATGGGCTGCGTGGGAGAGCGACCCTGCGGCGGGCGCGGCGTTCCGGGAGGAGCATCCCGGCAATTACACGCCGTCGATGCCATCGATCGCGCCGCATGGTGACGCGGTCGTCGACGTACCGGCTGAGATCCTTGATGCCATACCCGAGGCCGGGAACGTGACGATGCTGGCGAAGTACTATCAGGCGACGGACACCGAGACACTGCCGATCGGCTTCGAGCTCGGCTTCGACGAGGTCGCCGTGCCGACCGCGGATCCGCGCAATCAGACGGTCGTCGCCGCGCTGGCCGATATCGCCGATGGCATCGGCTCGGATGACGATGTCGACGACGTTGCCGATGACGGCACCGATAGCGTAGAAGGCGCCGACGATGGGGCGAACGATGCCGCGGATGCCGGCTACGACGACGTCGTGCTGGCAGACCCGCTGACCGTCATGCAGACCGATGCTTCGATCACCGTGGAAGGCTCGACGTTCCGGTATGTGCTCGACCGCCGTACCGGCCTGTTCTCGTCGATGTCGTTCGCGAACCGGCCGCTGCTTAACAGGCCGATGGAGCTGAACGTGTGGCGCGCTCCCACCGACAACGACCAGTACATCAAGGCCGATTGGATCCGCGCCCAGTATGACCGCGCTCAGGCACGCGCGTACGAGGTCGGTGTACTGGTCGATGAGGATGACGTCATCGCCAAGCCCGAGTCGATTGAACTGCGTGCGGACGATGAGGATGCGCCGGTCGCCTCGTTTGGAGACGATGCGATCCTCGACGACGGCAACGTCGACGCCGGCGACGTGAGCGCCATAGCGACGTCCGAGGACGGCTCGGTGGTGGTCGACGGCCAGGTGACGATCCATGCGACGATGGCGCTGGTGACGCCGATTGTGCAGCGCATCGCCGACATCGACGCCGACTGGACCATCGCGCCCGACGGTTCGGTGGCGCTGCGCATGCATGTGATGCGCGACACCGATTTCCCGTTCCTGCCGCGTTTCGGCCTGCGCCTGTTCGTGCCGAAGCCGATGCGGCAGATCGCCTATTGCGGTCTCGGCCCGAACGAAAGCTACATCGACAAGCGCCGGTCCAGCTATCATGGCGTGTTCTCCGGCACTCCCGAATCGCTGTTCGAGCCGTATATCAAGCCGCAGGAGAACGGCAACCATCACGACTGCGATTGGGCGAGCGTCGCCAGCGATGACACCGAGCTGCTGGTGCTCCGTGCCGGTGACCACGCCTTCGACTTCCAGGCGCTGCCTTACACCCAGGAGGAGCTGACCGCCAAGGCTCACAACAGCGAGCTGAAGCCGGCGGATTCGACGGTGGTGTGCGTGGATTACATGCAGTCCGGCGTCGGGTCCAACAGCTGCGGTCCCAAGCTGCACGAGAAATACCGCCTCGACGACGCGGAGTTCGATTTCGATCTCGTCCTGCGCCCGCAGGCGCTCTGAGGCGTTGGGTACGGGTTCGGATCAGTCACATGATCCGATACCCGTACCCGTGCACGGCGGAAGCCCGCAATACCGTCACTGTGTGCGGGGTGCGTCACTGTGTGCGCCCTCTCTCAGTGGCGCGACTCGCAGAACCGTTGAAAAATAAGGGATTTACATGGGCGTCACTGTGTGTGAGGACGCACAGAGTGACGCACCCCGCACACAGTGACGCGTTCCTCCATCCGCAGAGCAGCATCACACGCAGCATCTCCGCCAGTTACATATCCACATTTGCTACATCACTGTGGATAACCGATGAGTTATACACTTATCCACAGATTTGAGGCGGCCGGTGGCGCACTGCAGATTATCATGCTTACATTCAATCCATGAATACGAATCAGCACACCCCTGTCAGCTCCAGCGCAACAGTCGCGAACAACTATCTTGCGCGCTCACTGCGCCAGCTGCAATCCACGACGTTCCTGCATTGCATGGAACACTCACGAAAAACCATCAACACCTCGCCACCGGTCTATACCGGTATGACCGCATTACGTCTGGCAGGCATAGAGACACCGCTATGTTCAAGATTTGAAGCCGTGAAGTTCCAAGTACTGTACGTTGGGGAGCCAACCAAGAGATCCGGACGGAAAGATACGTCCTACCTGAAATGCCCGCCATCGTTGACGGGCATCGCCCACCTCACATGGACTCACGACAACATCACCATCGTCTACACGCACCCGCTGATGACATGGGCACTGCTGGCGCCGTATCTCACGCAAATCGAGGTAATCGTTCTGGCGGATGCCATACTGCGCGCGTCATCAGGCTCCATGACGGTCGCCAATATCTCGCGGTTCCTTGATGGAGCAGACGCGTTCCCGGGCAGAAGGAAATGCATTGATGCTCTCGTTTTCCTCGATGCCGTGACTGACTCCACCATGGAATGCCGCTGCACTCTCGTGATGTTGCGACATGGATTGCCACAGCCGGTCAAACACTGGAAGATACTCATTCCGGAGTTGGCTCACGAGGCGACAGTCGATATCGCATACCCCAAACAACGGGTCATCATCGAATACGATGGAGACGCGCATCGCCGCGACAAACGACAATACCGATGGGATGAACGCAAGAGGCAGGCTTTGCGGGCGATGGGATATACAGTCATCGTCGTCTTTGCCGATGATATATTGACCTCGCAGGGGCGGCGACGATTCGCGCAAAGGGTGGCGAAAGCCCTTGACACCACCTGCCGGAATAGACCACACCCGAAATTCCGGGCACTGCTGGCAGATGATCGTGCTGAGACGGCCCGTCAGCGGCAACGTAGGTACCGCGCCAGAGAACGCCGCAAAGGGCGCCGCGTATGAGTCGGGCATCGCGGGAGACGACAGCGAACGAGCCTCGGCGCTGATACCACCAGCGCCGAATCCTGCAACTCGCACGTGATCATACGAAACATGCGAATCGTGCGACACAACCATGGTTATCGACCGTCACTGTGTGCGGATTGCGTCACTATGCGCGACCTCTCTCAGTGACGCAATCTGCAGAACCGTTGAAAAATAAAGGGTTTACACAGGCGTCACTGTGTGCGAGGGCGCACACAGTGACGCAATTTGGCGTGATAGCAGCCCTTGATATTCGTAATGTGTTCGTAAGCACATTGCTTACGAACACACTAATAGGACCAGATAAACGAAAGGTCGTCGTCTTCGGCGATGAACGACGAAGACAACGACCTGAGTCATGCGGTAAGGCCTGGCTTTACAGCTCTACGGTCTTACGGCCTCACAGCCTCAGAAATCACTGCACCTGGGCGCGGGCGATCTTGCCGGTGAAGGAGTTGGCCTCGTCGGCGTCCTTCACGGCGTCCTTGTTCCAAGAGAACATGGCGCGCAGCTTCGGGCCGACGGTCTCGATGCGCACGTTGGAGTACTCCTCCTGCAGCGCCTTGAACTTCGGAGCGCCGGCGTCCTGGTCGTCGATGAACTCCTTGGCGAAGGAGCCGTCCTGGATGCGCTTGAGGTGGTACTGCATGCGCTCGCGGACGTGCTCGTCGATGCAGGTGTTGGTGTAGTCGCCGTACTGGGCGGTGTCGGAGCAGGACCAGCGGGCCTTGTTCAGACCGCCTTCGTTCATGAGGTCGACGAGCATCTTCAGCTCGTGGCAGACCTCGAAGTAGGCGATCTCCGGCTGGTAACCGGCGTCGGTAAGGACTTCGAAGCCCATCTCGACGAGCTTGTTCACGCCACCCATCAGCACATTCTGCTCGCCGAACAGATCGGTCTCGGTCTCCTCGGTGAAGGTCGTCTTGATGGCGCCTGCACGCAGAGCGCCCAGAG